>JAEEGL010395613.1_pt1 | contig 12702 bp, 15 predicted proteins | sample 9134231 | NCBI WGS metagenome assembly JAEEGL01 (sample SAMN16246548, study PRJNA631951) | gut metagenome | biome: gut microbiome; feature: rumen; material: fiber-attached | host: Bos | place: Iran: Karaj | collected 2018-10 | reverse complement strand
TTGTGGCTGTGTACGCCGCCGTCGGAGAGCAGACCCCATACATGCAGGTCGGAATCATTCTTCTTGCAGTTATCGATAGCGCGCAGCAGCTCTTCGTTCTTGAAGAAAACTCCGTCTTCGATATATTTTGTGATCAGGGGCAGGTCCTGATAGATGATGCGGCCTGAACCGATGTTCATGTGTCCTACTTCGGAATTACCCATCTGTCCGTCGGGAAGACCTACTGCCAGACCGGAAGCATAGCCCTTAACGAAAGGACATTCTGCCTCAAGCTTATCCATAACGGGGGTTTTTGCGATGGCAATGGAATTGGCTTTGGGGTTTTCGGAAATACCGTAGCCGTCGAGTACCATTAATACTACAGGTCTTTGTTTCATTTTTCTTTCTCCTTAATATTATTTGTTGATAAAGCGCTTTAGTGCCTCGTCATATACGTAGCCGATGGACGCCAGCCGCTCACAGATATCGGCTGAAGCTACGCCGGCATCTGCAGCCAGATCCTCAAGGGAATCGTAGTTATCTCGTAACTGTGTGTTTACATAGCTTAACAGCATGTTTGGATCCTTCGGCATTGTGCACCTCCTGCTGGTTTGTTAACTCTAACATTTTATATCGTATCACATGAATTTGCAAATGCTTTTTTTGGGTAGAATGAATACATTAATGTGATCAAGTTTAATTGACCTTAATATCCATATTATGCTATTATATCAAGGTGGATCTGCACTTTGCGGCAAGCTGTTTAAGCTGCTTAAAAAGTGCATAATTATAAGGAGGGGAATATGGCAGAAAACAATTTACAGGAATACCAGTGCCCGAACTGTACGGGGCCTTTGGAGTTCCGCGGGGATGTCCAGAAGATGGTATGTGTGTACTGCGAGAGTGAGTTTGACATGTCGCAGTTCAGCGATAACGATAGGAAGAAAGAGGAAAAGACCGACTGGTCACAGGCCAGTACACAGACGCTGGATGCCGGTGCGCAGGGGATGACCGAGTTTGAGTGCAAAGCTTGCGGTGCGGTCATGGTAAGTGACGGTCAGGTGGGTGCAACGGAGTGCCCTTATTGCGGCAATCCCGCTATCATTCAGTCTACATTTGAGGGAATGAACCTGCCCGACGGCATCATTCCTTTTGCTGTAAATAAAGACACTGCAATGAATAAGATGAAGGAATTCTACAGCGGAAAGAAGCTGATCCCGGATTCTTTCATAAGTAATAACCGTATGGAGAAGATCCAGGGTGTATACGTTCCTTTCTGGCTTTTTGACTGTGATGTGGAAGGCCACGGATTCTATAAGGCGACCAAGGTAAAACGTAGATTTACCAAGAATGTGACCGAAAACGGCCAGCAGAAAACAGAGAACTGGAAAGAGGTAGAGGAGTACGCCGTAAGCCGCAGCGCAAAGATGCGTTATGAAAAGGTGCCTGCAGACGGATCAAAGGAGATGAAGGATGAGTATATGGATTCTATCGAGCCCTTTGATTATTCAAAACTGACGGCTTACAATTCTGCTTATTTTTCGGGATATCTGGCAAATAAGTATGATGAATCACCGGAAGATGTTAAAGAACGTGTGGATAAGCGTATACGTACGACCACGGAGCAGTCGGTACGCGAGACGGTAAAGAATTACGATTCGGTAAATACCGAGTCCTGCAATGTGAGCATAAATAACGGTAATATCAGCTACTGCATGCTTCCGGTCTGGATGCTCACTACGCGCTGGAACGGCGGACAGTATACTTTTGCCGTAAACGGACAGACCGGTAAGGTTACCGGTGATATGCCCATAGACAGCGGCAAGAGCACCAAGATGTTCATGCTCACCCTTATAGTATCGCTGATCATTACCGAAGTGCTGGCATATTTTATCGGCGGCGGGGATTTTCTGTATCTGGCTGTTGCTGCGGTAATATCGATCATCATTGCAGCGATCACGGTTTCATCGGCTAAATCTTCAATGGTAGCTCATAACAAGGTTGAAGCACAGCATTATGTGGTGAAGGGTTCGTTTAAGCTGACAGGCGAGAACGACCGCTACGTAAGAACATACGAAGAAAGAGGATGACATAGTCTTATTAAACAAAGGATCTTACGGAAGGTGACGACAATGTCAATGATAGAAGAAGTAAAAAGCGAGCTTACCGGTCACATCATCCCGTTTTGGAAGAAACTGCGGGATGATGAATACGGCGGTTATTACGGCCTGCTGAGCTATGATCTGAAGCTGGATAAGAAGGCCGAAAAAGGCTGCATACTGAACAACCGCATCACCTGGTTCTTTTCAAATGCGTATCTGTGTCTGAAAGATGAGTCGCTGCTGGATGAAGCCCGTCACGGTTATGAGTTCTTGCGCAACTGCTGCCTTGACAGGAAAAACGGCGGTGTGTACTGGTCCATGAGCTATGACGGTAAGCCCATTGATACCACCAAGCATACTTATAATCAGGCGTTTTGCATCTATGCCCTGTCTTCCTATTACGATGCCAGCGGTGATAAAGAGGCGCTTAAGGAAGCATACGACTTATTCGATATCATCGAAACAAAATGCCGGGACGAGGGCGGCTATCTTGAGGCTTTTGATGAGGAGTTCAAACCCGCCAGCAACGAGAAGCTTTCCGAAAACGGCGTTATGGCGGACCGCACGATGAATACGCTGCTGCATGTGTTTGAAGCGTATACCGAGCTTTACCGTGTGGATAAAAATGAAAAAGTCGCGGATAAGCTGCGCTGGATACTGGACTGTTTTGCGGATAAGATATATAATCCCGCTCTCCACAGGCAGGAAGTATTCTTTGATCACGAGTACAACACGCTGATAGATCTGTATTCTTACGGTCATGACATAGAGACTTCCTGGCTTATCGACAGGGGACTGGAGATACTGGGAGATGAGGAGTATACTAAGAAGCTGGCTCCCATTACCATGGATCTGGCGCGTAATGTTAAGAAGACGGCCTTTGACGGGCATTCACTGGCAAATGAATGCGATAAGGGTGTGGTAAATACCGATCGTATCTGGTGGGTGCAGGCGGAGACGCTTATAGGTTTTATAAATGCATATCAGAAGGATAAGCAGCAGAAGGAATTCCTTGAAGCGGCCCGGGCCGAATGGGATTTCATCAGGACGTATTCGATAGATCACCGTGAAGGCAGTGAATGGTTCTCAGGTGTGGCAGCGGACGGATCGGCCGATCCCAAGCGCCGCGATATAGTGGAACCCTGGAAATGTCCTTATCATAACGGGCGTATGTGCCTGGAAGTAATAAAAAGAGGTGTGGAATGAGCATAAAAGGAAGGATACATTCAACAGAAAGCTTTGGAACGGTAGACGGACCCGGTGTCCGCTTCGTTATCTTTTTGCAGGGCTGCCCCATGCGCTGTGCATACTGCCATAATCCCGATACCTGGGATCCCAAAGGCGGTACGCCAACAGAGGCTTCGGAGCTTATAGAACAGTTTGAGCGCAACCGCGGTTTTTATGAGGGCGGCGGTATCACCGTCACCGGCGGAGAACCGCTCATGCAGGTGGATTTCCTTCTGGAACTCTTTACCCTTGCTAAAGAGAAGGGGATCCATACATGCATCGATTCATCGGGCATAATGTATCATCCGGGAGATACGGAGTACAACAGGACTCTTGATAAGCTTATGGAAAAGACGGATCTGGTGATGCTCGATATAAAGCATATCGATCCGGAGAAGCATAAATGGCTTACAGAGCAGCCCAATGACGGGATACTGGCTTTTGCAAAGTATCTGGATGAGAAAAATGTGGATGTATGGATACGCCATGTGGTAGTGCCGGGTATCACTGATGATGATAAATATCTCTTTGATCTGGGCTACTTTATCGGAGGACTTGGCAACTTAAAGGCACTGGATGTGCTCCCTTATCATACGATGGGGCTGCCCAAGTACGAAAAGCTGGGGCTGGAATACAGACTTAAGGGTGTGCCTGCCATGACCCAGGCAGAAGCGATAGAAAAGAAAAAGGTGATACTGGACGGTGTGCGTAAACGCCGTGCGGAGCTTCATCCGGAGACGGCATAAAAAATGCGCTGTTTTGGCCGGACCTCCTGCAAGCAGAGTAAGGATCACGACGGTTTAGTGATGCTAACAATGATTTTATACCACTAACAATCGTGCCTGTGATAGAATTCAAATCGTGAAAAAAGAATCGGCTTGTATCCGGTTAAGAATAATAACAGGAGGTAAAGAAAAAATGGCTTTTGTGATCAATGACAGCTGCGTATCATGCGGTACCTGTGCAGGCGGATGCCCTGTTGGTGCTATCAATGAAGGCGACGGCAAGTATGAGATAGATCCCGATACCTGCATCAGCTGCGGTTCTTGCGCAGGTGTATGTCCTGTAGGGGCTATTTCCGAAGAGTAATAGTTAAGCGAGAATTAAGTATTTAAAGGCTTCCCCGTTCATCGGGGGAGCTTTTTTGCTGAAAATAAAGGCTTTTTTGATTGTTCAAAGTAAATGATAACGGTTTGGCGGCTACTCATTTGTTGTGGATAATTAACAAAAATCAAAGAAAATGTTGACGATTTGCGAAAAAAGGGCTATATTATTACACGTAATCAAGGGGTATGCTATTACCATATCACAGCGCAAGAGGTTTTTTAGGGAGGAAGGAAAGACAATGACTTACGAAGAGATAGTTAGCTATGTAAGTAAGAAGGCCACAAAGCTGAAGGCAAAGGGTGAGGCTGCCGTTCAGGTTGATATTACCGGTGAGGGCGAAGGCGCATTCTATGTGGCTGTTAAGGAAGGCAAGATCGAAGTAGCACCGTATGAGTATTTTGATCATGATGCTAAGGTTATCGCAGACGGTAACGATTTCATCGCATATCTTGATGGAAAGGCTGATGCAAACGTTCTGGAGATCCAGGGTGATGCAGAAAAGGCAGCCATCATCAAGGAACTTGTGAGCAAGGCTCCTGCAAAGGCAGCAGCAAAGCCCGCAGAGAAGAAGGCAGCTCCCGCAAAGGCAGCAGCAAAGCCTGCAGAGAAGAAGGCAGCTCCCGCAAAGGCAGCAGCAAAGCCCGCAGAGAAGAAGGCAGAGCCTGCTAAGGAAGCAGAAAAGAAGGCAGAGCCCGCTAAGGAAGCTGAGAAGAAGGCTGAGCCTGCAAAGGCAGCAGCAAAGAAGCCCGCAGCAAAGAAGGCTGCAACCAAGAAGAAATAAACAGTATCCGGTAAGTCATATGATCATAATAATAAGACAGGAAATATTTCCTGTCTTATTTTTTTGCTATGCACAGGGCCGTCGAAAAAAGATGCAGGCTAAAGCTGACCGCCGGCCCGGTCACTGCGGTATATCTTATGCTTCGGCTGCGTCATCCAGCGTATTTACGGCCTCTAAGATATCGTCCACATCAAAGCCGTGTACCATTGCGGCTTCTTCCAGAGTCTCGCCCATGGAGGCAGGGCAGGAGAAGCAGTACATTCCGGCCTGCATAAGTACGGGAGCCAGATTGGGGTTCAGCATCAGGGCATCAGTCACAAGCATGTCCTTGGTTATGACTACCTTTTCTTCTTCGGATTTTTCCTCTGCTGCGGGATTTTTCTTACCGTTGGTGTTTTCGGCTTCTGTGGCCTTGACATCCTTATTCTTTCCAAAACCAAACATAGTTTTTATCATCCTTTCTTTTTCTGTATTTCCGATGAGTCCACATTCTAACATAAAGCGTCCACCCCTGCAAGATTGACAAGCTTTTTTTGCAGGCATATAATATTATGGATTATATCTATTCTTATGCGAGGGAGGCGTAGAATTATGGAAGGTTTTGATAATCAGGATCAGAATAACAGTCCGGTGTTTTCAAATAACGGCGGAAGCCCGGAGTACATGAACCCGGTATTTATGCCTTCGCAGCAGGTGCCGGAGCAGCCTAAGAAAAAGTTTAAACTCTGGCCGGTGATCGTAGCGCTCGTTGCGCTGGTCCTTATAGGCGGCGGTGTAATACTCTTTTTGATGCGTGATGTTATAGCCAACAGCATGGCTAAATCGAGCAAGACACCTGAGGAGTATCTTGCCTACGTGGTAGATAAACAGCCCTGGGATACTCTTAACAAGGAATATGAAGAGGCTTATACACAGGTATCATCTCTGGGCAATACCAGGATGGAGGGTGAGATCCGCTTTAATATGTCCGATGATATGCTTGAAACCGTTGAATCGGCGATAGAAGAGGCGATGTCAAGCAGCAGTTATTATTATTATTACAGCCCTCAGGACGATATAGATCTGCGTCTGGATGCATGGCAGGATATCGCATTTGAGTTTGAGAACGTCCGCGCGGATAACGGCTTATCGGCAATGCAGGGTATTAGGATCAAGGACAAGGATTATCTTCTGAGTATGGAGGAGCTGTACGATACCGACAAATCTACTGCTTATGTGCGCTGCCCCCAGTTAAACGAAGATTATGCTGCGATCAAACTGGCAAATATTCTTGATGATGATGAGCTGGAAATGGTCAACGGGATCATAGACAGCGGTAAGAACGGCTTAAGCGTACTTCCGACGGCAAAGACAATGAATGAGATGCGTCAGAGATATATGTCCGCGATCCTCGAGCAGATAGATGACGTGGATATGAGTGACGATACGCTGGTCGTGAACTCACAGGAAATGAAATGTACGGTACTGAGTTTTACCCTTGATGAGGATATGCAGAAAAACATCTGTCAGGCGTTCATAGATACCGTCAGGGATGACAGTGATCTGGAAGATTTCTTATATAACCTGGTTAAGGAATCCGGTAAGGGTATGAATATGAATATCGATCCTGATGAACTGTGGGATGATCTGATGAAAGAGCTGGATGAAGCAGAGCAGAGACTTGATGATATCGAGATCGATGTTGAGCCCGATGTTTTGATATATGTTGATAATAAGGGAAATATAGTAGGTTTTAGTATTGAAGATTCAAAAGATGTGCTCTTATTGGGCTATATACGTAAAGGTACCAAACTATGGTTTGAATTCAGCGCCACTTCAGGAAAGAAAGATCTGTTCAGTTTCACAGGCGAAGGAAAGGCCGGAGTATCCGGCGTGGACATGGATTGCCTTCTGGCTGTAAACGATGATGAGGAGTTTGAGCTGCCTTTCACGCTGGAGGATTTCAGTTCAAAGGGCGGTACTTTCCGTATGGACTTAGAGCCCATATGCGACATGATACTTGACAAGCCGCATAACAAAGATGCAGAGGATCTGCTGGATATACTGGATGGAGAGCTCGTTATCTCTTCACAGAGAAACGACATGGAATCTAAAGGTTCCGTGGCGATCGAAGACGGCAGTGAGACAAAAGTGGGCATCAGTTATGATGTGAAGCTGGGCAAGGGTGATGAAATAGAATTCCCTGCAAACAAGGAGTGTGTAAAGATCAGCAGTGCAATAGAACTGATGCCTTATCTTGGGGATTGTGATATTAATAAACTGGCAGACGCTCTTGAGAAGCTGGGACTGCCCAAAGAGTATGCTGACGAAGTCAGGGACAGCGCAGATATGTTAAAGCACTATTGATATATGGAATGATCTATGCAGAGGCGGAGGTTTTTATCTTTTCCAGATTGCGGATGATAGAAGCGCTCATCGGAGAATCGAGCTCGCCGGCTTTAGTGATAAGCCTGTCTATTTCTCCGGTGCGGCCGCTCTGCATATAGAGCTCTCCCAACAGTTTATAGGAGGCGCTTACGTCGCTTTTGCTGTCGATGGCGTATTCGAGCAGACGTATCGCTTCCGTATCGTGTCTCGCATCTGCCAGATAGGAAGCATACATCTGCAGCGCGCGGACTAAAGATGTGTAGTTTGAATCAAAGCGCATCAGGTCAGGCAGATTGGCTACACCATAACGCAGTTTCAGATCGGTATTACTGATACCTGTCAGATTTACGATCTTTTCATTCCTTAAGCTTTCAAGTGTGCGCCTGGCTTCTGTGGCGTCGTGAGACTCATCGTCATAAGGGAAATCGTAGAATTCTCCGGGAATGATCAGATAGTCCAGATCATCAAGGGGCTGTTTGCGGACTTCGTTTGCAGCGCGTTCCCGTTCCTGAAATTTTTCAAGCTTTTCCTTTATACTGTTTTCGCCTTTTTTTCCCGCTATCGCGATGGCGATGATCAGTATAAAACAGCTTGCTAAAACCGGCATAAACATATAAAATATACTCCGAAATGTGAGGTGAGAAATATGTTCAACATGAATAACAAAAATCGTAAGGTCTTTACCACGATCATGATAATCATACTTACCCTGGCCATGATACTGCCTACCGTTGCAGCGGCGCTGGCCAATTGATAGTGTAAATCATTTTGGCACAGGATGCAAGGCATGAGAACGGATAAAAGAAGTGTATCCGGGGCAGACTATGACAGGGAACGTTTAAGCAACAGGGTGGTTGCCGTTGTACTGTTGCTTTTTTCTATATGTCTTATCATATGGTATGCCATCCGGGTAAATGTTAAAGAAGTAAAGACTTCCGGAAACCGCGCGCAGATACAGACTGTAGTGGATACGGACAGAATGGTGCTGTTCGAAAATACACATGTAGGCGATGTGGATGTGTCCGGAATGACGGTAGCGGATGCGCGCAGTAAGGTAGAGGAATATTTAGATACCGTATTTGATACGGAGTTTAAGCTGCGTGTCGCACAGGATAGGGAAGTACCGGTGAGTTTAAGACAGCTGAGCGCCTACTGGGTCAATCCCGAAGCCATAGGCGAGGCGGCACACCTTAAGGATGGCCGTGACGTGGTCGCACGTTATACGCTTGGCAAGGATATGGAGCAGTCGGGGCTTGAGATACCGCTGGAAGTGAGCCTTGAAAAAGAAGCTGCAATGGACTGGCTTATGAGCAATTGCAGTAAATATGATGTGGAGATGACGGGATCGGAGCTGATCACCGAAGGCGGTGTAGCCAGAGTAAAACTGGGCAGGGTAGGCCAGACGCTGAATATCTCGGAATCCGTGGCACAGCTTATGAACAGCGGCTTTGATTTTGTTAAGAACGGCGAAAGCCTGTTCATCCTTCCGCTGGAGGAACTGTATCCGGCATCGATACCCGAAGGATACGAAGAATACCCCGGTATAAATGAACTGGTAATGGAAGCGGAAGCTGCGGCAATGTCTGCGGATGGCAATGATACGGAGGCTATAGAGCCGTGAGATATGATATAGTCATCAGCGGAGCGGTGGGCGTAAGCGGGACGATCGCATTTGCCCGTGAGGCCATGCCACAGCTTTATGAACGATACAGCAGAACCTATATCGACAGAGCGATGGATGCTGCAAAGCAGATGCTTATACCGCCGGCATTAAAAGATATAAGGCTTTATGAGATAGGCGCAGGCGGCATATATGCCGCGCTGTGGGAAGCAGCAAAGGAAGCAGGCTGCGGCTTAAGGGTTAAGCTGTATGATATACCGGTAAGACAGGACATCATAGAGATATGTAATACACTGGATAAGGATCCGTATACGCTTGAATCGAAAGGACAATATCTGATATTTACGCCTGACGGTCTCAGCACCGTGGATGAGCTGAAAGCAGCCGGATATACGGATGCGGCGCTCGCCGGATATACCACGGATGATAAAAAAAGGCTTATCATTTACGGGGATGTGGAGAGATTTCTGACACCGCCCGAAAGAGGATGATAAAGAAAGGAGAAAAACAATGCTTAGAGAAGAGATCTTAAAAAATATAGAGAGGGACAGCCGTGTCGATGTTCACGAGCTGGCGGTACGTCTGGGCGCGGCGGATGCGGAAGTTATAAATGCCATGAAGGAAATGGAAGATGAAGGCATCATCTGCGGATATCATACAATGATCGACTGGGAGAAGACTTCAATGGAGAGCGTTACCGCTCTTATCGAAGTGCGCTGCACACTGCAGAGAGGTCAGGGATTTGACCGCATCGCAGAGCGTATCTATATGTATCCCGAAGTTAAGAGTGTGTATCTTATAAGCGGAGGTTACGATCTGCTGGTCACCTTAGAGGGCAAATCCATAAAGGAAGTGAGCAGCTTTGTATCCGACAAGCTCTCCACACTTGAGAACGTACTCAGCACAGCTACACATTTTATCTTAAAGAAATACAAAGACCATGGAACCATCATGGCTAAAAAAAGCCCGGATGAGAGGCAGGTGATAACACCGTGAGAGACCCATTATCAAACACAATAAAAGGCATTAAACCCTCCGGCATACGTAAATTCTTTGATATTGCCAGCGAGATGAAGGATGTCATCTCTCTTGGTGTGGGCGAGCCGGATTTTGATACGCCCTGGCATATAAGGGACGAGGGTATATATTCCCTTGAAAGAGGACGTACATTCTATACATCCAATACAGGTCTTAAAGAACTGCGTACGGAGATAAACAATTATCTTACCAGAAGGATAGGAGTTTCCTACGATCCGGATAAGGAGATAATGGTGACGGTAGGCGGATCGGAAGGTATCGATATTGCCATGCGCGCCATGCTCGATCCCGGAGATGAGGTGCTGATACCGCAGCCTTCGTATGTCTCCTACGAACCCTGCTGTGTGCTGGCGGGCGGTAAGCCGGTCATCATCAACTTAAAGGAAGAGAACGAATTCCGTCTGACCGCAGCAGAGCTGGAAGAAGCAATTACCGATAAGACAAAGCTTTTAGTGCTGCCTTTCCCCAATAATCCTACAGGAGCTATCATGGAGAGGAGCGATCTGGAAGCGATCGCGGCTGTGATCGAAAAGCATGATCTGTATGTGATAAGTGATGAGATCTATTCGGAACTGTCCTATAAAGGGGACCATGTTTCGATAACGCAGCTTCCCGGTATGCGTGATCGTACCGTGCTGATCAACGGTTTCTCAAAGGCTTATGCGATGACCGGATGGAGACTGGGCTATGCCTGTGCTCCCGAGATCATCTTAAAACAGATGCTTAAGATACACCAGTTTGCCATCATGTGTGCGCCTACTACCAGCCAGTATGCGGCTGTGGAAGCTTTAAAGAACGGCGATGAAGATGTGGCACAGATGAGGGATGCGTATAACCAGCGCAGACGGTTTTTGATGGAACGCTTTAAGGAGATGGGGCTGCAGTGCTTTGAGCCTTACGGCGCATTCTATGTATTCCCCTGCATAAAGGAATTCGGCTTAAGTTCCGATGATTTTGCAATGCGTTTCGTTAAGGAAGAGCATGTGGCGGTAGTACCCGGAACCGCATTCGGCGATTGCGGCGAAGGCTATCTGCGTATTTCCTACGCATATTCGATCGAGGCTCTTAAGGCCGCGCTCGAGAGGATGGAGAAGTTTCTTAAGAAACTGCGGGGATGATACGGCGACGCAGTATCACGTAGTTTATCAAAGGCAGCGGATAGTAATAATAAATATCTTGACGCTGCCTTTTTTGATGCTATAAAATCAATGGAGTTATGCACGGGATAACCGGCGGATAAAAAGGACAGGGAGAGAATGATGAAAAAGAGACTGATCACAATGACGGTAGCAGGCATATTATGTGCGGCTGCTTTATGCGGATGTGGATCGGATACAGCGGATGTATCGTCCCGCGGCAGTGTAAAGGAAAGGGAAAGAGACGAAGATATCGAAGATGTTAATGCGCCTTTTGACGATCATGTGCCGGAGCCGGCTGAAGAAGATGATGTCGATGAGACCCCTGCTTTGATGGCTTTGTATGATCCCGATGAGGATTATAACGTGGCGTATGTTAAGCCTGCAGAAGGCTTCACTTATTATGGTGATCCGGCCCCGACGGATATGATGTCATTCGTAGATGATGATGGAAATTCCGTAAAGATCGCAGTGGAACTGGGATACAGTTACTGGGAAGAGATCCTGGAAAAAGGAGCTCAGAGCGTGCAGGGCGGATTTACCTACTATACCACTGTGGATGATAATAACTTTGCCGAGATCATGGTAGATTTGCAGTATTCTTATAATTTTATGCCCGTTTATCTGATAATGGAAGGAACGTGGGATTCCGATGAAGGAAAGTTCGGTGAAGACGGGGCTTTCACCCTTATGTTTGCAACATATGATGATACCTGTGTGGAGATCAGTCTTTCAAGAGATATGGTGGAAAACTGGACCTTCTATGATTACCAGGATTTCATGAGAGAGTGGTTCAGTGAGGGCGATTAAAGAGGTCAAAAAAAATATTGACATCTAAAAAATGCAGTGATAGAATTCAACACAGCTTGATAAACCATTGATGCGGAAGTAAAGGCGATGATGCCTCCACAGAGAGTCCGGGAAGGTGAGAGCCGGATGGGAAACAATTCGTCATAATGGGCCGCGGAGGGTGCAGGGAAAGGCTATATGCTTAGTATTCTGCAACGTGTAGGCATACGTCAGTTGCCAGGGATATGCTGGTATCCCGCAAAGAGTGCGGCAGTATTGTCGTAAAACAGGGTGGCACCGCGGATAGTATAAGTATATTCGTCCCTGACAGAAATGTTTTTTCTGTCAGGGATTTTTTAATTCCAAGATAAACTGGAAAGGAGATGAACTTATGAACATCACACCGGACATTGAAGAAGTAAGGCGTTATGCGAAGGAAGGTAAGTTTGATGTTATGCCTTTGAGCACAACTATACTTTCGGATTTCACTACGCCTATCGAAACTTTAAGGATCCTTAAGGGAGCTTCAAAGCACTGCTACCTTCTGGAATCCGC
>JAEEGL010018023.1_pt1 | contig 12702 bp, 14 predicted proteins | sample 9134231 | NCBI WGS metagenome assembly JAEEGL01 (sample SAMN16246548, study PRJNA631951) | gut metagenome | biome: gut microbiome; feature: rumen; material: fiber-attached | host: Bos | place: Iran: Karaj | collected 2018-10 | reverse complement strand
CCGACTGACAGATTTGTATCAATGCCGTCTTTTCAGACCAAAGATGAAAATGGCAATCCTAAATATGTGGACATTTTCAGCATTCAATCTAAAGAACTGAAAGAAGCAGTGTCCAGCGCTGTTTTAGGTGCATACGACATCTCGCTTCAGCAAAAACAAACAGAAGATTTAATCTTCGCTTAGCAATAATTTAAATAATCAAGGAGAAACAAAAATGAAAAAACTTAATTCTATCACAAACAAATTCAACAAGGCATACATCAAGGCTAAAGAGGCCATCAGAAACAAGAAGGGCGAAGGTTACGTTGACACAGCTGTCAAGATCGTTATCTCAGTTGTAATCGGCACTTTGCTCTTAGGCGGTCTTTACACTTTGTTTGACACAAATGTAATCCCGACTCTCTCATCCAAGATCTCAAGCGTATTCAACTACCACGGTTAATTCTATCCCCCATTTATCGTGAGTCCGTCCGGGCTATTTGCCCGGACACGGGCTCAAACTAAGGAGAGCAAATGAACAGATTGAAAATTCTTATCGGAACAGAAAAAGGCAAATATATTCTCGCTTGCCTTGTCTCTACCCTATTTACATGCATATCGGTCCTTTTACGCGCTTCAATTGAAGAATGCATCAGGGCCTTTCTTTTGACATTCTTACTTTCTCTTTCATCTTTTTGTGACATATCCAGTCGAACTGTTGACAACATTTATCCCTGTTCAGTTTTCTTTTTGTCCTTTGCTTTCCTTAGGACAATTCAGTTGCCAAATCTGCTCATCGGAGCAGCATTCGGCCTTTGTATAACCTTAATTCCTGCCCTGATCATGAAGAGCGGAATGGTGGGAGGAGCAGACATAAAAATGTGTACTGCCCTGGGCGCTTTCATGGGACCATTTCCCTTTTCCATGGCTCTTATCTTTTCAATGCCATTTGCCATTATTTACGGAATAAAAAATAAGGACAAGAGTATTCCTCTCATCCCGTTTCTTTCAATCGGGGCACTAATATCTTTAACAATTCAAAGGATTATATTATGAAAAACAAAAAGAAAATCAACAAAAAGTTTATCATCGGGGCGGGCTGCGCCATAGCGAGCATTGTCCTGTGCTTTGTCATATCTCCCATCGTGTCTAAAGCCGGAGTGAGCACAGTCAATGTACTCGTGGCAAGTGAAATGATCCACCGTGGCGACTGCATCAGCCCGTCTTCAGTCAAAGTCATAAGCGTAAACAAAAATGTTCTGCCAAACGGATACTTCTCTGACCCAAAAGATGTTCAGCTCAAATATGCCAAAACAGATATCTATCCCCAGGACATATTAACTCAAGATAAGATTCAATCCGAGCAAAAGGACAAAAACACATTGTTTTATGAACTCGGTGAGTGGACAGCATTCAGTATGAAGTTATCCAATCTGTCGGACTATGTATCAGGCCACATCGAAACTGGAGACGTTGTCAGCGTCGTCATAGATACTAACCAAGGCAAGACCATTATCCCGCCTTCACTTAAATACGTGAAGGTCATAACCGTTACATCAAGCGAAGGAGTAGACAAGGATCAGTCAACTGACGGATTTTTACCGGCGAGCGTCACTTTGCAATTGACAGAAGAGCAGGCGGTGGAGCTGGCGGGATATGCCCTCAACCGCGAAGTTACTCTTGTTTTGCGAGCAAAAACAGGAACAGCTTACGCCGACATTTTACTTAGTGAACAATACGAATACCTATTCGGAGGAGAAAAGCAATGAACATCTTCACTATTTACGGTTCACCCGGTTCTGGAAAAACTACACTAGCAGTTAAACTGGCAAGCAGACTGAGCCAATCAAAAAAGAAGAATTGCGGGGTTCTTTTTGCCGGTATGACTCCTTCCCCGCTATCCTATGTCTTTCCGTCTTTATCTGAGCGTGACATACCGAGTATAGGCTTTAATCTGTCTAAAGAAAACATGAGTGAAGATGATCTTTTTTCCACTCTCATCTCCCCTTCCCAGAATTCTTATCTATGCTTTGCGGGTTACTCTTGTTTTGACACCCCCGGCTCATATCCAGAAACAGACATAAAAAGGTGTAAACAATTTATCAAGCTGTTCAGCGAAAACGTAGACTATCTCTTCATAGACGCTTCGTCTGACATTCATTCTTCCATTCTTTCCCAGGCTGCTATGCTCACTCCGAGTGAAAAGATATGCGTAGTCAGCCGAAACATAAAAGGCTGCGCCTGGGTAAACTCGTGCAGAACAAATGTGTCATCTGCTCCAAGTGACGAAACGGTCGTATTGAGCGACACAAGCGGCTTTGATACAGAACTATCGCTCGAATACAGAAACGTTGAATATAAGCACAAATATGTGTTCCCATACAGCACAGACATATATACCCAATACCAGTCGGGAAAGCTTCTGGACAGAAACTCAGCTAAAACAGAAAGCAGTTTAGAATCAATGATTCAGATGGTGGAACAATATGGACAACAAATATCTTAAAAATCTGCTCGACAAGGTTCAGCAGAACATATTGAACAAGTGGCCTTCTTCACTAAAAGAAAACCCGGATAAAGACATTCTCTGCTCATACATTTCAAGTGAGTTAAAAGACAAGGATACAGAAGAATCCGGCATGTCTAGACAAGAACTGATACTGAGACTGTATTACGAGATGTCGGGTTATTCTTTTTTGTCTGAATACTTAGACCGTGACGACATTGATGAAATAAACATCAACTCCTGGGACGACATTTGCGTCTGTTATTCAGACGGCAAAATAGAAAAGACAAATCAATGCTTTTTCAGCCCTGAGCACGCTCTTGATATAGTCAGAAGACTATTGAGACAATCCGGCAAAGTCATAGACGACTCCACCCCTATTTCATCAGGCCACTTGAAAAACAATTCAAGAATCTCTGCTATCAAGTCCCCTATCACTTCATCGGGTTCAGGGGTATCTGCTTCAATAAGAATCCTGCACCCTAATAAGATCACTCAAGACACCCTTATTAAAACAGATTTCTGCACATCGGAAATGCTCATGTTCCTGCAGACGTGCATTAATCACGGAGTGAGTATGCTCATTTGCGGCAGGACTAACTCAGGAAAGACAACTGTCATGTCAAGCATATTGTCTACTGTCCCTTTCACCAAAAGAGTGTATGTAATCGAGTCCGGAGCAAGGGAAATAGATCTGGTCAAACGTGATGACAAGGGCAATGTTTTAAACAATGTTGTCCAGACTTTGTCCCGTCCCAGCGATGACCCTAAGCGTACCATAACTCAAGAAGACTTAGTTGAGACTTCCCTTAGATTTGACCCTGATGTAATTGCAATTGGTGAAATACGAAATTCAGAAGCCTTTTCTGCTGTTGAAGCAAGTCTTACAGGCCACACGGTCATCTCTACCGTTCACTCCGGACCCGGTGAGAGCGCACACTCAAGAATAGCGCTGTTGTGTCAGAGAAGATTCAATCTTGGATATGAATTGTCACTTGATCAAGTCAGACAGGCATTTCCCGTAATCGTGTTTGCCCACAGAAATGAAAAGGGCGAGCGAAGAATTCTTGACATAACGGAGTGCTACAAGCGCGACGGCAAATATGTGTACAGCACTGTGTTTAACTACCTCCCAAACTCCACAGGAGCAATGTTCCGCAATTATCCATTGTCAAAAGAAATATTGAGCAGAATAGCTAGATTCTAGAGAGGAGAAAACATGATTTACCTTATTTCATTCATATTATCCATCGCATCTGTGCTCTTTTTGCTCAACATTTCTTTTAAAGATACAGTTCTGACTTTCTTGTCTAAAATGAAGACTAAATCTAAGCCTATTAAAAAGACAATTCGTCAGCACAAGGGTAAAAATAACAAGCACAGCTTATCTGACATCGAATACGAATTGAGAGACTTTTTAAAGCGGACTGGCAAGGAAGCCCTTTTCGACTTTGTTCTAGTTCTCAGCATAGGATTATCCCTGTTCTCTGTACCACTGTCCCTGATACTGAATAACATATTCCTATTGCCTTTCTTTTCCATATTGTTGTTCAGTCTTCCTTATGTCGCTTTGCTATTGTGGAAAAACAGCTATGAAAAAAAGGAGTATTCTGAACTTGAAACTGCCATGAGCTTGGTGACGTCATCTCTAGTTCGAAACCAGGACATAGTAGACGCGTTCAGAGAAAACATTGAATTCATCCGCTCCCCTGTCAAAAGCAAATTTGAAGATTTTGTTTTGAGAATATCCAGTATTGACCCAGATGTAAAAAGCGCAATAAGGGAGCTCAAAAAACAGTTTCCCTACAAAGTGTTTGCCGAGTGGTGCACTGAACTTGAAATGGCAAATGATGACAGGAGCAAAACAGATATGCTTCCAAGGACTGTGTCAAAGATGACTGACGAAAGAATAGTCAATCTTGAGATTGCGCCTCTATTGTCAAACGCAAGAAAAGAATTTTTCACCATGGCAATCATGGTGCTGTTGAACTTCCCTCTTTTGAAAATCCTGAACGACAACTGGTTTAAAGTATTAACAGATACTTGGCCCGGAAAACTTGTGACGGGACTTGTTTTGCTTTCCATACTCATTTCAACGTTCTTCTGCTTTAAATTGACAAAAAGAATCACGTCGTACAAAGGAGGATCCCAATGACCCTGGTTATATATTTAATCTCAACTATCCTCTTTTTCATCGGGCTTTACATGTGCTTGTGCTCAGTTTTCAGACTGCCTTCTTTTAAACAAAACAAGGCGGTAAAAGACATTGAAAAAAGGACAAACAAACACGGGAAAATGAGCCTGACCGAAAAGGCAAGTTTTGCTCTGAGCAAAAAGATCCGCCTCCCGGCATATGTAAAAGAATCCATAGATGACGCCCAGTCTTCTCTGGAGCAAAAAGTGTCAAGCGAATACTTTGTATCAAATGTTTTAGTCAAAACATTTCCTTTGGTAGTCACATCGTTATTGCTATTGACTGTAAACCCTGCTCTTTCAGTTATCGTATTTGTGTGCAGCCTGCTCATACCTCTGCTTAGTTATGAGAACATAAAGAAAAAGACCGAAATAAAGAAGAGGAACATTGAGTCTGAACTGCTCGGTTTTGTTCTCTACATTCAAAAATGCATCAAACACTCAAAAGATGTATTAAGCATCTGCGAAAAGTACATTCCCGTCGAAAAAGATTTTGGAAAGGAAATGGAAAAGACTGTTCTTGACATGAGAACAGACAATGTTGAGTCAGCATTATCCAGACTTGAAAAGAGAGTGTGTTCAGCTCTTATGTCAGACATATGCAGAGGTCTTTGCAGCGTTTCAAGAGGAGATGAGACAATCGGGTATTGGCAGTCAATGGAGATAAAACTCAGAGAAAACGAGAGAATGGTTCTGAGAACAAAAGCAAACAAATTGCCGTCAAAAACAAGATTTTTGTCAATGGCTATGCTGCTCTGCTTCATCTCTATTTACATCGTGGTCTTGGGCTCAGTCGTTTTGCAGTCATTGTCCATGCTGCTATAGGAGGAGAACATGAAAAAGAAATTATTTAACACTAGAGCTGAAGGCTATGTGGACACGGCAATTTCAGTTCTTGCCCTCACTCTTGTTTTCCTCATAGCACTTAGCTTTTTCAGCGTCATAACTCAAAAGACTTATCTGGATATGTTTTCAGACTCCCTTCTTGAAACGGCATGCAGAACCGGTAGAGTTGACGAAGAAGTGTCTTCTAGGTACAGAGAGCTTGTAGAGCTTACAGGAATTCAGCCAGATTACGTTTTCAATTGTCAATATATGCAAGGAACAAACAAGGTTCAATTAGGAGACAACATTGAAGTCATAGTCACAATGAATTCAAATCTGTCAGGACTGTTTGGAAACTTGTTTCAGATTGAATTGAGTTCAGTTGGCAGTTCCCTTTCAAATGTGTATTGGAAGTGATATTGATGACAAAACGCATTTTTAACAACAAAGCCCAGTCCTATGTCTTAGCTTGCGTCTTCATACTCGTTTTGTGTCTTATCTTGTCAACTGCTGTATATTTTGCAATCAGTTCAATGAGAATTCAGGCTGTTAAAAAGCATGTCAAGAACACTCTTGATTCAATCTGCACCATCTACTCAATTGACTCATATGGCTCAGTAAAACAGGACTTGTACTACACGGAACCCTTGAAAAGGGTTGAGGTAACAGACAAGGCACTAGAGATGCTCGGATTCAAAGATTTGGATGTAATAACACTCCATGACGGCACAATAATGCACAAGCCGACAATTAGTGTCAGTTTTGACCACGGAACACACATAACTGCTCAATTTCTGTATGAGAGCCCTGACGGAATATACAAAGCTTTTCTCAGAGTAACAGGAGGCTTTTTCAGAAGAGACGGAAATTAGACCAGGTTTTTGAGGCCTGGTCTATGCAATATATTTTTTTCTATTGTTTTGTGTAGTGGCTTACATTCCAACATAGATACAATGGAATGCTGTGAGTCATCGTTTTTTCACAAACATTTCCTGCAATATTCTTTGAAGACAATTTAATTCCGTTTTTGGGTTCAAAAGACTTGCAGAACTGCTTATAGCTTTTTGCCTGAGTGTTGTCAGCGGATTTTACTTCAACAGGAACTATGTTTCCGTTTTCTTCATACATGAAATCTAGTTCTGCAGTATTTCCGGAGCGCCAATAATACAATTCCTTGCCCGTAGCCTTAAGTTCGTTCAGAACGTAGTTTTCGGCAAATGCTCCTTTGAACCTGTCAAACAGAACAGATTCTTCCATGATTGTTTCAGGTGAAACCCTGGATTTTGCCCTCAGAAGTCCCACATCTGACATGTATACTTTGAAAGTAGTCTTATCTGAAAAGCCCGACAAAGGTATTTCTGGTTTTTCCACAAGTTCTGTTTTTATGACAAGTCCTGCTTCAGATAACCATTCGAGCGCGTCTTCAAGATCTGCAAACCGCTTGCCCTCCTTTACATGAGAAAAAACAAACTTGTTGTTGTCTTTAGATAGTTGAACCGGAACAGAATCCCATATCCACCGAATTTTTGTAACTTCATTTGAAGGTGCGTGCTTTGAAAAATCATCCGAATAATCTTTCAGGATCTCATTCTGAACATCATCTACTTCAGCAGCATCATGACTATTAATCCATGTAGCGACCGCCTCAGGCATACCTCCCACAATATAATACTCCTTGAGCATCTTTTTCATCGGAATCGAGTACAATTCGGGAATCGGCCTGTCTTCCGGCCAATTATCAAATATGTCAATTAGATCTTTTCGGTCATTTGCAATCACAAATTCTTTGAAGCTCATGGGATATAGTTGCAGCCTGTTTACCTTTCCAACTGGAAAAGATATGTTCTCTTTTTTTATTGCTACGCCAAGTAAAGAACCGGCGCAGACCAGATGGAGTTCTCTCATGTTTTCACAAAAGTATTTGAGCGCAGTGATTGCCCTGGGACATTCCTGAATCTCGTCGAAGAAAACAAGTGTTTTGCCGGGTACAATCCTGGTTTTGAAATAACTCTCTATTTCAGCAACTATTCTTTTTACATCATAGTCATACTCAAAAATTGATGAAAGCGATGATGTTTCTTCAAAGTTAAGATAGACATAGTGTTCAAAGCATTCCTTTGCAAACTCTCCCACAATATATGTCTTACCGCACTGCCTGACACCGGTCAATAAAAGCGGCTTTCTTCTGTTGCTATCCTTCCATTTTTTTAAATCTATCATTATATCTCTGTACATTGTCGCCTCCAAAACTCATATTACTTTCGCAGTTATTATAGCAAAAGTCGTATGACTTTTGCAACACTTTTCACAAAAGTCCTATGACTTTTGCATTTTTCTATTGTTTTTTTGTATTTTTGTCAACTTTTTGCCCTCTTAAACGCATATAAGTGAGGGGGTATTTTCACACCCATTTTAAAAGGAGAATATTTTAATGAACACAAACAAAAAACTAGTGATCGGTGCACTGTCTTGTGCAGTTGCACTGGCAGTCACTCTGACTGTTTTCATCTTAATCAGGCCGCACAAGGAATCAGAGACAACAGACCTTCCTCCGCTTGAGCCAATCGATGAACAAGACACGCTTTCAAGTGAGAGCGAGCCGGAGTACTATCACTTTGAAACAAATGAATCGGATGTTATCCGTGACATCCACATAATCCCGATAGGAGACTGATACAATGAAGAGATTCTTATCCATTATCATACTTTCTGCAGTCATTCTCACTTTCGTCTTCTCACTATGCTCATACACATATGTTGTAGATTACACCATTAGCTATGTAAACGAAAACGGAGATGAAATTGCAGACAAAGTAACAGGAAGCGTAGACGCAACATCTCCTGACATGGCTGTTGCTTCTCCAACAATTGACGGCTTTGCGCTGCTTGATGACAATGACATTGTCGTGTTCTACGACATGCTCGCTATAGACTATCCGCCTTCACATTACGATAGGCGCGCAACGGGTACATATACCGTCGTCTACACTAGAGTTTATACAGTCAGCGTCAGGTATATCTTTAATGACACATCCAAAGCAGCAGATACCAAAACAGTAACAGGTAAAAAGGGCTCAACATACAGTGTTGTTTCCCCGGATGTCGAGGGATACAGCCCTAACAGGCCGAGCGTAAACGGCAATTTCACAATGAACAATACCATTTATGTCATTTACTACCCGGATAACTACAGCATCCGTTTTGATGCCAATGGCGGATCCGGCGCTCCCAGCCCCATAACAAAATATTACGGCACTCCACTCACTCTTCCGTCTTCTTCCCCTCAAAGAACCGGATATATGTTTTCGGGTTGGTCTATGACTAAATACGGCAATACTGAATATCTGCCGGGCGACACGTATTCAAGAGAAGGCAACGCTACACTATACGCCGTGTGGGAAACGGATCCCGACTACCATTCTCCGTCTGTCACAACAAAACCCGAAGTCACAACCACAACAAAAGATATCAATGAAGGCCCAGTAAACACAACTACAGAGCCTCCCCAAACCCAAGCTGAGACTGAGCCTTCCGAACCTCACTATACAGTTCAATACAACGCTAACGGCGGAGTCGGAGGCCCCGGGGTTCAATATAAAATCCACGGCAAAACCCTTATATTATCTAATAATCGTCCGACCAGATCCGGTTACAGATTCCTAGGCTGGAACGAAAACAAATATGCCGGTTCTCCCACATATTATTCTGGCGGCAATTACACAAAAAACAGCGGAACTACCCTCTATGCAATCTGGGAAAAGTCAACGAGTTACTCAATCACATACACCTGCATTTTGCTGTCAGTCGACGAAAGAGTTGAAAGCTACCCCATAGGCTCATATGCCCAAATAATTGACATATGGACAACTGCACCCGACGAAGCAGGTTTTATGGGCTGGGCAACCGAACAATTTGCAAAGGAACCTGAATACTATCCCGGAGATGAAATATATATGGACTCAGATAAGACACTGTATGCTCTGTGGGACTATATGCCTTATGACTTAGTCGTAATGGACCTTTCTTTAGAGCCAAACGAATGCATGAAAGGCACAACCGTCAATGGGTCATTCAAAGTCAAATGCAACAACTTCAGAGTAGTTGTGCCTGACATATCCATAGATATAAAAATAGACAACACAACTTTAAAAACTATAAGTTTCACATTCAATGATCAAAGAACATATCTCATCACTTTCACAATAGATACTTCTTCTCTTGAAGGAAACAAAACGGTCAGTGTTGTCCTGGATAAAGAGAGAAAAGCTGATGAAGCAGATACGGTTAATAACACTTTGTCAGCTTCTTTAAAAATTAATACGGTTTCCCCAATCCCCGAAGAAAACTATGACAGCTCAAGCCCAGTCAGTTGCCTTGTCATTTCAGAAAAAGACGCAATATCATCATTTGTTTTTTCGTCGAGCATAAACGTCAAGCCAATTGATTCCATCAAAGCCAATTTTGAAGTCTGGACAAAGAATGGTGAAGAAAAGACAAGTATATATACTGCAACTAAAAACAACATAGTTGTGCCTGAACACGAACAGAACCTTATCTATTTCAAATGGACAGTTCCATCCGGCTACAGCAATAAACAAGTGTTTGCCACATGTACTTTCACAAAAGGACAAAGCGTTCTGAGCGTTTCAACATCTAAACTCAACATCATGGATGTTACGGAATCCAGAACTAAAGACACTGAATTTTCTACCGGCAAACTGACTCTTCCCTCCGCCCCGGACATAACAAACTCAAGCCTATCTTGGTACATATGGGAGTTTACAAATGGAAGCTTTGTCAAAAAAGAATATTTACTGGATTATTCTTCTAGTTCCCTTTCAATTGCCCCAGGCCAAGGCGTGCTTTACAGTATAAATGACAAAGGAGAATATGTAATAAAATCCGGTTACGGTATCAGCGCTATAGCAACCATCAATTCTTCTTCAGTCATCCCCCAAGACATGTTGTCAGATCCTGAATACTGCAGATTGTTTTATCCTGAGTATTCGTACAGTCAAAAAACAAACGAATACGACCTGATGGAAAAAACATCCGAATCAACATTTTGTCTTAAACAAAATCCTGATTCGGAAAACAATTCAAGAATTCATTTCACACCAATTCAGACCCCCGACGGAGATTATGTCGTCACATTGAAATATCTTGTATTCACTCCAAAAGGAGAATTTTATGTGGAACTTAAATCAAACTCAATTGAAATATGCTCTGATGCATACAAGGATTGGTATTATGGAAACAAATAGGAGTTAAAAATGAAAAACAAAATAATTATATTTATCTTAACAGCGGTATTGCTGGTTTCAATTCTAGCGATAAACATATACGCAGATAGTGTAGCGGACGCTGTTGAAAACACGGTTAACGATGCAATGGTTCAAGTTAAAGAAGTTGTAAACCGAGTTATATTCCCCATCATAGATGCAATCCTGGCAATACTGCTTTTTGTAAAGATTGCAACAGCTTATATGGACTACAGAAAAAAGGGGCAATTTGAATTTGCCCCGATAGCCATTCTTCTGGCTTCCCTCATATTCTCTTTGACTTGTCCTCTGTATATCTGGCAAATACTTGGGTGAAAAATGCTTATGAAAATACTATTTAAGCCAATTGGCAATATCTACAATTTTAATGCCTTCATATTGATACTCATCGTGACGGGTTCTCGCGATGATCATTTTCGGATAAGCGTCCCTGATCTGCAAAAGCGGAGTTACTTCTCGCTCAAGCGTTGAAGAATCGTCTATGTTGTCGGCAACTTGAATATAAATCTTTTCGTTTCGCTTGATTGCCACAAAATCAATCTCTTTTTTGTAAAGTACGCCAACATAAACCTCGTATCCGCGCCGCAATAGTTCTATGGCAACAATATTTTCCAATACCCTTCCGTAATCCATGTTTTTGGTGCCTAGTCTTGCGTAGCGGAATGTATGGTCGCTCAAATAATACTTGTCTCTGCTTGCAAGATAATTTTTGCCTTTAATGTCATATCTGCGTACTTTATAAAACGCAAAAGCATTGCATAAGTGTTGCATGTAAGTGTTCACGGTAATGTGATTAACTTTATCCTGCTCACTCGTTATGGCATTTGATATGTTTCTTGCAGATGAAAGATTTGAAATGTTGTCCATTAAATAATCGACGATACGATTCATAAGAGGCATATTACGGATATTGTACTTTTGGCGAATATCCCTTACGATCAACGTATCGAAAACATCGGCAATGTAATCATATTTTTCCTCGTGATCTTTGTACAGGTACGATCCGGACATTCCGCCTTCGAGCAAATATCGATCAAACGCTTCATATTTGTCTGGAATATCAAAATATTCGGAATACTCTGCAAAAGAGAATGGAAACACCTTGATTTCAAACGTTCGTCCTGTGAAAAGTGTCGCAAGATCAGAACTCAACAGGAAAGCATTGGAACCGGTTATATATATATCGAATTTTTCAGATGCGTGTAGTCCATTAATCGCTTTTTCAAAGTCCTTGCACATCTGAACCTCGTCAATCAGAACAAAATTGTTTTTGCCGTTGATATATTGCGAATTAACATAATCGTAAAGCGCACGATAGGTCAAAAGATGATCGTATTCTGGAAGATTGAAATTGATATGGATAATATTGTAATCAATTGCCGATTCCTCGATATACATTTTGAAAGCTTCCAACAATTTCGATTTTCCGCTGCGACGTACGCCCGTTATCACTTTGATATCAGGTGTTCCAATAACGCTGATGATTTTTTTTAGATAGAGCTTTCTTTCTATGAGTTTCATGTTCTTCACCTCCGTTTCTATTATATCATGTTTATTTACCAAAATCATTATTTTTTCAAAAATGGTAAATAGATTTTTTGCGTAACAAAAAATGGGGCAGTCTTAATTTGCCCCGATAGCCATCTTCTGGCTTCCCTTATATTCTCTTTAACATGTCCATTGTATATCTGGACAATAATTGGAATCTGATCACTCAAACTCAGCATCAATCAGGATAATAGGCAAGATCCTCGGTTGTTCAACTGCCGAGAGGAATGCCCTCTTTTTTCATTCTGCTTTTTCATATTTATAATTGTATCCATCGGCATGCTGCATAATTTTATAAATGGATTTCTTTGTACCTGTAACCAATTTGCCATCCAGTGTTCGGATATCATGGCTTCCACTCTTTCGAAT
>JAEEGL017147373.1_pt1 | contig 12703 bp, 9 predicted proteins | sample 9134231 | NCBI WGS metagenome assembly JAEEGL01 (sample SAMN16246548, study PRJNA631951) | gut metagenome | biome: gut microbiome; feature: rumen; material: fiber-attached | host: Bos | place: Iran: Karaj | collected 2018-10 | reverse complement strand
GAACGAGGCGTAGCGACGGTGGGCGGCATAGGCAGCCCCGTATGGCGGACGGTACTTGATATCGCTGGTCGACACGAGGTATTTCAAGACAATCTGCTGACGCTGGGTAATCTTGTCAAACTCGTCGAGGTTGATCAGGGCGAACGACGTCAGACCGAGGTTCAGGTCGTGTTCGTTCTTGAAGTTGATGCGGTCGTTGTAGTAGTCGCGCTGGTCGCGAGGCAGCAGGATACGGCAGAAACTCGACTTGCCACAGCCCTGCCGACCTATCAACAAAGGTACGAGGGCGTTGCCTGTCAACTGGCCCTTGCCCTGCCACATGGCCACCATAGAGCGCATCCAGATATGGAACAGGTGGGGCCACTCTTCATAACCGGTCCTGACGCGGCGAGCCAGGGCCTCTACCCTATCCTTACCGTCCCACTTCGGCAGATGCTCCAGGAAGTCGTCCATTGGATAGTAGAGCTGGATATCGTTGGAGTTGACATAACGCATGATGTCCTTATCCCAACACTTGATGCCCTGCGACAGTGCACGGATGGTGATGGAGTTGCGGGCTTCCGTCGTCAGGTCCTGGAACGAGAAGCCATGCCCCGTCCTCATACGGTATTCGGCCACCCCTTGCATCACGTTCTTGCGCAGTTCGTAGTTGCTGTTCAGGAAGATGTCAATCTTCATCATCAGCAGCGTTTCCTGAGGGATGTTTTTCGTCGGACGTATCAGGTTCTTCCGCTTGTAGTACTGTTTCTCATGCTCCTGACGGTAGGCATTCTCAAAGATCTTCGTCACCACATCGGGATATTTGCTGTATGTCATCTTCATCAGCGTCTGACGGCGGGCAAAGGCCATGTCGAGCCCCGTCTCACGGCAGTATTCCGCCAGACGGGTGACGATGAGGATGTCGCTCTCCTCACTATCGTCATCCGCGATGAGCGTCACATCGTCGTAGGCTTTCGTGAGGTTGTACTGGAATACAAGACACTGCGCCTGGTAGCGGTTGCAACCTGGCACGATATCGTCGGGCTGGTCTGTCTTCGCCTGAATGGGTTTGAGAGCCTGCTCCAAACTGGAGGTATCAGTATAAAAGGGCTGCGCCATCGGGTTTTCATACAGGTCGGGGTCTGTACCAAGGTAGCAGGTACGCTCCAAGTGGGGCTCCAACTTGTCGATGGTCACGCCGAGCTGCGCATTATACACCATGCGCGCCTTCTCATATAAATTAAGGTGGAAGCGTCGGATGTCCTCGTCAGCCTCAGGCAGTCCGCCACCAAACAGTTCGCCACGACAGACGATTTTCACCGATCGGCCACTGGCTCCCACAAAAGCCAGCAACGTCTGGGGCATGACGGCGGCACCCTGACGGATGGCGACAGCCTCATCATGACTCGTCAGGTTGTTGACCTCCAACAACACCAGACCCGTATAAGCCTTACGGACACGCTGGCGCTTGCGGTTCTCCATCACGGAGGCGAAACAGACACGCGGCACCTTGTCGGTGAAATTGCTGGCACCCCACACGCTGCCGTCCTCCTGACGCTTCAGCTCCGTATAGAGCGAGATGTTCATCACCTCCCGCACGGCATCATGATATTCACACGACTGAACGAGACGGACAACCTCAGAGAGTTCCACAACCCTCAGCGTCTCCATATTACGATAGTTCTTGACGATAGTTACCTTATTCATATTTCTCTGTTTTTAGTTCGCATATTGTAATCATGCTGCAAAGGTAAGCATTAATTTTTAATATGCAAAAGAAAATTGTAGAAATACTATTCATCTATTCATTATTATATCTATATCATTGGTTTACTGCGGTTTACGAAATGAATAGTGCCTATGAATAGCAGTGGCACTATTCATTCATATAACGGCTTTGCTCAGAATTATGGAGCCTTCACGTCATCGGGAAAAGGTGTCACGCACATATAAAAACATTGGTTATAACTCGTCACAAAGGTGGTGACACTATGTAATTAAGCTATTTACAAAGTGTAACGATTTGAAATATGGTAGTGTAACTGCCATTGCTTCAGTGGTATATAGCCATTCTAACACCTGTAAAGTAGCATTAGAACAGGTGATAGTGAATAGTTGTACGAAATAAATAATGTACTATTCATAATATAAATATCTAATAATTAGGTAATTATCGCAAAAATGAATAAATGAATAGTGTGTAATGAAATTTTCAATGAAAAGAATTTGTAGTATCACATCTTTTTCGTAACTTTGCCATCAAGGATGGCGAACTTACTCTGTCTCGACAAAAAAGGAAACGAGTTTCTTTGTTTTGTTCTCGACTTTTCGTAACTTTGCATCGTGAATACAAAAAAGCATGAAACAACAAATAACAGGAAAGACTACCGAACAGCTGTTCACAGAGAAGGCCAGCAAGAACTATGCCATCTGCCTCTCACAGACATGCAGTCTACGTGAACACTGTCTGCGCTGGCTATTACGTGAATACACACCAAAGGCACACCGCATCGCCTCCTGCGTCAACCTCAACAATCCAGCGATGCAGACCGAGACATGTCCCATGTACCGCAACGACCAGCCCATCCGCATGCCCCTCGGCATCTCGAAGATGTACTACGACATGCCCCAACGTATTGAGCGGCCCCTGAAGAAACACCTCATCAACTACTTCAACCGCAAACGCTATTATGAATACCACAGCGGCTACCGTCCCGTGCCGCCAGCCCATGAGCAGTACATCCGTCAGGCCATCCGCGACTACGGCTGGGAGGGGCCCTACGAGTTCAATGCCTACATTGACGACTACCTGTGGTAATCGAAACAAAAACGGGTTGATAATAACTACGACGGGTTGATGTCAATAAAGCCGATCTCTAAATCAGCATCTCATATTCTACACAATCCCAAAAGGCCATGATGTCTTCATAGTACTCCCGCCTGTATTTACGGAGAACCGGCGTAAAATCGAACATCTTGATTGTCTTGGTAAGAGAACCATGCTGAAAACGGACATAGAACGTCTCAGGATAATCCATGACCGAATAAAGAATCTCTCTCCCCAGATAGCTGCTCCATGGGAACACATAGCTCTTACGCAATTGACCAGAAATACCGAATATTTGTTTCTCTGTATCTATGAATATGACCCGTGTAAAGGCCCTTACCACCCAAAGGCACAACAACAATATAGCTACAGAAAAAGGCAAGATAAAATAATATTGGGGATTGGTCACCGAGACACAAGCAAACAAGAACATGACAAAGACCATCACATACATCAATGTCGCTACGATCAGTCTGATGAAACGTTTCTGCCCCAAATATATGGTGTTGCCATCAGAAGAAACGGCAAGCTTTATTCTTTTCCTCAGAATGCTGTTGTCCTCAATCATCTGAAGCGTGCTTTTGGTGTTCATATCACTTTACTGTTTGTGGTGTTTAAACAAATAGGGACAGCATATTCGCCATTGAATGGAATAGCGTTGCCTCTGCAAGAGGAACTATCTGCAAGCGGTCATTGACGCCCTTGTCACGCTCGATAAAATAGCACCTAAGATATATCACAAATATAAAGAGGCCCGTCACTCCCTGTAGCAATATGTTATAGACATTGCCATGAACCCAACCAAAAACAACGCATGACACGAAAACGATGAAAAGCAGACAGTATCTCTCCACAACGAAGAAGCGTTCCTTCGTCAAACGGTCTTGATGGTAAAAACGCATCAATACGAAATTCAATACCAGCATCGGCATCCATCGGAACAGCACCTCTTCAGCAAAGGCGGCAAAGGGGAGCAACAGGAAGGAATTCTTGAACATCTCGGTCGGGGTAACATTCTGACTAAATTTCGCGCCACAAAGCATCAATATGCCACCCATAAATAGTGTCCATACAATATAAAGGCCCCATGCTATGAATAGGGCCTTTATAAAACTCATCTTCTTGATTCGTTCAAAGAACTTATCTATCGTCTGAAAAAACGATTCCATAACCTTATTTTACCCAATAGGTGAAAAGTAGTAGCTCATTTCATATTTTTAGCTTTCCACTCGTTTATCGTCATCTTCTGCTCAGCACCGTTCTTTCTGAAGTACAATGCCTTCAATTTAGGGCAATTTCGGAAATTCTCCGGATTTATCTTGACATCACTATTCCAAAAATGAATCTCCTCTAAATTAGGGCAGTCCACGAAAACATTCTTCTTGACTTCAGCAAGGTCTGGCGAAAAGACAATCTTGACCAAGGAACTCCCATCGAAAGCACCATACTCTGCTGATCTTACATTTGCAGGACTCATATACAATCCATTACCTGGTCCGTAAAATCCATTTGGTACGTATCTAATGCCATCGGAATATTTCCCTTTAGAATACACGACTCCATGCTCAGATCTGAATGCTTTACTGTTGGAATCTACATTAATCTCGCGTAACCTATAGCATCCCTTGAATTCTAAAGGGAAATTGATTAAATCTAAACCAGCAGGAATGTTGATAGAGGTTAGACTCTCACATCCCTCAAAGGCTGAATCAAAGACAGACGACATTTCATCTCCTAAATCCAATCGCCTTAGTTTTTTACAATCCTTAAATGCTTTCTCTCCTATTATAAAGGCTTTGGTAATAGTTACAGAAGTAAGTGTCTGACAACAATTCTTAAAGGCATTGTCTTCAATCATGTTCACCTTATACGCCCTTTTGTTAACAGTAATGGTTGGTGGCACTACTACGTCGGTTAAACCAGCCTCAACATTGACCACCTTTGCATAGGCATCCTTGATATTCACTACATAGTAAAGGCCATTTACTATGAACTGGTCATCACTGATTTTACGGAACGATGTCTGTCCCCATGCCGACACGCAGAAACATATTACAGCTATCAGCACTACTACTTGTCTCTTTATATTCTCCATGATTCGTATACCCCTGTTTAGTTTTTCTTAAGTCTTACCACATACGACTTGCTGTCACCTATATTCAGAGATTGCGTCTTACAGCCTATGAACGACACCTGCAATTTGTCTCCATACTTGGCCTTGATTCTGGCCTTACCATAATGATCAGTCACGGCGCCATACTTATTCTTAGCTTTTTCAAACTTGACGACTCCACCGATACACTTTGTCCCATCAGGTTCATAGACCATTATCTCTACCTCTTTTCGACGGACATCCAAATCAGGATAATCATCCAACATATTCATACACTTCAGATGAAATACCTTAGCTCCCTCTGTAAAGTATTGTCCAGCCCTTTCATGCCAGACTCTTACCCCGGCTTTCCCCTGAAAATACATCATTCCCAATTCATACCAAGCATCTTTGATACCTTGAGATGCTGCATCATATAGTTTTGCCTCAGCCACTTTCGAATTCTGATCTACACCCTTTCCCTCCATATACATCATACCAAGGTAGTATTGGGCATATTTATCCTTAAATTGCCAGTCTGCCTTTCTGTAGTACCCGACTGCCTTAGAATAGTTCCGCGTCGCACCCCATCCGTTGTAATACATGTTACCAATAAGCACATAATCTTCGCCACTAAAACGAGACTCATTAGTTTGGAGATAGAGTTTGAGAGCCTCAGAATAATTTCCATTTTCGTAGTGAGCACGGGCTGTAATCACTGGATCTGGCTGAGCTATTGTCTGCACATAGCTTCCCAATACCATACATAACAACAGGAGGATTCTCCTGACTTTTTGGATAGTCTGTTTCATATTCATAATGCTTTACTGTTTATCTAACTCTCTAAATGTAAGTTCCTTTCCGTCCCAATAGCAATACATAAAATAACATGTACCTAACTCTATCTTTGTGTCGGCAGTAGCGCGGTTGGCTGAGCGTACCTCTTTACCATCAATCTCAGCAATAAACTGGACACTGGTGAACGAAGCACCTGTCGGAGTGTAGCTGGAGGTAAAATACCTTCGGTCACCTGGAGCAATATGCAAGGTGTCAGAAACAACATCTTGAGCAACAGTCCCCGATATTACGTTTTTCTCCTCAGGGCATATGGTGGCTTCAGTATAATACCATTTAGGAGAAGCATCAAAACCTTTATGCCTCACGATGATTTCCTTGTCGCTCTTATTCTCTAAATACAGGACTTCATAAGTCTGAGCCAATTCTCCCATGACCACAGGGCTATTACCAAAATTGTCCTGTCCTTTCACAAAAACACATGGATATGAATCATCACCTGCTACTCGTCGAAGGTTGCCACTGCAAACCACTTTACCATCAGCTATTTTTGCATCATCGCGGTTTCCAATCACTAAAACGTCATACCAGTCGGTTTCGAAACTCTCAGGAACGGTAAAACCATATATAGTATACATTTTGATGCCTGTGAAATTATCATTCTTTTTTACGTATCCTGTACCACCATCATAAGTCTTCCCATTCTGACGTACAAAAGCACGGACTGTAGAATTAAAACCATAACCTAAGGCAGCATTATTGCTCGCAACAGGGGCAATCCATTTCCCTGGGGCATTCTTTAGCATCACACCTATACTTCCATACCTATTCTCTGTCGTTTGATTAGATGGGTTGTTCGGAGTTTCTTTATTTTCTCCAGCATCGTCACCACCGCAAGAGGTCGTGATGCCAACAATAAACATTAGTAATACAATAAAATTAGTTTTTTTCATATCTTTAATTATTTAAATTATGTTAGTTCATGACGTTAATCACCAAACGGATCTTCTGGAGGATTGTCATCTATTACCTCTCCATCGCCGTTAGGCATCCCCATCCCACCATCAAGCTCAAGGACTAATCTCATGCCAAGCCCCATGCTTGTCGGGGTGTCATCATCACGATTAGTTGAGCGCGGATTATTTTTGGGACTTGCATATCCACCACCGCGAAGTACCCGATAACGTCCGGAACTTGGACCTACAGGATTTGTCTGAGACTCACTACTATATTTGCCATACCAGTCCTGACACCATTCCCATACGTTGCCACTCATATCATACAATCCTAATTCATTAGCTTTTTTAGATGCAACTACATGAGTAGAACTACTACTATTACCACCATGCCATGCAACCTCGTCAATATCATTACTTCCACTATAGCTAAAGCCCTGAGATTGATTGCCCCCACGAGCAGCAAACTCCCATTCTGCCTCAGTAGGAAGACGGAACGTATATGAAGACAAATCGTTCAGCCGCTTGACAAACGTCTGGCAATAATCCCAAGACATTTTATCTGCTGGCAACTGGTTTGAACCTTTGAAAGAAGAACTATTAGAACCCATAACCGCCTCAAGGAGTTCCTGAGTAACCTCAGTTTCACCTATGTAGTAAGTACTTAGTGTTACTTGATGTACAGGTTTCTCGTCTGCATCCCCTTTTTCATTACCCATCATAAACGTACCACCTTCCACTCTTATCATCTTAAATGAAACACCATTTACCATAATAGTTTCAACATCTCCATCAAGTAATCTATCCTCTTTCCCAAACTTTAGATCCTTGCCGTCCCACGTAGCATACATATGATATGCCTTGGCAGGTTCAATGTCAAGGTCAGAGCTTTTGGTATTTGATGACAATACCTCATTGCCGTTAATTGTTGCTTTCAACCTTGCATTTTCTATCTTGTCGCCAGTAGGATAGTAACACGATAAGATGTCCTTGGTTTCGCCAGCATTGATTTCTATTCTTTCACCGGAATCATCATCCTTAAAACGCTCGGTTAATACTTTATGATACGTTGGCCAAAAACAGATTCCGCATCCTAAATGATACCAAGGTTTGTTAACATCAAACCCATTATGTGTAAATGTTATGGACTCATCACTGTTGTTTTTTATATGCAGAATCTCGTATGCCAGAAAATGTTTGAACTTTGCCCCTGCCGACAAGGCAGTGCTTTCTATTTCACAGTATAAAGGGATTGACATATTAGTGGTCCGATAAATACCATCAAAAAGATAATACTCCAAATCCAGCACTTCGCTATCGTCATCTAAATACCCAACAACTCCTCTTTCAAATGTAGAACCAAATATCTTATATGGTCTGTCAGCGTCCACACCTTCTGGCAGGTCAAATTCTATGGTACACGATTTCCTGTCTTCTGAAATGTTTTTGACCGGAATGAAATTGAATGAAACTTCACCAGGTAATGCACCAGGTCTTGTATACTCAACCTCATAGAACCTACCATCCTGTTCTGTAAAGAGATTAACAGCATCTCCTTCGTCCCATTGTGTCAGGAAATCCAAACTGCCCTCCTTCTGTGACAAAGATGCCCTCGTGTTATTGCCCGACTCCGGCATATGGGCCGTGACTATGATATGTCTTGACTTCTCTGTCCCCATCCATTCCTTTTCTGTACACGAAATGAAGACAGACAAGATTGTCAATATCAGATATATGCTTTTCGTTTTCATTTTATTCTTCTTTTGGGTGTTGATTATATTACAGTTCATAGCCAGGCACATCGTCCAGTTCGCCGTCTTCGACAGATGGATTATCAGGTCCGACATGACCGCCATCAGCTTCATTGACGTAGACATCAATAGTGTATTGCTTGCCGGACGTCTTTTCAGTGACATGAATGACAGTATTGCCCAACTTCAAGCCAGTCACAGTAATTACATTACCACTAATGGTGAAAGATGCAATACTGGAATCGTCAACATAGCCTTCATATATGCCATTCTTATTCTTTATTGCCACCTCATACGTCTTTCCGACTTCTGTAATCGCATAATATTCAAACCTTTCCGATACCGTTACCTTTATCTGACTCTTTTTGCCAGTACCTGTATCAGTGATAGTAACTATAGCTTTACCTATCTCATGACCATTGATTTCGACGAAAGAATCGCCAACAAGCTCATCATTAAGAACGGCTGTTGCCACTGTTGGGTTGCTTGATTCAAAGGTGTAAAACTGCTCACGTCCTGTTGTCTCGTAACCATATCCACCATCTTCCACTAATTCCAATTCATTTGGTTCAAAGCCTAATTCATTGACCAGTTTGTTTGGGTTATCAAACTTCAGTTCCGTGCCGTCCCACGTGGCATACATGTGATAGGCGTGGCCTACCTGTATGTTGGCCTTGGAAGACTTTTTGTTTGATGAGCGAATTTCTATATCGTCTATCTTGGCAACCATAGTAACATTTTCCAACTTGTTGCCATTGGGCACATACCAGGAAATCAAAGTGGCTGAATTTCCTGATTCAATTTTCGCAATAGCCGCTACACTCTGTCCTGTTGTCTGTACAGGTGCCATATTGTTACGAATTTCTCCTGTTTCAGGTATAAACGCGGCATTGTCATAATACCATTTACGGTCAGACTCAAAGCCTATTAATTTAAATACGATAGAGGCTCCGCTGGTATTCTTAATGTGCAACAGTTCGTATGTTCCAACATGCTGGGCTTCTACTTTTGGGAAAGAGTATCCCACATCAGCCTTCAACCAGAAAGGACTTGAGAACTGTGACAACGAAGTTCGTTGTAAATAAGTATATATATTAATCTTATTTTCAAAATTTACTGATTCACATCCCGTTACTCCATAGACAGAATATGGTGCGACCTGATCAAACGCTTTAGGCCTTTCTATATTAAAATCACAACTTTTCCCATCTTCAGAAATGTTTGTTGCAGAACTTTCTCCCAGATCTTCAAAGTGTAGACCATCTAGATTTTGAAACGCATAGAAATGTAATTTATCAATAGCATTCCATGTAAAATGGAGATCAAGACTCTCATCAGTTTCAACTCCTACACGAGTTGCATCATTACAAGGGAATTGAACTCGAAGAACATCGATTGTCCTCTGCCGATTATCATCCTCAACTGTAGTACAGTTATAACATATAGTTAATGCTGAAGCAGCAATAATATCAAGAAAAATACTGGATAATTTCATGTCATTGTCATTTTATGTTACAAATCTTCACCAGGTGCATCAGGCAAGGTTGCACCAGGCTGATTAAAATCAAGTCTCAAATCGAACCCAACCCCATCATAAGTCGAATCAAGAGTCCACAACAAGAAGTTTCCTGCAGACAAGATGCTCTTATATAGTTTAAAAATAGCTTCGATTTCATTTACATCAGCTTCATCAAGAGCTGCTTTAATCGTTTTCTTATATATACGTTTCGAGACTAAGCCATAAGCCTCATCCATAATATACTCTTTAAATTTGTCTGACACATCCGACAAAACGCTTAACTTGTCAAACCACGAAATGGACGGGTCTTGTATCTTTGCCAGGAGTTTTGCCCTAAATTGTAAGTCTGCATTTGCCATCCATTCTACAAATTCTAAAATCAAATCATCTTCTATATCCAATTCCTCAGTTCTTTTATCTTTATTAATCTTTCCTATCAAAAATTTCATAGCAGGTTGGAAAGCTATTTTCAAGAAATTGAACAGATACAGATTACCATCAATTCCCGGCCCAGCAATCATTAGATTCTCGTCGGAGTGATAAAAATCGAAAGAAATGCCTGATACCTTTACCTTATCCCAGGTCGCTTCTGTGAAATAGTCGTAATCACCTCCAAAGAAGTTACCCAATGGTTTTACCGACTCCCACAAAAAAGTCATCAACTTATCAAAATCCGGCTGGGTTAATGTATTCAGGAAATCCTCGGGGTTCGTAACCAAATCTGACAAAGTACCCCAATCCATAAATTCACTTACATTCATTGGCTTTACCAGATATTTGAACGTATCATAAATCTCGTCATTGATCCTATAATACAAACCATCATTTGGATTCCTATAGCACTTTGTCAATGTAGTATAACACTTGCAATTAGAGTTATAAAGTGTAAAACCGCATTTCCAGAAATTTCCTTCATTCCCATTCTCCCATGAACTACTTTCAAGAATAAGCCTAAATCCATCACCCTGAACTTCATTTGTAGACGTTACAGAAAAATAAGGGAGATTAGGCACACGTCTTTTGTTTGCAATCTTAGCAAGATGTTTACTATCAATCCCCAATCTACTCATGATAGCTTTGACCGCAGCATCGTATTGTGGCATTACACTTTCCATATCCAGATACCCTTTCTGCATGACACTTTGGTCAATTGCCTCTGCCAGAGATTTGGTTTCTTCAAGATAGCCTATCATGCGTTTTAACACATAAAGTTTATTATCTTCTATATCTGAAACCGAGAAAGGCAGAAGAGGCAAAAGAATTGACATTGCCGTTTCGTAAGCATCTAATGTCGTTTTTTCTATAGAACAACCATAACTCAGATAAACTATGTTATCCTTATTCATAGCAACCAGATTACCGCCATCAGACTCAAAACAACCATTTTCATCTATCTCCTGCCTTTTTCCACTCCCAATTACAACAATATCGCTCATATCTACATTTGCACCTTCTGGTAACTGTACAGTACTGATAGGGGCACGAGAAATATAATCCACCTGCGCAATGTCAAGTTCTGTTGCTATTCCGCCACCAGCTTCATCAGGCGAAGGAATAATGAACTTCCTGGTCTGGGGGTTATACTGGATATAACCAGCCTCACAGGCTATTTCCAAGTCCGACTCACCAGTTTTCATGCTTATTCTAAATTTGGAAGGCTTCAGTTTGTTATATTCATCCACGTCGAGGGCCAAACGGCAACCTATGGTAGGCCATCCCCAGTCGCTGGGCTGACCGTAGTGTGCATAGACCGTACATCCCTCTGCGCTTGATAAAAAGCCGCCCCCGCGTACATAGCGATGTTTACCAAAATCGGGTGCCTCGTCAGGAAGATCAGCGTCAGGGATGGGGGTTCTTCTTCTGGCATTACTTGCTGAGGGAACGGTGTCCTGACACCATTCATCAGCATTGCCACTCATATCGTAGAGCCCCAGCTCATTGGGCTGCTTCCTGCCAACGATAAGAGGTTGGGTTCCCCAGTTGTCTTCATACCAGGCCACGTCATCAATATTATTGCTGCCAGCATACAAATAGCCCTTACTAAGCTTGCCGCCACGGGCAGCATATTCCCACTCATCGTCGGTGAGCAGTCGGTATTTGATGCCCGCATATTGATCCAATTTCTCTATAAACTGCTGGAACATAGTCCAGGTAGGTCCTATAATCGGTGCCATGTCGCCCATATCCTCATCTTCCGGTTGCTCCATCACATGCCGCCAAAGCCAATAAAGTGTTTCATAGCGGCAACAGTAGAAACTGCCAACGGTAGTGGATACTTGGCTTTCTCCTTTCAGATAGGTACCTTCCTCCACATATACCATGTTGTCATAGAGGAACTTGAGTGCTTCGTCCAGACTTCCAGCATTCGTTACAACCTGAGACTGAGCATTAGACATTGCCGACGGCAATATCATCATTACCAAAAGAATGAGCTTTAAATATTTTGCTTTCATAACTGACATTACATTTTCTTAAACTTAAATGACTGTTGGCCACACTTCAAGATATAGATTCCTGTAACCAAACGGCTGACATCGACAGTAGTCTCAACGCCCATGGGGTAAGCATGCTGCACCTGAACGCCCGATACATTATATATATATATATCTTGCTTTGCACCTATCAGCGTAAGACGGTTGTTTACGAGACTCTTCAGCATATTCTGCTCGTTGGCCATAGGTATGTCAATAGAGGTTGCTGACTTTTGTACGAAACGTGCCCGCTTAACAAGGTCGGCTAAAATGTTGCCGTCAGCGTCAAGTACGGCAAAGGTGGCGTCATCGT
>JAEEGL016107134.1_pt1 | contig 12703 bp, 14 predicted proteins | sample 9134231 | NCBI WGS metagenome assembly JAEEGL01 (sample SAMN16246548, study PRJNA631951) | gut metagenome | biome: gut microbiome; feature: rumen; material: fiber-attached | host: Bos | place: Iran: Karaj | collected 2018-10 | reverse complement strand
ATAATACTCGTAGGTTGAATCTGGAAGAGACTAAGGCTAAGATTGCGTCTCTGGAATATATACAGAATGAACTGAAGGGGATTCCTAATATTGTGAAGTAATGCGTATACTAGTTACCGGGGCAAAAGGCTTTGTTGGCAAGAACCTTTGCGCTCAACTTAATAATATAAAGACAGGAAAGGCTCGTTTCTATGAAGATGTATCTATTTCTGAAGTATTTGAATATGATATAGACTCCGATCCTGCTGATTTTGATAAATGGTGCTCTTGCTGTGATTTTGTGTTCAATTTGGCAGGAGTAAATAGACCAAAGGAGCAGTCTGAGTTTATGGAAGGAAACTTTGGGTTTGCTTCCACTTTGTTGGACACGCTTAAGAAGCACGGGAACAAATGCCCAGTTATGCTGTCAAGTTCACAGCAGGCTTCTTTAACTGGGAGATTTGGAAACTCAGAATATGGCCGTTCAAAGAAGGCGGGAGAGGATTTGTTTCTTCGGTATGGAGAAGAGATTGGGGCAAAAGTTCTGGTATATAGGTTCCCTAATCTGTTTGGGAAGTGGTGCAGACCGAATTACAATAGTGCTGTAGCAACGTTCTGCAATGCTTTTGCAAACGATTTGCCTTATACTGTTAATGATCCAACGGTGGAGTTAGAACTTCTCTATATAGATGATCTTGTAGATGAGATGATAGGTTGTCTTCAGGGGAAGGAGCATAGATGTGAGTTTGATGGATTGGGAGTATTTCCAACAGAAAGGGGAAGATATTGCTATGTGCCAGTGACTCATAAGGCAAGGTTAGGAGAGATTGTGGATTTGTTGACTAGGTTTGAGGAACAGAGGAAGACGCTAGTTGTGCCGGATATACCTGAAGGAAGTTTTGCCAAGAAGCTGTATAGTACATTCCTATCATATCTGCCAGCATCCAAGACGGCATTTGAACTGAAAATGAATGTAGATGATAGGGGAAGTTTTACAGAATTGCTGAAGACCTTGAACTGTGGCCAGTTTAGCGTGAATGTTTCCAAACCTGGAATAACAAAGGGGCAGCATTGGCATAATAGTAAGTGGGAATTTTTCATTGTAGTTTCTGGAAAGGCTTTGATTCAGGAAAGGAAGATAGGCACATCAGAGGTTCTGAACTTTGAGGTATCTGGAGAAAAGATTCAGGCAGTGCATATGCTGCCTGGTTATACTCACAATATTATAAACCTGTCTGAAACAGAGCCGCTTGTTACGCTTATGTGGGCGAACGAACAGTTTGACCCTAATAGGCCGGATACATATTTTGAACCAGTAGAATAATAGAAAAGCAATAAGATATGGATTACAGCAACGTTTCTTTTGCCGATAATGGCAAACTCAAACTTCTGATTATTGTTGGAACAAGGCCGGAGATTATCCGCCTGGCGGCGGTAATCAATAAGTGCCGAATGTACTTTGACACTCTTTTGGCTCATACAGGGCAGAACTATGACTATAACCTTAACGGAGTGTTCTTTAAAGATTTGAAGCTAGCATCTCCTGAGGTTTATATGGATGCAGTAGGTGTGGATCTGGGTTCTACTATGGGCAATATCATTGCGGAGAGCTATAAGCTGATGGTAGCTATTAAGCCAGATGCAGTGCTGGTACTTGGGGACACAAACTCTTGCCTTTCAGTAATTGGAGCAAAGAGGCTTCATATTCCTATTTTCCATATGGAAGCTGGTAACCGCTGCAAGGATGAGTGCCTTCCTGAGGAAACAAACCGAAGGATTGTTGACATTATTTCTGATGTTAATCTGGCTTATAGTGAGCATGCTAGGCGATATTTAGCAGATTGTGGACTGCCAAAGGAGAGGACATATGTTACTGGTAGTCCGATGTCTGAGGTATTGCATAATAATCTGGCTGAGATTGAAGCTTCTGATATCCATGCTAAGTTGGGTCTTGAAAAAGGAAAGTACATCCTTCTTTCTGCTCATAGGGAGGAGAATATCGATACTGAAAAGAACTTCCTATCTTTGTTCAGTGCTATAAATGCTATGGCAGAAAAGTATGATATGCCGATACTTTATTCTTGCCATCCAAGGTCCAGGAAAAGACTTGAGGCATCTGGGTTTAAACTTGATCCACGTGTGATTCAGCACGAGCCTCTTGGTTTCCATGATTACAATTGCCTTCAGATGAATGCATTTGCGGTGGTTTCTGATAGTGGGACACTTCCGGAGGAGAGTTCTTTCTTCACTTCCGTAGGGCATCCATTCCCAGCTGTATGCATCCGTACTTCAACTGAGAGGCCTGAGGCTTTGGACAAGGGATGCTTCTTCATAGCTGGAATAGACGAGAAGAGTCTGCTTCAGGCTGTGGATACGGCTGTATCAATGAATAAAGCAGGAGATCATGGCATTCCTGTGCCGGATTATGTAGATGAGAATGTATCAACTAAGGTTGTGAAGATTATCCAGTCATACACCGGCGTTGTTAACAAGATGGTCTGGAGAAAGTTCTAATGTCACTGATAATAAATGGTTCCGAACAAAGCATATCTATCTCTTATTAATTTGGGAATTGGACACGAGTCCGATATCCCAGAAGAGATAGACTGGAAAGCCGTCAGGCAGCTTGCCTCAAAGCAAGGCCTGGCGGCTGTTGTTTTGGATGGTGTCAAGGCTCTGATAGAGAGGGGGCTGCTAACAGGCGGCAGAGCTATGGACATAGAACTCAAGTTCGACTGGATGGGCGAGAGTGTTGTGGCGTATGAGCAGAGGTATGAGGCATATAAGAATACGATAGCCTCCTTGGCTAAGTTCTATGCGGAACACGGTTTTAAGATGATGGTGCTGAAGGGGTACGGACTTAGCCTGAATTATCCGGTTCCAAATCACAGGCCTTGTGGCGATATAGATATTTGGCAATTCGGAAAGTATAAAGAAGCTGATGCCGTTTTGTCCAAGGAGCTGGGAATAGTCATAGATAACGGGCATCATCATCATACTGTTTTTACGTATGAAGGTTTCATGGTGGAGAACCATTATGACATCGTAAATGTTCATTATGGCAACAGAAGCAGTGATCTTGAAGTTCTTCTAAAGAAGTTGGCAGAGGATGACTCTAATTATGTTGACATTGCTTATGAAGGAGGATCAGTACGGGTTTATCTGCCGTCTGCCAATCTTCATGCGCTGTTCCAGATAAAGCATTGCATGACGCACTTTGCCTCTACATCAATCAGTCTGAGGCAATTGCTGGATTGGGCATTGTTCGTTGAGAAACATTCCGCAGAGATCGACTGGAAGTGGCTGGTTAATGTTCTGCGGGATTTCCACATGCTGGATTTCTTCAATTACCTGAATGCCATTTGTGTAGAGGATTTGGGTTTTGACGCCGGGCTGTTCACTGCGGTTGATGATATGGAGGGGGCTTCTGGCATTGATCCTCAAATGAAGAAGAGGATACTGGCCGATATTCTGACGCCTGAATTTACTGAAGAAGCGCCTGCTAAGAAGGGCCTGATAGCCCGCGTAGCGTTCAAGTTCCGCCGCTGGCAGGCCAATGCCTGGAAGCAGAGGCTTTGCTATAAGGGCAGCCGCTTTATGGCTTTCTGGCGCGGTGTTTACGCACATCTCCTGAAACCGGAGAGTATATAGGTTTTCTTTAATCCATCGCTGAGCAATAAGATTTCTCTTAACATTTGGCTTAGGGCGGTTCTGAGGCGATGCCGATGTATGATTCTGCTAATCGCTGGAAGAGAAAAGCAAAGAAGGTGTATCGGTTTATACTTGCCGTTGGCAACTTCGGGACGAATAGGGATATGAGCTACTATTCCAAGTATCCGTATGTGGTTAGGAAGGCGGTGCCGTTTGGGCGACGGGTTGGGGATGTTTGCAGGCATGCTGGGGTGTTCCCGGTGGATTCTTTCCGGTTTTTGCCGTCGATTGTGTTCCATGGGGTAAGGAATGCGGCGAGAGGGGAGTAATCGTTGAGTATATGAATAAGCAGATTCTTTAGGATTTTATAGACTTCCTAAAGTTTAAAATTGAAAATGGTTATTCTGTAATTGGAAAATTAATAAAGCCTTCGAACAGCATATCAGCTCGAAGGCTTTGATGAGTCAGCTTTCATTTGCTGATTACATTTGAATGAAAGGTAGTTACTTTTGTTTCTTGGTCGAACTACTTTTTACCTTCATGCCTACAGTAGTGTCAGGATGCTTTTTTGCAAAATCCTTTGTGACATATTGGCCTGTAATTGCGCTAATGTAACGTATGACTTTTTTTGCCATATCGTATTTTAATTTTTAATTATACCTCTACTAAGGTTTCGAGGTTTTACCTGACTCAATTCAAGGCTGGGCCAATACCTTTTCGAGTGTGAAAATACAGCAAATATGTCTGCGTGCAACACGTATAAATAAAAGACTTGTTGTTTGTAAATGATTTAGATAATAGCTTGAACCTAAGAATGATACGCCTATTTGTTGAGGATTCCTGCATGGTTCGAAGGCCTTGGATAAGCTAATCGCTGAAAAGAAAGGCAAAGAAGGTGTTTTAGTTTATGATTGCTTTCGGTTCTAATAATTCTTTATTAACATTTTACGGGCCAGATTTTGTCGGGTTTCTCCATGAATAGATGCTAAAAGGGCGTACGCTTTCTTTTTATGTTATTTATGGTTGAATATTTCTTCTTAAAGAAAAGTTGTTTTTATGTCGAAGAATGATGAAAATGATTTAAAAAGAGAAAGACAGAAATTAAAAGCTAAAAAAATTGCGGGAATTTTGGCTGGAAGTGTTTTGTTATTTGGCATTCTTTTGACTGCTTTAATTATTTGGCTGGGGTATTCTACTTCTTGGATGAAATTTGTTGGGTATGCTTTGCTTGCCATTACGTTTTTGTCGCTCATTCTCGTTCTTTCTTTAAGTTCATATGATAATAAAGGCGGTCTGTTTGGTTGGGTATACAAAGTATCTTTCTGGATACTTCAAGTTACAATGCTATTTTTTGAATTGATGTTTCCATCCTTATTAATTATTATGGGCTTTTGTTTTGTTGTACTATTCCCATTCTCTCTTATTTACGGACTGTTAAGGCTGTTGTCTGAATCTATAGGGATTTGTCATCAAACTAATCTATTTGTTTCATTATCGTTTGGCGGAATTCTATCGGCACATTACTCGAAACCATTCTTTGGTGGTTTATCTCGCTTGTTGATGTCAAATGGGCATGCATATGAAAAGTATTTTAAAGAGTTGGTTGAATATGTTTATCAACCTGCAAACATAGAGTTTGGAATATGTTTCTTGTATGTGTTATTTTTGATTGTATCTACAATATGTAGATTTCAAGAAGTAAAAATGTCTTTTCTTAGTGACAATAATGATATTGCTATCTTAACTTCATTCCTTGTTTTCATTGCTTTTTCAAATATGAAAGCAAAGCATAATGCATCTAAGTTTAGTTTTTCTGAAGTGTTCCGAATAATGTATGGTATGTGGTCAAGTCACAATTAACTAGTTCCTAGTTGTGAATATTTTGCAATGAGTGCATTAATGATAATTCTACAGAGAGAAGAGGTATTCGGGGCCTGGGGGCAGTTGTTTCTGGTGCCAGTGTTTGTTATTGCGCTTGTTGTGTTTGTGGTGAAGATAATTCTCGCAATTAGAGATCAAAGAAGGGATAAGTTTGACAAGAGGTTTAGGGATAAAGAAGATTGGAGAAATAGGGGGTGGTAGTATGAGAGTGTTTGGTATGAGGTTTTTGTGGAGTTTGTTATTGGTGGTGTTCGGCTGTCAGGTCTTGTGCTATGGGCAAGGGGCCGATACGGTGTGGCGTGTGAAATATAGATATGTGGCGCAGGAAACTGGGCTGTTTGTGCCGCTGGCGGAGGATGTGCCGGCTGGGCATTATTCAGGAATAACGTATCTGGGAGGAACAGGGTATGCGGTGGTGGATGACAAGCAGGCAGGGAACGGGCTGGTGCTGTTCAACATAGATATCAATGTTCTGGGTCAGATACAGTCAGTTACGGCGGTTTTGCCGGACTGTACTGCACAGTCTTCGGTAACGGGGAAGGACAATGAAGGAATAGTGTATGTGGGGGCGTGGATGACGCCGGCAGATTCGCTGATGAAAGAGTGGAGGGCCAAGTTCGGGCTGGATGACAGAGACTAGCAGCTTTTGGGAATACGTTGTTTATAAGCGCAGAAAGCGATCAGAGCATAACTGAATACAATATGGAAGGAGCGGCAACGGGGAGGAAGCTGGAGGTGCCGGAAATGTTTGCTCGGGACAAGATTTATGCGAACAAGGGCTTTGAGGCGCTGGCGTACAACCCGGTTACCGGGCTGTTTTGGACTACAACCGAAGGATCGCTGCGGTCTGACGGGGAGCTGTCGCTAGTGCGGTATCTGCAGAGCTTTGATAGAGGGCTGAAGCCTGTGGCTGCGTTTGAGTATAAGATGGATGCTCCGCGGAAGACGCTGGCTGAGAGCAAGGAAGCCCAGGCGTATGTGCACGGGATATCCGCTATGACCGCTCTGGATGACGGTCAGCTGATAGTGCTGGAAAGAGAGGTGTATGTGCCGAAGGGAGGGATTCTGAAGATGGCGCTGGGGTCTTTTGCAATAACTAAGCTGTATGTGGTGGATCCTTTGCGAGCCTTGTATGCAGACGGGCTGTGGTGCGGAAATGTGGGCAAGACTCTGCTGCTCAGCTTTACAACGGGGGCCTTGGGGCTGGCGAACTATGAAGGAATGTGCCTGGGGCCGGTATTGCCGGACGGAAGGCTGACGCTGGTGATGATTGCGGACTCGCAGGGTGGGTCCAAGGGCAGGATTCTGGAAAGCGTGAAGGTTATAGCGCTGCAGGCGGTGCCGGAATATGTACAAGATTAGGCGATTTTTTGTATATTCGTGAAATAAAATGGACCTACATTTTGGGTTGTTGATAGAAATATGAGGAACCGAATCTTTCTATGCATAGCTCATATGAGTGATGCAGGCCTAGAGCAGAAATATATACAAGAAGCCTTTGATACTAATTGGGTAGTTCCGTTAGGGCCGAACGTGGATGGGTTTGAGAAAGACCTTGAAGGGTTTTGTGGGCATGATAAACGGATAGTTGCTCTTTCTACTGGAACAGCAGCAGTTCATCTGGGGCTGATAGCCTGTGGTGTGGGGCCAGGGGATGAGGTGCTGGTACAGAGCTTCACTTTCTGTGCATCTAGTCATCCGATTACATACCTGGGAGCTAAACCGGTGTTCGTTGATTCAGAAGAGGATACCTGGAATATGGATCCAGAATTACTGGAGAAGGCGATTAAGGATAGGATTGCTGTTACTGGCAAGAAGCCTGCTGCAATTGTGCCGGTGGCGCTCTATGGAATGCCATACAAGATTGACACGATTATGGAGATTGGATCTCGGTATGGGATTCCGGTGCTGGAGGATGCGGCTGAAGGCTTTGGTTCTCGTTATAAGGGGCAGGTGTTGGGAACGTTTGGAAAGTACGGAGTGCTCAGTTTTAATGGCAACAAGATGATAACGACATCAGGAGGCGGGGCGCTAATCACTTCTAACGAGGAAGAGTGGCGGGAGATAATGATGTATGCTACACAGTATAGGGAAAGTTATCCGTATTATCAGCACGAGAAGATTGGGTACAACTACAGGATGAGTAATATCTGCGCAGGAATAGGAAGAGGGCAGATGACTGTGTTGAATGATCATATTGCTCACCATAAGCACGTTCAGAAGATGTATGAGGAGTTGCTAGCAGATGTGCCTGGCATCAAGGTGCACACTCAGCCGGCTACCGGGGAGTATGATTCTAATTATTGGTTATGTACTATTACGCTGGATCCGACCCTAAGGATTGTGGGGCAGGAGAGAGCTTATTCAACTGTGGTGCGGGGGGCTGTAGGAGGTGCTGCTGGAGTGATTCACATGGCTGAGAGTGCTACTACAGACTGTCAGCCGAATGACAATGTGGAAGCTCTGAGAGTGGTTATGGATGCTGCGAGCATTGAGGCGCGTCCGCTTTGGAAGCCTATGCATAAGCAGCCAGTTTATAAAGATTGCGTTTCCTATCTGAAGCCTTGCAACCTATGTGGAACGGAAGAAGCTTCCGTTTCTGAGGCACTGTTCAAGGTGGGAATGTGTTTACCTGCAGGGCCGTATGTGACGGACGAGGATGTCAAATACATCGTTGAGACAATTAAGGGAGCTATTCAGTAGCTCCTTTTTTTGATATATAGTAGTGGTATTCAGATACAATCCATTGTGTTTTAGGTGAGCAAATATAGTCTTTCAGTATTGAATGGTAGGGTAAAGGTGTTTTTCCGTTTATGAATATTTGATTTGGCAAAATACTTATGGATTGATAATAGTGAAATGGACCTAAAGAGCGAATGAGAATTTTTCTTTCGAGATAAACAATTAATGATGCATTTATATGTAATAGGAAACGGCTTTGATCTTCACCATAAGATACCAAGTAGTTATACTGATTTTAAGAACTGGCTGGAGAATAATGATCTTGAAGTTTTCACAAAATTAGAAGAGCTTTTCTCATCAGATGATAAATGGTGGAATGAGTTTGAGAGTAATCTTGGTAAGATTCCTTTTCTTAAGTCATTCACAGAGAATATCGCATTTGTTAATAGACCCAATTATCTTAGTGATGATTATAGGGATAGGGACCTTTATGACGCTGAAAATGAGGTTAAGGCTGACTTAGGAAACCTAATAGCTTTGTTAAAAAATGATTTTTATCTATGGGCGAAAAATTTGCCTTTGGGGGAACGTGGAGAAGTCGTTCAGATAGAAAAAGATGCTTTTTTCTTGACATTTAATTATACATTAACCTTAGAAAAACTATATGGGATTCCTGCAGAAAAAATACTTCATATTCATGGGGTTTCATTGGATAAGAATTCAATAATTATTGGTCATGGGAGGGAATATGATGATATTAGAAATGATTTGGATGATGCTTTGCCGGAACCTCCAGATGATATACCTACATGCGATTATGAGTCATGGTTCAATAATGCTGCGAAGGAGAATGCCGATGACTATCCCACTAAATTAGCAAAGGACGCTTCTGCAGATATTATTTATAGCCTTAAAAAGAATGTTCGGAACATTATTGATGAAAATAGATCCTTCTTTCAATCGTTAAGTGATGTAGAAACTATTCATATTTTTGGATTCTCTTTTTCTGAAACGGATTTGCCGTATCTACTAGAACTTTTAAAGTGCGTCAATGTTAGTAATCTCAATATTGAAGTTTCTTGGCATAATGATGAAGACAAGAGTAGAATGGAGACTTTTTTTAAGCGAATACATTACACCAAGCCTATACAATTAATTCGGCTTGAAGATATCAAAAGGAATAAGATTTTTCCTTTATTTGAATAGGTTATCTATATAATCAATATCGTGCATTATGAGTAAGACTATATATTATTTAGGAGCTGGCGCTAGTTACGGAAGACGAAACAAAACCGGTAATATTGTTGAGGGGATTCCAATCGTTGCTGAGATTCCAGAAATGTTTGAAGAGTTCAAGGATTCAATAAAAACGACTTTAATACCAGATGGCGCGATTCGGTTACAAGGTATATATCAAACAGATAATCATTCTGTGAGTCGAGCCAAAGAGATGATGCTTTCTGATATAGATAGTATCATTATGGGAATTAGGGCTCATTCGACAATTGATACATATGCTAAGAAATTATTTTTAATAAAGAACTATCTGCAGCTTGAAAAACTTAAGGATGTTTTATGTTCTTTTTTAATATGGTGCCAGGCCAAATATCCACTTGATGGACGATACGATTCTTTTTTTGCTAATGTTTTGGAAGCGGATATTCTTATGCTCCCAAAGAATATTAGTGTTATTTCGTGGAATTACGACTCTCAGTTAGAGTTTTCTTTTAGAGCATATAGTGCCAATAAGATGCTACCTGTTTTTGATAAAAATTCAGATAAAGGCTTTCAATCATTACCTAATTGTGGTAGAATTTTTAAAGTAAATGGTTCGGCTTCTTTTTTTGATGCACCTATTTTCCAGGTTATTCAAGATTCAAATAGTTATTCTGTTGAGGTGTTACTCATAATGTTATACTCAAATGTCAGGGCTGATACACAATTACTTGGTTATAATTTTAAGACACATCTTTCTTTTGCATGGGAAAAGTCATCAAATAATGACAAAATGATGGAGTATATTAAGGATACTGTTTCTGATACAGAACAAGTAGTTGTGATTGGGTATTCATTTCCTTTCTTCAATAGGGAAATTGACCGCGAGATTTTTAGGTATATGTCAAATCTTCAGACTATTTATATTCAAGATATAAATCCAATAGCGGTATCTCAAACTTTAGAGGCTGTGTTGAGAGGTTTACATGGAATTAACATTGTCACTATTCCAAATTGTGACCAGTTTTATCTTCCTAAGGAGTTGTAGGAAGTCATAGGAAGTTTTATATAAATCGCTGAGGATAATTAATTATGGATGAGAGAGAAGCACTATTTGGTGGGATGATACAGCTGATTCTGATTCCGGTGCTGATACTGGTGGGGATTGCGTGTGTTATCAAGGTGGTGCTGGTGATTAGGGATTTGCGTCGGGAGAAGAAGGAAAAGAGGGAGAAAGGGGAGAATCCAAGATGGAGGAGATGGGAGTAGGAGATTGTTAAGTAGGCTATTGTTAGCGTCATATAACTTTTAAAGAAGAAGTCCAGCATTGCGCTGGACTTCTTTGTTTTGTGTTATTTTGTTTGTGTTGTTTGCTTCTTTTTTTGTTAGTGCTGGATCGCCATCAGGCGGATGTATTTGAGGACATAATCTGACCAGCCTTTTGGGCCAGGATACTGGTAGCGGGCGTTTCCGTTCGGGTCTTCCTTGAAGATGGTCTCGCCGGTAGGGGTGAGAGTGACAAAGCCACGTGGAGAAAGTTTGTAGAAGACCTGGTCGCCTTCAACGGCGTTGATGACGGCAAGAGGATCCCACATCTTCTGGAACTTGTCTTCCTTGAGGAACTGGTAGATCCATTTGATTGGATGGGAATCTGTCCAGTTGAGGTCGGAGATGACTTCAGCGGCGCTATAGTACAGAGGATCACCAACTTCACCAGGAGAGAAGACAAGGTCTATATCCTTGGGAAGAAGCTCGAAGAACTTGAGGGAATAACCTATGGCGGCGGTGAAGTTGTAGTCATGCTCGAAGGAATCGCCGAAGACTCCGCCCATCATATAGATGTTTTTGACCTTTTTGGCAACAAGGTCAACTCCGTTGAGAGGGGAGTATTCATCAGGGCCGGACTGCAGGAGGCGGGAAAGGCAGGTGACAAAGCCGACGGAAGCAATGGTCACGGACTTGTCAGGCTGGGCGGCAAGTATCTTGCGGTAGAGTTTGTAACCGTCGAGGTAGTCTCCATTATCACCAACGGTACGCTTGAAGAGAGGCTCGCCATCTGTGGAGCGGGCGTAGGCCATGTTGTGATAAGGGATGAAGATGCGAGGATCTTTTACTCCACTCTTTTCCAGGCCGATAGGGATATCTGGATAGCCGTAGTAGTTGTTCATGACATCCACCGCATCGGCGTTGGCACGGTCCATACGGTCAACGATAACCCCCAGCAGGGTGCAGCGCTTCATATCCATATAACGGTAGAGCATCATGAGGGCGAAAAGGTCGTCTGTGGAAGAACCCATATCGCAGTCGTAGATGATGCGGATATCCTGTTGCTCGTAGTTGGAGAGGACGTTGATGTCCTTTTTGGCGTCATAAACGGTATGCTGGCCGTTGTCACGGGCGAACTGGACCGCGGCGGCGAGGCTGTCTTCCGGGAAACGGCGGTTGCTGTCGAAATAGAAGAGGCCGGTATCAGGGTCCCTCCATCCTCCAACGATGTTACCGTGGGCGTGGGCATGTTTGAGGACCTTGCGTATAGACTTGCGGGTGAAGCTGTTCTGGGTTTCCTTGTAGGACACGTAAAGCCCTTCTTTCGGGTGGCTGAGGGTATTTAGGTCAAACGTGAATCCTTCCGGGTAGCTTTTTCCCATTGCCCAGATGTAAGTTGCAAGGTCTTTGTCGGAAAGGCCTTCTTTTATATATTCAGGTGTGTCTTTGCTCGGCGATGAGCTTTCCGCGCTCTGGCAGAATGTTGATGCCGATATGATTATCGCTGAGAAAAGCAGTATTATGCGTTTCATTGTGTATCGGATGTTCTGTTGTGAGTCTTTGGTTTAGTGCTGGATAGCCATTGTGCGGATATACTTGAGAACCAGGTCGCACCAGGTTTTGTCGCCTGGGTACTGGTAGCGGCAGTTGCCGTTAGGATCAGCTTTGAAGAGGGTTTCTCCGTTAGGGGTGAGGGTGACAAAACCGCGTGGGGATAGCTTGTAGAGGGCGTCGCCTTCAACGGCGTTGATGACAGCCTGAGGGTCCCACATCTTCTGGCCGGTATCGCAGTTGAGGTACTGGTAGGTCCACTTTATCGGGTGGAGGTCAGTCCAGCTCATATCGCTGATGACGGTTTCAGGACGGTAATCCAATGGGTCACCGACTTCACCAGGGGAGAAGACGATGTCCACATCCTTTGGCCAGAGTTCAAAGAACTTGAGGGAGAAGTTGATGGCTGCCTTGAAGTTGTAGTCAGGCTCAACGGCATCGCCGAAGACACCGCCCATAGCGTATAACTCCTTGACTT
>JAEEGL015925034.1_pt1 | contig 12703 bp, 9 predicted proteins | sample 9134231 | NCBI WGS metagenome assembly JAEEGL01 (sample SAMN16246548, study PRJNA631951) | gut metagenome | biome: gut microbiome; feature: rumen; material: fiber-attached | host: Bos | place: Iran: Karaj | collected 2018-10 | reverse complement strand
TGCTTAAAGCTGTTGCGAAAATCACAAAAATATTTCCATTGAGTGTTGTTCAAAAATTACTCCCATTTTTTTTCATTATGTGTTATAATAGAATATCTTAGTATAATTGACAATAAATCTTTCATATAGATACGGAGGAAATATGAAAAAAATAATTACTTTTGTTGCTATGGCTGCAATGAGCCTTTCTCTCTTTGGTCTGGATATTTTTAATTATGTTCAGATTAACGGAAATGTAAAAAACTTCACACAGACAGATTATGATATTGGTTCAAAATTCGGAAACCTTACCAGAACTCCAGTTCTTAAAACTGTAACAACTCTTGATAACGCAGGCAGAGCAATTGAAGTAACAGAGCTTTCTCCAAGAGATGCAGTAATGTCAAAAACTACAAACAAGTATGATGTTTACGGAAACCTTACAGAACAGAATGCTTATGATGCAGATTCAAAGCTTTTGTGGCGCAACATCTTCACTTATGCAAACGGACAGAAAACAGATACTTCAGAATATGACAGAAACGGACTTCTCCGTGCAAAAACAATTTATCAGTATACAGACGGAAAGCTTGCAGACGAAACTGGCTACGACAGCGACGGTGCACTTATCTGGAAAATTATTTACAAATACAATGCAGCAGGAAAGGTTCAGGATATCTACGAATATTCTGCAGACGGCTCACTCGACATTCAGGAAACATATACATATCTTGATGACGGAAAAATCGAAAGCCTTACAACTTATGATACTTATTCAGAACAAACAGAAAAGAAAGTTTTCCGCTATGCTTCAAACGGAACTTTGTCAGAAATCACAACTTATGATCAGACAAAGCAGGTAACAAATCGCCTTATAATCAAATATGATGTTGGCGGAAACATTTCAAAGCTTTCTGAATATAATATTGCACAGAAATTTGGAACAACTGTAAACGAACTCATTTCAATGTCAGAATACGTTTATCAGTAATGCAAAATTATTAATTAAAAAAATTGAGGTTTATCTATGAGAACTGTTGGTATTAAACTTGCGGACGGCTCGTTCTACCCTATTATGGAGGAAGGCACCGCTCAGACTAAAAAGCTCGAACTCACTACTGCAAACGACAATCAGACTTGCGTAATGGTAGATTTGTATCGTTCTAAAACCTGCTCTATGGAAGATGCAGAATATATCGACACCCTCAAAATTGAAAACCTCAATGCACATCAAAACGGAGAACCAAGCATTTCTTTTGATGTAGGCCTTGATGAAAACGGCGAGCTTTCTGCTTCAATTGCAGATCCGGAAACAGGCGCTACAAGCAATTCTCAGCTTACACTTGTTTCAAGAACTGCAGAAGAACGACTTGTTGCTGATGATTATTCAATTTCTGGAGAAGAAACTTCTGTTGATGAACCTGTTGTTGAAGACGTTCCTGCAGAAGAAGCTCCAGCCGAAGAAGATTCAGGAAACGGAGCCGCAGTTGCTGCTGGTGTTGTTGCAGGCGCAGGTCTTCTTGCCGCAGCAGGCATTATGGCCGCAAAGAACAAAGATCAGGATACAGAAGAGCCGGCTGGAGAAGATATTACAGCTGCAGAAGAATCGTTCGATGACACAGAAGCTCCTGTAGAAATGACAGACGATGAAATTGCAGAAGTAACTGAAGATGCAGGACTTGATGATTTTTCATTTGATGATGCGCCAACTACAGTTACTGCCGCAGAAGACGAAGGAGTTGAAAGCTTCTCGCTTGATGATACACCGTCTGAAGATACAATTGCTGATGAAATTATTACAGATGATGCAGCAGAGACAGAAGATTTCACTGCCGCAGACGAAGGCCTTGCAAGCTTTAATCCGGAAGAAACAGCTGCAGAAGATGCCACTTTTGCCGATGATGCAACTCTAACAGAAGATGCAACCGTCGCTGATGATGCTACCATCGCAGACGACACACTTCCAGACATGGATTTTGACATGCCGGAAAATACAACTCAAGCCGCAGACGACAGTCTTGGAATTGCAGACGACAGTCTTGGTTTTGCAGATGGCGACCTTGACCTTGGTGATGACAGCTTCGATATTCCTGAAGACACAACTCAAACTGAAGACGACAGCTTTGACCTTCCGGATGACACTACAATTCCTGGTGACGAGACAATTCTTGAAGATGAAACTTTTGCAGCTCCTGCAGAGCTTACAGATACTTCAGACACTACAGATACTGACGATTTCTTTAATGACATCGATTCGGAACCTACTCCATCTCCTGCAGAAGGCTTGAACTTTACAGGCCTTTACGACAAAGAAACAGAAATGGGAGAATCATCAGTTCACGATGACGAAGACATCAATAAGAAAACACGCGCTCCTGTAATCATCTGCATTATATGTGCAATCATCTGTATTATTGCAACAATTCTCGTGCTTCTTGTTGTTCCTGGAAAATTCAACCTTATACAAAAGCGCGCAGACAAAAAATCACAGACTAGCATAGAAAAGCAGGCAGAAACTCCGGCTCCTGCTCCAGCTGAAGAAAAGAAACCAGATCCTGTTCCACAGGCTAAGGAAGATGAAGTTGTAGTAATTGAAAAAGCAGAAGAAGTAAAACCTCTTCCACCTCCTGCAGCAGAAACAAAGAGCAAGGATGTTTCTTATAAAATCAAGTGGGGCGATACGCTTTGGGATATTGCAGACACTTATTATAAAAATCCATGGCGATATAAGAAAATTGCAAACTATAACAACATCAAAAATCCTGACCACATTATTTCGGGAACAATTATTTTGATTCCATCAGAATAGGATTTTTCGTGGTGGGTAAAAAGCATTTTCTCAGTTTATTCATTTCTCTTTTTGTATTTACTCTAATTCTAACCTCGTGTCCTTCTAATGAAAAATATGGTTTTGATGCTGATTTTTTTGTTGGCATGCAAAAACTGGAAGAAGGAAACATAAAGGAAGCAAAACAAAAATTCAACAACTGCATAAAGAAAGGAACTTATTACTGCGCAAAAGAAAGTGCAATTCAATTAACAAAACTCGGAAACCTTCAGGAAAAAAATGCGGCTGCAGAATTTCTTTATAACAATTTTCCTGCTCCTGATTCTCTTTTGATTCTTGCACAACAGTATTATGCTTCGAACGAGCTGCGCAAGCTTTTGGAAATTACTAACGGACTTGATTTTGAAACTGCCGATGACACACTTGTAAAGCTCCGACTTAACACTTTGCTTGAGCTTGACCAGAGACAGAAATTTGAAGATGAAGCATATCTTTGGTTTACGAGCCGCGCAATTACGCAGGAGCAGTATCAGTATTTCAGAGACGTTTATTCGCCGTTATGCATACCTGAAGAATATGAAGATATTGACGACGTCTTTCTTTTTGATCCGTCTCCAAAATCACATGCAATTCAATACAGAATTACACTCTACAAACGAAACTATCTTTCAGGCTACGATACTGCAGGTCAGATTTTTTCATACTTTGAAGACGGTGTTCTTGAACCAATATCAATGCTTGCTTCTGATATTGGAAAATCTTATCTTTACGGCTCAGAACAAATTATAAAAGATGCCGTATTTCTGCGACAAAAAGCAGAACAGTTCAAAGACACGGAAGCAGCCTTCTATTTCTGGTTTTATGCAGCACGACTTTATGACGGTGGAAACTTATACAACACACAGGCATGCACATGCTACGAAAATGCAATTGCCTCTACAGAAAATCCGTCAAAAAAAGACAATGCCCTGTGGTATCTTATTAAAACAAAATTGAAAATCTCGCTGGACAAAACTCTGGCTTCAATACATGAATACGCAACCTCCTGGAACGACAGTGAATACTTTGATGATATTTTTGATTCTCTCATTCCGTCATTAATCGTAAACGGAAAATGGGCAACCTTCAAAACATTAATTGACGACCTTGACGGTTATGCAAGCAAAGAAACAATGGCACAACTGTGGTACTTATACGGTAGATTCATTGAATGCAATTACATCGATATGCCCGAAGAAGAACGACAGCAGGCAGAACGCGATGCCTTTACAAAAGCATTAGACAGTGGAACTTCTGCTTACTACAGGCTTCTTGCAGCCTACAGACTTGGCCTTACAGGTGAAAAACTGGAACAGGTAATAGGAAGCGGTCCTCAGGTTCTTCAACAAACACAGTTCGAAGCTTCTGAAACTGAAGAACAGCCTACCCCTGCAGATAATCTGTTGTGCGGCTATGCAACGTTCGGCTATTCAGAAAAAATCTACAGCAAATGGCTTGAACTTTATAAGAACGATGTTTCGGCTTCTACAGGAATTTATCTTGCAGGCTTTTTGAACAAATGCGCTGCCGAAGATGACACTTATTATACTCAGGCATTAAGAATTGCAGCCCGTGCCGCTAACATGACGGAAAAGCCTCTTACAAAAGAAGAAATGCAGCAGGTTTATCCGCAAAACTATAAAGAACTTGTAGACACCTATTCAAAAAAATATGATATTAATACATCAGTTATTTATGCATTAATCAGAAGCGAAAGCTTTTTTGATAAAGAGATTGTAAGTTCAGCCGGTGCAGTTGGGCTTACTCAACTGATGAGTCCTACCGCAGGCGAAATTGCTCAAAAACTGAAGATTAAAGAATACTCGCTTACTGATCCCGAAACGAACATATGGTTTGGTACTTATTATCTTTCCGAACTTATTCGTCGTGGAGACGGTTCATTATTGCGTGCATTCTTTTCATATAACGCAGGCTTCAGAAAAGTAACTACATGGCTTAACAGTTCTATGATGGACTTTGGAAAAACAGGAAATCTTGATATGGATTTATTCCTTGAAACAATTCCAGTTTCAGAAACCCGCGAATACGGCAGAAAGCTTGTAAGTGCAACAATCATGTATGAATACCTGTATGGAAACACAGGCTTTGCACAAACTGTTGAAAATCTGCTACAATAGAAGACAAATACGATATAAAAGGTGAAATTATGGATGACCCATTAGCGAATTTATTACCGGCAATATTTCATTTTACAAAAATACAGGCAACTCAGCTCGTTCTGCTTTTAGGATTAATTCTTTTTGTAGGCGCACTTGGCGGATGGCTTTTTCAAAAACTGAAGATACCTCAGGTTGTAGGCTACATAGTTATGGGAATCTTAATCGGTTCTTCTGGCTTTCATATTCTTGAGCCAAATGTAATTGCAGCACTTGATCCAATAAGCACTGTTGCACTTTCCCTCATCGGATTTTTAATTGGCGGTGAATTAAAGCTTAATGTAATAAAAAAATACGGAAAGCAATTTATAAGTATTCTTTTGTTCGAAGCAATCACTCCTGCAATTGTAGTTAGCGGAATTGTTACGCTTGTAGTATGGCTTTTCACAAAAGATATTACACACGCCGTATCACTTGGACTAGTTCTTGGTGCAATCTGTTCTGCAACCGCTCCTGCTGCAACAACAGATGTACTTGTTGAATACAGAACGCGAGGTCCGCTTACAACAACAGTTTATGGAATAGTTGCCATGGATGATGCTGTTGCGCTTATTCTTTATACAATTGCATCAACAATCGTTACGCCACTTATAGGCGGAAATTCACTTGGATTTTTACCTCAGCTTTTAAATATCTTCCGGGATATTTTTGGTTCTCTGCTTATTGGCGGTGCCTTTGGATTTTTGCTGAGTTTTATTACCAGACACGTCATCAACAAAGAAGCACGAATCCTGACCTTTGCACTCGGATGTCTTTTCCTGTGTACAGGCATATGCGAAACTTTTAACTTTGATAACATTCTTGCCGCAATGAGTCTTGGTTTTGTTATGGTCAACTTTGCACCTGCAAAAACAAAAGGCGTATTCCCGCTCGTAGAAAAATATACTCCGCCAATTTACGTTTTGTTCTTTGTTCTTGTTGGAGCAAAACTGAACATCTGGATTATTACTCCGTTCCTTGGATTGATTGCAATTCTTTATGTTCTTGGTCGAACTATCGGAAAATCAATAGGTTCAACTTTTGGCGCATGGCTTACAAAAGCTCCTAAGACAGTACAAAAATATCTGCCGTATTGTCTGCTCAGTCAGGCCGGTGTTGCCATTGGTCTTTCAATTGCAGCAGGCAACGATTTTGCAGATTCAATAGGCCCTCAGATTCTTTTAATTATCACTGCAACAACATTTATAGTTCAGCTTATTGGTCCTGTATTTGTAAAAATCGGAGTAACTAAAGCCGGTGAATGCGGACTCAACGTTACGGTTGAGGATATAAAGAAAAACTCTCGCGTTACTGATGTTATGTGGGGCAAGGAAAAGGTTTGTAATTATGATTCTCCTGCTATTGTAAATGAAAATGACAGTCTGTTTACAATCCTCAACTCATTCAGCCGAAATCAGAACTTGAACTATGCTGTAAAAAATCATCAGGGGAAGCTTGTTGGTGTAATCAGTCTTGAGCACTTAAAGGAAGTAATGCAGATTGGAGATTTTGCAGAAACCATGCTGGCAATGGATATTATGGATCCTGTTTCTGTAACCGTAAAACCTTCTACTACACTACCCGATGCCTATGTTCTTTTTGATGAAAATGATATTGATGCAATGCCGATTGTAGATACAGATGGAGACACTCTTGGTATGCTTGAGAAAACAACTGTTGACCATTATCTGCATACTCGCATAATAGAATTAAACAGAAAGCTAGATGAATTAGATAATTAACGGAGGAACCAAACATGGAAGAATTAGAAGCTACCGTAAAAGAAGCACTTGAAATGTTCAGACCACAATTGCAGGCTGACGGTGGAGATATGGAATTTGTCTGTATCGATGATGAAAAACGCGTTCACTTAAATCTTACAGGTGCATGCGGAAGTTGTCCTATGGCTCTTATGACTCTCAAAATGGGAATTGAACGATATTTAAAAGATGCTTGCCCTGAGATTCTTGAAGTAGTTCAGGATAATGCAAAGAATCTGGATGAAATGGGATTCTAATAAATTTAAGGAAATACGATGGTAATTACAAAAGATAAATTTGCTGCTTTCAATTATGTATTAAAAGATGAAAATGGAGTTGAACTTGATTCATCTGCAGGAACAGATCCACTTGGATATGTTCATGGACGGGGATATCTTATTCCAGGACTCGAAGCTCAGCTCGAAGGAAAAGCAGCCGGTGATAAATTCTCCTGCACAATTCAGCCAAAAGACGGTTACGGAGAAAGAGATGAAAGACTTGTAGCAGAGCTTCCAAAAGACCGCTTTGATACTGATGTTGAAATTGAAGTTGGAATGCAGTTCCAGGTAATGACACCTGCAGGTCCAACAATTGTAACTGTAATAGAAGTAAATGGCGATCGTGTAAAGATTGATGGAAACCACGAAATGGCCGGAAAAGTTCTTAACTTTGATATTGAAGTAGTAGAAGTTCGTGACACGACAGAAGAAGAGCTTGCACAACTTGAATCAGGCTGTGGAGGCAATTGCGGCGGTTGTGGTGGCTGCGGCGGCGGTGACTGTGGTGAAGGCAGTTGCGAAGGTGATTGCGGCAACGGTTGTGGAGATCGATCTTAATGTTTTTGAGCATTGTATTACCGATAATTTTATGTTTCATTCCTTTGATTGCCGGATTCCTGATTTTTACATTTGCGTTAAAATCAAATCCGGGTCATCTTTCAATTGCAATACTTCTTGGGCTTGCAGCAGTGCTCCCAATTTCGGTAATACAATTCTTCCTGCCTTCGCTCGACATACTAACAGAAATGCCAATCCTGCGCGAAATCTTAAAATCACTGCTGCTGTATGGACTTGTAGAAGAAATATTAAAATGCGTTTTTGTTCTTCCGCTTCCAAAAAAAGATAAATCTGCATTAGATTTCTTACTTCTTGCATTCACAATGGGACTTGCGCTCGGTTGTTTTGAATCAATAGTTTATTATCTTGATCATCTTCAAATGGCAAACAACAGGAATGCAACTTTACTTTACGGTCAGATTTTTGCCCGTATTTTCAGCTCCGATTTAATTCACATGACATGCACCGGCTTATGCGGTCTTTTCATCTACAGCATCCGCAACAAGCGCACTGCAATTTCATGCCTTCTTTCAGCAGTATTCCTGCACGGCATTTACGACTTTTTCGCCGGCTTCCAGAATGCCCTTCGCTGGTTTGCCGTAGCAGCAATTTTACTCGCAATAGTAGAATGCCGCCTTAAATATTCCACCCTTACCGAAGATCCAGAAGCCTAAAAAATTCTCACAGAATCCCACCTCGCACTATTGACAACATTTTCAATTTCCTATACTATAGCATTCACGCGACGCGAGGTAGAGCAGTTGGCAGCTCGTCGGGCTCATAACCCGGAGGCCGCAGGTTCGAGTCCTGCCCTCGCTAAAAAAGCAACAAAAGAAAAAGCGTTTCCTAATACAGGAGACGCTTTTTAATTTTAACACTCATTCTTTTTTAGCGAGGGCAGGACTCGAAACGAAGTGAGCGGTCCAAAAAAAGGCGAGCAGTGCGCAGCGTTTTTTTGGAAAGCTGGCAGGGAGGCCAGCTTAGCGAACGAAGGCGCCGTGGAAGGAGCCGCCATGGAGGGCGGCGACTGTAACGGCGAGTCCTGCCCCACCAGATCCAACTTTATCTACAGCTACTCAAAACCCCACGCACACATCCTTTCCCTTGCGACAGCTTTGAATAGTATTCTTTCACGGTATCCGCAAGTCCGCATTCAAAAAGATCAACACCAAAAATATCAACGCGGTGAAGAAGCTCGTCTACACCACCTGCTGCGGCTGGGTTAACAAACTTTCTGCACTCTTCCAAAAGCGGATCAGGGCTCAGTTCAAAGGCATTGCCGTTGTCGTCGATTGCCTGAAGGTAACGAAGCCAGAGGGCAAATACAAGAGGAACAACCTTAAGTGTAGTAATATCAAGCTCTTTTCGTGCAAGATAGCCCTTGATTGTTTCGCCAAAACGGATGCTTAATTTTTGAGAAGTATCGCAGGCAATGCGCTGAGGAGTATCAGGCATAAAAGGATTTGGGATTCGAATGTTTACAACTTCATCAATAAAATCACGCGGCTTGATGATTCCAGGATCTACAACAACAGGAAGGCCTTCTTCGTAGCCAAGCTTCTTTACAAGACGAAGCAAATCAGGATCCTTCATTTCATCTGCAATCAAAGTGTAGCCGAGCAAACATCCGCTTACAGCAAGGAAAGTATGCAGAGGATTAAGACAAGTACAAACCTTCATTTTTTCTACTTTGTCTACAGTTGCACGGTCGGTAAAATACAAGCCGCCTTTTTCAAGCTCAGGGCGTCCGTTAGGGAAAGCATCTTCTATTACAAGATACTGGCACTCTTCTGCATTTACAAAAGGAGCCACATAAGTTTTCTTGCTTGTGATAACAGGTTCAAGCTGTTCAATTCCGTCATCAGCAAGGATTTTCTCAATTTTTGCATCTGGACGAGGTGTAATTTTATCAATCATTGTCCAAGGGAAGCTGACCTTACTTGGATTATTTATATATGCCAAAAATCCCGGTTTACAAACGCCACGGTTTTCCCATTCTTCAGCAAACTCTTTAACTGCAGCATACAATTTATCACCATTATGAGAGCAGTTATCCATGCTGACCATAGCAACAGGAAGTTCATTGTTCGTGTAGCGTGCATGCAAAAGCGTTACGATTTTACCAATGTATGATTTTGGAAGAACAGGACCTGCAGCAAAATCCTCTTCTACACCCGGCATCATAACGCCGCTTGCATTGCGAAGAAGATAGCCCTTTTCTGTAATTGTAAAAGTAACCATCTGAAGCGAAGGATTACGGAAGATTTCTAAAAGGCGTGACCAGTCAGCTTCATTGTCGCTGTCGGCAGCAAGTGCTTCCATAATTGAACCTACAACCGTTTTTTCTACAGATCCGTTTGATTTTAATGTAACGAGTGCACCGATATTGTCGTGTGGACGGTACATTTTTTCTATGATTTCGTAGTCGTAGCCTTCTGCAACTACAAGACCACGATCAAGAACACCTTCATTCAAAAGATTCTGAACGACATTTGCCTGAAAAGCACGGAAAATGTTTCCTGCTCCAAAGTGAATCCAGAAAGGTTCTGCCTTTGTTGCTGCTTCTACAGCATTACGATCAAACTTTGGAAGAGAATATCCTTTGCTCTCCCACTCTGCAGTATTTTTGATTCCATCGATTGTAAGTTTCATATAAAAGTCCTTGTCATCCCGAACTTGTTTCGGGATCTACTTATACAATTTCACATTACTACGGTCAATTGTCTTTTCACATGCTTCCCACAAGCCCTGAAGATAAGTTGCACCAAGAGCACGGTCATACAAACCGTAACCAGGCATTGCTTTTTCACCCCAGATCATGCGGCCGTGATCAGGGCGGATAATTCCGTCAAAGCCTGTTTCATAAAGAGTGCGGACAATCTTGAACATATCAAATGTTCCGGCGCTTGAAAGATGTGCTGATTCCTGGAAATCCTGAACAGGATCATCAATTGCAGTGTTAAACTTAAGGTTTCTGATGTGTGCAAAGTGAATGCGACCTGTTGCGGCTTTAATCATTTCGCAAAGGTCATTTTTGCGGTTAGTACCATACGAACCTGTACAGAAAGTTAATCCGTTATGAGGATTGTCTACAGCTTTAAGCATGCGTACTACATTTTCCTGACATGTAATAATGCGTGGAAGCCCGAATACAGGCCATGCAGGATCATCAGGATGAATTGCCATATCAATATTGTATTTGTCGCACACAGGCATGATTGCCTTTAAGAAATAAACAAGATTTTCAAAGAGTTTTTCGTTTGTAATGTCTTTGTACATATCAAAAAGCTCTTTTACACGAGCCATGCGCTCCGGTTCCCAGCCTGGAAGAATAAATCCGTTTGAATCTTTGTCGATTGAATTGAACATTTCTTCCGGTTTGATTGCGTCTACGGCCTTTGAGTTGTATGCAAGTACGGTAGATCCGTCTTCGCAAACACGGGCAAGCTCGCTGCGGGTCCAGTCAAAAACAGGCATAAAGTTGTAGCAGACCATGTGAATGTCCTGCTTTCCAAGATTTTCCAGTGTTTTGATGTAGTTTTCTATGTATTTATCGCGGTCGCCACCACCAATTTTAATGTCATCGTGAATATTTACGCTTTCAATTCCGGCTATTTTGAGGCCAGAAGCTTCTACTTCGTCCTTAAGCTTCTTAATTGCAGCTTCTTCCCAAGCGTCACCTGGAACTGAATCGTAAAGCGTTGTGATAACGCCATGTACACCAGGCACCTGTCTGATTTGTTGAAGTGTTACTGAATCAAAGCCGGTTCCATACCAGCGAAGTGTCATTTCCATAAAAAAGTCTCCAAATATATGTCATGCCAAAAGGACAGCAAATGTCATGCTGAACTTGTTTCTGCATCTATTATCACTCTCTGAATACATTTTAGCACAGAATTGCGAAACTCTCAAGAAAAACTTGTATACTAACATACTAGTTTTATAAAATTTAATAATTCCGCATTTTTAGTCATTAACATGGCGGGTCCCAGCGACGGAAAAAAAAGCAAGGTATCCCCCGTCAACCGTGGGACGTCCGGCGTAAACGCGGCCGTCCCACTGCCGGTCCCCCCTTACTTTCTTTTTCCTGCGTCCCGCAACCGCCTACTTACAGGAAAAATGCGGAATGATTGAAATTTATGATTTTATTTCTTCTGTATTGTATATTCAAAAGTAGCGCGGGCGATATTTGGAGAAGAGGCAAAAAGCCACTTGCTTAACTGGTCGTAGATTTCGTTGCGGACTTCCTGAGGGAGAATTGATTCTGGGGTAATTTTTATTTGAGAGCGCGGAACATTTCCTGAGGAAAGAACCTGAAATTCTATTGTTACGGTGCGTGTACTATCTATTAAAGCCGCAGCAGATTCAGAAAGCTTTATTACTGGAGGAATAGGATCTAAAAGGACTCTTGTTGTACCATCAATCATTGCCATGCTTATAGATCCGTCACTTCCTTTTGTTGTCTTAGCTTCTGTTATTGATTTTAGACTGTTTCCTGTTGAGGTTGAATACTGTGTATTTTTTATATTACTTAATGCTGAACTTGTTGCAGATGAAGCTTCAGGGGTTGTATTTGACGAAGTAGATTTATTACTTGTCTGCGTCTGATTTTTTTGAGTTGTCGTCTCGCCTGCGGAGCCGGAAATTGAACTTGTGTTTGTTACTTTATCTACTTTCTGGCTGACTTGGGGTTCAGGGTCGGAAGAGGAATCTTCGAACTGAGACCAGTCAAAGGATTGTTTTTTGGTTGAGACATTATTAAAATCTACGCCGTCGGAATAGTCGGTTGCGTACTGGAAGTCGTCAAAGTTTACTTTTTTGGACGGATCGGTTGTTTTTGTTGTTGTTTGAGTTTTGGCCGGCTGTGGCTCGGTTTTTGTTTGAGTCTTTGGTGTTGTTTGTGTCTTTGTTTGTGTCTTTGCTGGTGCCGGAGTTTCTTTTACAGCTTCAACCTTTGCCTGGGCAACTGGAGTTTCTACTGGGTTTGGAATTTCTGGAACCTCGACTGTTTCTACTTGCGCTTCGACAGGCTCAGCGACCGCTTCGGCGGCAGCTGCAGCGGCGGCACTTGAGGATTCTTCTTGTTTTTCTTCCACCGGTGTACTTGCCAGAACAATCTGGACTTCTTTGTATTCGGGGGTCTTT
>JAEEGL014110690.1_pt1 | contig 12703 bp, 13 predicted proteins | sample 9134231 | NCBI WGS metagenome assembly JAEEGL01 (sample SAMN16246548, study PRJNA631951) | gut metagenome | biome: gut microbiome; feature: rumen; material: fiber-attached | host: Bos | place: Iran: Karaj | collected 2018-10 | reverse complement strand
GGCGGGCTCAAGGAGATGGTATATATGTCAAGAGCCGTTGATCTTGTAAGGGAATACGGGGCGGTGGTGGTAGCTCCCTCATACAGGATCGCTCCCCTTTATCCTTATCCGGCGGCTATAGAGGACTGCTACGAAGCGCTTCTGTGGCTTAAGGAGAACGCGGAAAGGCTTAACGTGAGGCCGGACCAGATAATGGCCGGAGGCGAGAGCGCGGGCGGAGGGCTCACCGCAGCTCTTTGCATGCTGGCAAGGGACAGGGGAGAGGTGAAGATCGCCTATCAGATGCCTCTGTATCCCATGCTCGACAATTTCGATACGGAGTCTTCGGCGCATAACATGGGCAGGATGTGGAACACGCCCCTCAATCATCTCGGCTGGAGATGTTATCTCGGCAGGAATGCGAAGAAGGAGGTACCTCCTTACGCATCTCCGTCGAGGCAGACGGACTACAGAGGTCTTCCTCCCTGCTATACCTTCGTGGGAGACGGGGAACCCTTCTACTGCGAGACCCTTTCCTACGTCGAAAAACTGAAGGAAGCCGGGGTAGAGGCTTCCGCAGACGTTTATCACACGAATATACACGGCTTCGATATGATATATCCTGAGATGGATATAAGCAAAGAGGCGAGGAAAAGATTCAATGAGCGCTTCGAAAAGGCAAAAAAGGAATATTTTGCATAATTTTGGTATTTCGAAGACATCAACTCCTTCGTCCTGGCCGCAAAGCTTGCGGATCTCGGCGGAGTAGCCACCCGCCGCGGAGCCTTCTGCGCCCACCCCTACGTGTGGCGCCTCATGGGCATATCCGACGAGCAGGCTTCGACCTATGAGAACTGCATAGACATGAACACTCCGGGAATGATACGCGTAAGCTTCGGCATCTACAACACCGAAGAGGAAGTGGACGAGTTCCTCGGGATACTCGAAAACATAGTAAACGACTTCAGAAAGAGCGACGAGTTCCTCACCATGGAGGATCCTTCGTTCTAAACTGAAAATATATTTAGTATTTTCTGAAATTCAAAGCGCCGCCGGTTTTTTTCCGGCGGCGCTGTCTATTTCAAAGGGCGTTTAAGCTCCGGCCGCCCTTTCAGCCTTGTCAGGCTTCTCTTCTTCTGTAGATTATCACGAACTGGGCTTCTACCTGTCCGTAGGTCATCACGTAGTTGCAGCTTACGGTCTCCCAGCCTTCTTCATATCTTCTGTTAAGCAGTTCGTCGAGAGCCTGAATATCTTCTTCCTTCACTCTTCCGGACCACCATTTCGTGCTTACCGGAAGGATCTCTGTCACGTAGTTTCTCGTCATTTCTTCATACCTTCCTTTCGCTTTTTCAGGGGCTTTCGCTCCTTTCTTTTTCTGTATATATATTATCCTCCCGCGGGGATGAAAATATATGATAAGGGGGAGGAATTAGAGCGTTCTATTTGCAATACGGCTTGCAAATAGAAGGAGGGGCTCTGTATAATCGAAGAGATGAAAGGTATAGAATACACAATTGCAGAAAAGGCAGCGGAAGAAGGCGGAAGAGTATACTACGTCGGCGGTTTCGTGCGCGACAGGCTCCTAGGACGCGAAAGCAAGGACGTTGATATAGAGGTCCACGGCATAACGCCGAAGACCCTTCTTGGAATACTTGAAAGCATGGGAGAGCCGCTGTCCTTTGGAAGCAGTTTCGGAATATATTCCCTCAAGGGGCAGCATATAGATATAGCCATGCCCAGAAGCGAGAAGGCGGTAGGCAGGGGCCACAGGGACTTCGAGGTCGAGGTGGATCCTTTCATAGGAACCGAAAAGGCTGCTTCGAGGCGCGATTTCACCATTAACGCTATGATGGAGGACGTTCTCACGGGAGAGATCGTCGATCACTTCGGAGGAAGGGAAGACCTTAAGAAGGGCGTGATCAGGCACGTAAACAGCGAAAGCTTTGCCGAGGATCCCTTAAGGGTCCTGCGCTGCGCCCAGTTCGCGTCCAGGTTCGGTTTTTCCGTAGCCCCGGAGACCGAAGAACTCTGCAGCAAAATTGATATATCGGCTCTTTCCAGGGAAAGGGTTGAAGAGGAGATGAAGAAGGCCCTTCTTCAGGGAGAAAAGCCTTCCGTTTTCTTTGAGTTTCTGAAAAAGACCGGGCAGCTTTCCTTCTGGTTTCCCGAGCTCGAAGGCTGCATAGGCGTTGAGCAGGATCCCGTCTTCCATCCCGAAGGAGACGTATGGGTCCATACCATGGAGGTCCTGGACAGGGCCGCCGCTTTAAGGGACAGGGTGAAAAGGCCTTATGCTTTCATGATGCTCGCCCTGGTCCACGATCTTGGAAAGACGGTCACGACGGAGATCGTGAACGGCCGCATACACTCCTACGGTCACGAGAGCGAAGGTCTGCCCCTCATAGAAGAATTCCTCGGCAGGATATGCGGGGAAAATGACGTGAAGGAGTACGTCATGAACATGGTCCCTCTTCATATGAAGCCAAATATGCTGGCCTATTCCAAGTCGCCCGTAAAAAAGACCAACAAGCTTTTCGATTCGGCTATGGAGCCTTTAGACCTTGTGTTTTTCGCTTCGGCTGACAGGCCGGTGGTGTCGGGGACCGATCCCTTCGAGGGAGACAGCGAATTCCTCCTCGAAAGATACCGTATATTCGAGGAAACGATGGCGAAGCCCTGCGTTCAGGGAAGGGACCTCGTAGAGGCGGGCCTAAAGCCCGGGCCCTACTTTTCAGAGCTTTTGGAATACGCCCACAAGCTCCGCCTTGCGGGCATAGAAAAGGACATGGCCCTGAAGCAGACCATGTCCTACGCGAAAAGCGAAAAATATACTTAATAATTTTGGACCTTGTCCATGACCTCGTGAAGCTCCGCATACGGAGCTTTCGTCGTTTTAAGCTCGTCTCCGAATTCGAGGACCGTCTTTCCTCCGTCCGCAAGAGGCCACTCGGGAAGGCCGCTTCCGTTGGGGTCACCGGTCCTTGCGTAGTTGACCACGTAGGATACGAAGCACCTGCTCAAATATCTGTCGTGCTCGCCGAAAAGCCCGGATTTTTCGGGAATGTTGCCGTAGATATATACCTCTTCTCCGCTGTGCCAGGGTCCAAGGTATCCGTTCTCCCTCGTGAACCAGTACATGTAGCAGGGGATGCCGTTATCTTCCGCCTGCCTTGCGAGGCAGTAGTGTCCGTAGGAGAATAGTACGACGGAATCCACGTGCATCCAGTTCTCCTTCGCCTCGGCGTCAGTGGAGGCAGGATATATCTTCATTACTTCATCCGCGTGATCTCCGAAGTATCTTTTCACTCTTTCCGGATAGTTTTTCATATTGCCCTGGCTGAAAAGTATGAAGGGAGCCGCTTCCTCGGCGTTGAAGCCCTGAAGCTGGGCTTCCTCGTTGTGTATCCCCTTTTTGTAGGATTCGTAGGGCGTTTCCTCAAGCACGTAGCCGTCCACTGTTATATGGTGGTGGTAATTGAGTTCTCCTGCTATCTTCTCTGCGGGAATGGCCCTGAGATCCGCGATATTCTTTGCGCCGAAGCGCTCCTTGGTGGCTTCGGCAGCCTTGTAGGCGCTGTCAAGAAGTCTGAAAGAATGGGCGGGCCTTGGGGCCGATACGGTGGAGCTTTCCATGAGCACTCTTCTGAAGAGCCCCTTGGCAAGAGGCGAGGTGCAAAGCGCGCTGACGCAGGCAGAGCCTGCGGACTCGCCCGCCACCGTCACGTTGCCCGGGTCTCCCCCGAAGGCTTCGATGTTTTCCTGAACCCAATTCAATGCCGCTATCTGGTCCAGAAGTCCGTAGTTTCCCGTGGTGCCGTTTTCCGATTCTGCGGCGAGCTCTGGATCTGCGAAGAAACCGAATATGCCCAGCCTGTAGGCGAAGTTGACGACTACGAGGCCTTCCCTTGCGAGGCTCTCTCCGTTATAGTCGGCGTACCAGGGCTGACCCGTCTGAAGGGAACCGCCGTGTATGTAGACGAGAACGGGAAGCTTCTTCCCCGAAGACGGGCTTCCCGCGGGGGTCCATATATTGAGGTACAGGGAGTCCTCGCTGATCGGGGGCCTGTAGTTGTCCTTAAGGGATATTTTGTAGTCGTGGAAGCCTATTATCCTCGCCAGGGAGTCGTATATGACCGAATTGGTGGTCTGCATGGACATGGGCGCGAAGTGGTCGGCCTCAAGCACGCCGTCCCAGGGTTCCGGCTTTTGGGGCTCCTTCCATCTCAGGTCTCCCACGGGAGGCTTGGCGTAGGGAACGCCCGTAAATACTTCCACTTTTTCGTCCTCAGTAAGGACTCCTCTGAGCTGTCCCTGGGCGACGGTGACGATCTCCGTCTTCTTCGGATTCCTTGCGTCCACCGCAGGCACCGCTTTTACGGGGGGCCTAGTGACGAAAAGCACCGCCGCGCAGAGGGCTATCATTCCAAGCCATGCCAAAAGCCTCAGTCCGAAGGCCGAGGAGGAAAGCTTCGACGCTCTCAGCGCGTAGAAGGCTGCGAGCAGCGCTATACCCAGTATCCAACCGGGGACCGTGTTCTTGCTCAGTTCCAGCACTGCGAGGAACAGAAGAGCAAACAATGCGAACAATATTCTCCAAAACACTTTTCCCGGCTCCTTTTTATTCTTTTTCTCTTTCATATCGCTGTGCGGAGGGTCCCGTCTCTTAAGGGCCCCTCTCTCCTTATACCTTATATTACCATATATACGGCAAGAAACGGAAAAGAAAAACCCGGCTTCTTTGTGAAGCCGGGTCTGTTTCTTTTAAGAGTTCGGTACTACTCGATCTCTCCCGCTCTCTTCGCGCAGAAGGAGCAGAGCTTGGTGTAGTTGTGGTCGATGGCGAATTCGATCTCGCTCATTCCGCTGGCGCCGTAACCGTCCATGGTCTTTACGAGTATGGGGTTGCTTCTGGTCAGGGACTGGCAGTCGTCATAGTAGTGATAGCAGTGGCCGTAGGGGGTAACGTAGATCGTATCCGTGCCGTGGTTTGCGATCGCTTCGGTCTTCTGTTCCGCGGAGATGGGATCCCAGTCTACGGAGAGGAGTCCGCCGAGGACAAGTGCTACGATGGCTACTACGAGAACTATGGTCTTGTTCTTCTTCGAGAGCTTCAGGGTGCCTTCCTTGTCGTTCTTGAGGAGCATCACGATGAAGGGTACGAAGCAGATGATGGACATGATGAGTCCCATCTGGTTCTGGAGGAAGAAGGCTACCTTGTTCTTTTCGGAAGCCGGGTCGATGTGGTTCGCGTTCTTCCAGAACTGGGAGCCTATGATGAGGAAGATGAGGTCCAGTACGAGGAAGGCGATGAGATAGATGAGCGCGTTGTCCGGAAGTCCCGCGAAGTGCTCCGGAAGATACCACTTACCGGTGAGGTTCATGATGGCGACGAGCTCGCATGCCACGGCCAGGAGCCAGAAGCATATGGCGGCAACTCTCTTGCCTGTCGCGCCCTTGGTTGAATAGTTCTTTGCAGGCGCTTTCGTTTCTTTCTTTTCTGCCATTGTTATTTTCTCCTTAATGATGAAACGGGTATAATTGACTACTTCTTATTGCTGAGAAGGCTGGAAAGGAGAGCCGAGGCGATGTCTGCCATGGGGTCTTCCTCTTCTTCCTTCTTGGAAGTCTTCTTTTTAGCAGAACTTGAAGTCGTGCTGGTTTTTTTCTTAGCCGAGCTTGAAGTCGTGCTGGTCTTTTTCTTCTTGGGCTTTACTTCTTCCTCTTCTTCTTCGGCTCCGAGGAGGTCTCCCAGGAGTCCGCCTGCAAGGGCGCTCAGAGGATCTTCGTCCTTCTTCGAGGTCTTTTTCTTCTTTCCGGAAGAAGACGTGCTTGCGCTGGTGTCGGTGCTGACCAGGCTCATGACTTTTTTAAGAAGCATGGGAGCTGCTGCGATGAGCACCTTGCTGATGACTTTCTTGTCGATTCCGAGGCTGCTTGCCAGGGAGGTGAGCATATTGGCGGTATTGCCGGAACCGCCCATTAGGGCTGAAAGTACGGAGTTGCCCGCAGCGTCAGCTTCTTCGATCTCCTCCTCGTCCTCTTCTTCAGCGGGAGTTCCCATAAGGCTTGAAAGAAGACCCAGGGTGTTGTTGGGTTTGCTTGACGAGCTTCCGGAAAGGGAAGTGAGGAGCATGGGGAGAGCTGCCGTAAGAATGGAGCTGGTGTCTCTTGTGGAGACTCCTGCGTATCTTGCCACTTCTTCGGCCAGATCCGCGGATACCGTGCTGTCCTCAGTCTTTGCGAAGGTTACGGTTTCGAGTTTAGATGTATCCATAAATATCCTCCTGTAATCGAAAACAATATACATAAATATATTATCACATTTGTTTCCATATAAAAACAAAAAAAAATAGATTAAAAAACGCGCTGAAATATGGTAAATTATACTGTAGATTAGTACATCTAGATGTAGGAGGTAAAATACATGGCAGATGAGGAAAAATATTTACAGAGCGCAGAACTGACAAGTGAAGAAACGGCTCTCGTAGCACAGTATGCAAACGCGGTAGACCTTACCGATACCAGCACGATTCTCACTTACGGCGCAGACGCGCAGAAGCACATCGCAGAGTTCTCCGACGCCGCTCTCGAAGGCGTCAAGACCAAGGATCTCGGAGAGGTAAGCTCTCTCATCACCGGTCTTGTAACGGAGCTTCGCGGCTTCGACGTAGAAGAAGAAAAGAAGGGACTCTTCGCATTCCTGAAAAAGAAGAGCAACAAGCTTGCAGAGCTCTCCGCGAGATTCGATTCCGCAGAGAACAACGTTAACAAGGTAGTCAACGCCCTCGAAGCTCATCAGGACACCCTGACCAAGGACGTCGTGATGCTCGACGAAATGTACGCGGCAAACCTCGATTACTTCAAGGATCTTTCCATGTACGTGATCGCCGGTAAGAAGAAGCTCCAGGAAGAGAGAGAAACCACTCTCGTAGAACTGCAGAGAAGAGCTGAGGAAACAGGTCTTGCAGAAGACGCCCAGAAGGCTTCCGACTTCGCATCCATGTGCGAGAGATTCGAGAAGAGACTGGCAGACCTCGAGATCACCAGAACCATCAGCGTTCAGATGGCTCCCCAGATCAGACTCATCCAGAACAGCGACAACCTGATGATCGAAAAGATCCAGACGACCATCAACAACACCATTCCTCTCTGGAAGAACCAGATGGTCCTTTCTCTGGGACTTGCTCATTCCGAGCAGGCGGTCGCAGCTCAGTCCGCAGTAACGGAAGCTACCAACGAGCTCCTCAAGAAGAACGCGGATACGCTCCACACCGGCGCAGTTGAGATCGCCAAGGAGAGCGAACGCGCAATAGTCGATCTCGAGACCGTAAGATACACCAACGAGAAACTCATGCAGACCCTCGACGAAGTACTGGCCATCCAGGAAGAGGGACACGCAAGAAGAGTTGAGGCAGAAGCGGCCCTCGCGAAGATCGAGAACGAACTCAGAGAGAAGCTTCTGTCCATGACGAAGACCGGCCAGAACTCCGGACTCGTAGAAGAAGTAAAAGCTTAAGGAGAACCTAAATGAGTAACAGAAGAAGAGGCGGACTCGGAATCATCCTTGGCCTCATCGTTTGCTTTTGGCTTCTGAAGAACCTCATCCCGGCCCTCGCGGGTCTCTTCGGGATACTGGTATGGCTTGCCCTCATAGGATTTGCGGTGCTCATCGTCGCCATCATCATCTCGGGACTCAAGTCCGGCGAGAAGGAGGCGCAGCAGCCCGCGGAAGGTGAGAAGAAAGCCCTCACGGCCGAGCAGAAGAAGGCTATAGACGAAACCAAAACCCTTCTGAACAAGATCAGGATCAATTCGGTCAGGGTCAACGATCCGAAGATCCGCAACGATTTCACCGAGATCTGCGCGTCCACCGAGAAGATACTGAACTATCTCAAGGACGATCCCACCGATTTCCACACGGGAAGAAGAGTAATCAACTACTATACTTCCAGCGTGGCCGAGATCGAGAGCAAGTTCATAAAGCTCCAGAACAGCGGCACCAATATCGGAAACACCCCGGAAAAGCTCAAGGCCAATCTGGAGGAGATAAAGGGAGCTCTGGTAAAGCTTTACGACAATCTTTTTGCCGACGACAAACTCGACCTCACGGTGGAGATGAAGGCTCTGTCCATAGCGCTCAAGCGCGACGGACTCGTAGACGACAGCTTCGCAAAGATAGCCGAAGACTTCGCCCTCGGCAAGGCCACCGAAGAACAGATCCTCGCGGAGACGGATCTTGCCGAAGAGAGTGTGGAAGGCGTAAAGGACGCCACGGAATTCTTTACGGAGGTAAAGGAAGCCGTCAAGGAAACAGTGGAATAGTTTCAGAACGACAAACGTTGATATCCGCCCGGAGCCTGGAGGCTTCCGGGCGGTTTCAGTAAGGAGAGGATCTATGAAGAAAATAGATATGAAGGCCGGAGAGATGCTCTCTCCTCTGCCCGCCGTCATGGTCAGCTGCGGCGATATGGAAAACTCCAACATCATAACCATAGCCTGGACCGGCATAGTCAATTCCAAGCCGCCCATGACCTACGTCAGCGTCCGTCCCGAAAGGTATTCTCACGACATGATAGAAAATTCGGGGGAGTTCGTTATAAACCTGGTAAACGAGGACCTGGTCTTCGCCATGGATCACTGCGGCAGCACCAGCGGAAGGAACGAGGACAAGTTCAAAGAGATGCATCTGACCAAGGCCAAGGGAGACAAGGTCTCCTGCCCCCTCATAGAGGAGTCTCCGGTGAACATAGAGTGCAAAGTCACAGAGGTAAAGCGCCTCGGTTCCCACGATATGTACCTTGCGGAGATCGTGGCGGTCCACGCAGCGGAAGAGCTCATGAAGGAGAGCGGCAGATTCGCTCTCGACGAGGCAGGCCTCGTGGCCTACGTCCACGGGGAGTACTTCGGCATAAAGACAAGGCGCCTGGGTACCTACGGCTATTCGGTCATGAAGAAAAAGACCGCCAAAAAGAGAAGAGAAAAAGGACTTTCCTACGGAGGCAGGAAAGCCCATTTCGAGAAATAACGATATATGACGTCCGGTTTAAAGGCCGGACATTTTTTTGTAGACGTCTCCCCGGGGTCCTGCCAGAAGAGTATCTACAACGACTATGCTGCCGGCTATCAGAGCGTAGACGATTCGGTAGTCTCCTATACGCATCCTGTAGTAGACCCCCTGCTTCCCGGTGATCCTTTTGACGTCGGCTTTGCCCGTTCCGAGGATCACGCTTTTGATCGACTCCTCGTATTTTTGCCTCACGTCTTCATGGGCACAGAAGAATTTGTCCGCCTTTTTCGTATAGCGTATGAGAACGGAGAGTTTCGGCATAACTTTTTCTCCGCTACTAAAGCTCTATTTTCTTCGAGCTGCTGAGGCTCAGGTCGTCTTCGGAAAGACGGCTCAGCGCATCCAGTATCTCTTTCGATTCCTCTTCCGAGGCTTCCGCCACGTTTAAAGTTAGCCTGAAAAAGGGATCCTTTTTCATTTCTTCAAGATAGGCGTCCAGCGCCCGGTTTATGACGTCGGTCATGGTCATGTTGAATGCGCCGGCGACCCTGCGTATATCCTCTATTCTTGTTTCTTCCAGTTTCACGTTCATTGCTTTCAGCGCCATTTTTCCTTCCTCCCCCAAGAAAGTATATACAGTATATACGGTATATACGAAGCAGTCAAGCCCGCGTTCTTATCCGTGCGGTTTTAGTATGCAAAGAGACCCTTTATGGGGTATAATATTCTGTAAAGTTATCGCGCAAAACGGAGAGAAAAGATGAATATAGAACCCATAATCAGCGAAATGAAGAAAGCCGTTTACGGCAAGGACGACGTGCTCAAAAAGATCCTCATGTGCATCATGGCCGAGGGTCACGTCATACTGGAGGACAAGCCCGGCGTAGGCAAGACCACCATAGCGAAGACCGTCTCGAAGGTCCTGGGTCTGGACGCCAAGAGAATACAGTTCACCAGCGACGTAATGCCTTCAGACGTAACGGGATATATAACTTACAACAAAAGCAAGGGTACGGACGAGTTCGTTCCGGGACCCATATTCGGGACCAACATCCTTCTGGCAGACGAGATCAACAGGGCAAGTTCCAAGTGCCAGGCCGCTCTTCTCGAGGTAATGCAGGAGAGGCAGGCCACCATAAGCTCAGTCACCATGAAGGTGGAGGACCCCTTCGTGGTAATAGCTACCATGAACCCGTATATATCCTCCCTTTACGGAGTGTCCGTTCTGCCCCAGTCGGAGCTGGACAGATTCTCCATGGCCCTTTCCGTGGGATACCCCGAGAAAAAAGACGAGATAGACCTTCTCGCATCCAGGGACAAGGCAGACCCCGTGGATTCCCTCAGCACGGTGACAAGCAAAGAGGAGATCCTGAAGGCCAGGGAGGAGATCAACAACGTATACGTTGATCTCGGCATATATCACTACGTTTACGACCTTGCCAGCGCTACCAGAAATCACAGCCAGATCGAGGTCGGCATATCCCCCAGAGGAGAACTCGTCCTCATCCGCATGGCCAAGGCCGCCGCGTATTTCGAAGGCAGGGATTACGTTATACCGGAGGATATCAGGAGCGTGTTCATCGACGTGTCGGTCCACAGGCTCAGCATGAAGGAGCAGGATCTGACGGTCATATCTCAAAGACGCATAGACCTGCTTAAAAAGATAATGGCGGACGTTCACGAACCGTCTCTGTTCAGGACAAGATAATGATCATAGTTGTTCTGCTTCTTCTCATAGCGCTCAAACTGGACTGCCAGGAGATGTACCTCGACTACCTCATCGGTTTCGTGGGACTTCTCTGTCTGGCCTCCTTTTTGGTGTGCTTCTACATAAGGCAGAACCTCATACTCAGGATAGAGCCTGAGGAGAAATGGCTCAAGGAAGGAGATTCCGTAGGACTGAAGCTGTCGGTGGTCCTTCCCGCCTTCCATACGAACATAAGGTCGGTGGTGGAGCTTAAGTATCTTCAGACCGGGCTCAGGGAGAGCAGGTCGCTTCTTTGCGAAGAGAGCGGCACGGTCTTCCGCTTCGACGATCTGAAGCCGGGCACCGTAAGGCTCGAGATAAAGAAAGTCTCCGTCAGCGGACTTCTGGGGCTCGTCAGGCTCCCGAGGAAAATAGAGTACAGCCGCGAGTTCAACGTCTATCCCAAAAAGGCTCCGGTCAATTTCAGCATGGTCCGCAAGAACTATATACGCGGCGAAGGAGAGATTCTCAATGCCAAGGGAGACGACTACAACGAGATCTTCGAGGTAAGGCCCCTACAGGAAGGGGACGATCTCAAGCACGTGCACAGGGGTTTATCGGCTAAATACGATGAATATATAGTCAAGGTGGGATCCGATTCGAGAAAGTCCTATTACACCTACTATTTAAGCGAGGAGGAAGACTTCTCCGTGATGCTGAATCTTCTGGGGCAGCTGACGGAACTCCGCGAGACCGCGGTAAAGGAAGAAGGAGCTCTCATGACCGCGATATACAAGGGCGTCGAAAAGGAACTGACCTACGAATCCCAGCTTTACGATCTCATAGACGAGGTCTACGCGGACTACGTTCCTAAGAGCCCCAAAGAGAAGAGAAAGGCGGCGAAGCAATGACGGCAAGAGACGTACTGAAAAGACTTCCCGCTATAGCGATGCTCGTTTGCGACTTCATAATGGGCATAGTTCTTCTGGCCGAGCGACGCGAGGCTTCGGAGCAGCTGCACTGGAGCGTAAGGGTGCTGGTCCCTCTGGGAGCGGCCGCGCTTCTTGTGCTTGCTTTCCTTTTCTTCATACTCAAAGAGAAGAAGACGCTCTTCCGTCTGGCGTCCCTGGCCATGGTCTTCTGCTGCAACGTGTTCTCGTCCAAGGGGATAGCGGCGCAGACCTGCCTCATAGTCATATTCGTATTCGAACTCATAACGGAAAACATCAGCATTTCCCGTTTTTCCAATTTCGCCATAGTGGCGGTCTCCTTCTTCGTGAGTCTGTCCATGGCGCTCTTTACCGTTCCCTATCTTCAGCGCATCAAAACGCCCAAGGCGGTGACCGATATAGAGATAGCGTGGTTTTCCCTCATAGAGGAGATAAAGAACGCAAAGCCCCAGCCAACCATAGACCCAGACGCGGAAACGGAGCTTGAAACGGAATCCGGGGCGCTGACGGGAAACGTCATCACCAACGACCCCTTCGATCCAGAGGATCCCCTTGTCAGCCTGGTGGTAAAGCCCAGCTGCGATCTTGACAAGCTAATGATATTTTCCTGCTACGACTATTATCCGGGAGAGAGCAAGTTCCTTCTGCTGGGTCCCGGCGCGGCGGTCCAGAACAGCTCCAGTTCATATTTCTATTCCGCGATCCCGGAAGGACCCGGTGATATGCTTTCCGCCTCAGTCGAAATACAGGACGACAGCATTTATTCGGATCTCAGAGTAATACCTTTCTGCGATTTCAGATACACGGATGAGGCAAAACCCTTCCTCGACTGTTTCTTTTTCAGGGGCGAAGGCGAGAGACCTCAGAGCTATACATATTCCATAGACGTCGATAATTTCTACAGATCCCGCAGCCAGGGCTATTCCGATTACGCGCTGTACAGATATACGGGAGTCCCCTCGGATTTCAGGGGGACCCTCATGGACTTTCTCGACGAATACGGGATAGAGCACAATCCCAAGAACAGATACCAGACCGTAAGGGAGATATACCGTCTCCTTGAGGACGCATATACAT
>JAEEGL013825295.1_pt1 | contig 12703 bp, 11 predicted proteins | sample 9134231 | NCBI WGS metagenome assembly JAEEGL01 (sample SAMN16246548, study PRJNA631951) | gut metagenome | biome: gut microbiome; feature: rumen; material: fiber-attached | host: Bos | place: Iran: Karaj | collected 2018-10 | reverse complement strand
CTATTATGAGAAGAATGATGTATCGAATAATGGATAAATTATGTGATAAATATAAAGGATTAGTAATAGTAAATGGAGAAAGTATAGGTCAAGTTGCATCTCAGACATTAACTAGTATGAATGTTATTAATAGTGTTACTAATAAACCAGTAATAAGACCACTTGCATGTTTCGATAAATTAGAAATAATGGATATTGCTAGAAATATAGACACATATGATATTAGTATTATTCCATATGAAGATTGTTGTACTGTATTTGTTCCACCTCATCCAGTAATTAATCCTAAACTTCAAATGTGTATAGAAGAAGAAAATAAATTTGATTATAATAAATTAATAGATGAGGCTGTGGAAAGTTTAAATACTATTAAAATTACCGATGAAAAAGATAATGAATTTAGTGAATTACTATAAAATAAAAACAAGGTTTAACCTTGTTTTTTTAAAATTGATATTGAGATAAATCTTCTATTTGACTTGCATATGCCCTTATATCTTTTACTTTCTTTCTTAAACTATCAAGTTTTATTTCTAATTCTATTTTTTTATCTCTGTCAATATTATTTTTATATAAGTCTTCTAAGTCTTCTATTTGTGATTCATAACGTTTAGCTAAAGCATATAAATCTTCTGGATCTATTCCTTTACCATTTTTTATTTCATCTAATCTCATATCTAATAATTCAATTTGTTTGTTTACTTCTTCTAAATTATTACTAATATCTCTTGTTTCCGGTTTCTTATTTATTTCTTGTAGATATTTTTGTGTAATAGGAGTTAAAGCATTACTATATTTAGCACCTAAATCTCCAACGGAAGATATTGTTTGTAGGAAATTTACCATATCTTTTATATCCTGTTCCTCTTTTACTGTTCTTAATAAATCAATATATTTATCAACAAAGTTTTGCTCATTTGATATTTCATCTAATGCTAATGTTACTAGTAGACTTTCTAGATTAATTTTTAATTTAGAATTACTTGATTGTACTTTAGCATCCATATATTTACTTTCTAATCTAATGTTTCCTGATTTAAATTTAGTAATAGTAGAAAGACCTGTTGTTTTAGTTTTTTCTATTTCGTCTTTTTTTTCTTCTATTTGTACTTCTTGTTTTACTTCTTGTGTTTGGTTTTCTTCTTGATTAACATTTTCTTGAGATTTTAGTTTTATATCAGTATTATTTTTTTGTTTTTGTATAAGATGTTCTACTGCTTTAGTTAGATATTCTACTAATACTTCATCATTTTCTCTTTTAGCATCTTCTATCATTTTTCCTAGATTTTCTATTTGGTCAGTCATATAGTCACCTACTTTATTAAATTATAGCATAACTTGATATTTTAACATCAATATTTATTGTCATTTGACATGTTATTTGGTAAAATATGTATATTGAAAAGGAGAGAGAATATGAAATTTTTATGTGTTAATGCTGGAAGTAGTTCTTTAAAATTTCAATTATTCGATATGCCAGAAGAAAAAGTATTAATAAGTGGATATATTGAGAAAATTGGGTTGGAAGATAGCTTCTGGACTACAAAAGTAAATGGAGAAAAAATTAAAGGTGCTAAATACCTTAAAAATCATAGTGAGGCTGTTGAAGTTTTATTAAATGAATTAGTTGAACATAAAGCAGTTGAATCATTAGATGAAATTAAAGGTGTAGGACATCGTGTATTACATGGAGGAGAAAAATATAGTGATTCAGTATTAATTACTGATGAAGTAATTCAAGATATTAAAGATTTAACTAAACTTGGACCTCTTCATCATCCTGGTAATTTAGCTGGTATTGAAGCTTTAAAAGAAGTATTACCAAATGTACCAATGGTTGCTGTATATGACACTGCATTCCATCAAACTATGCCTAAAGAAAACTATATGTATCCAGTACCATATGAATGGTATTTAAAATATGGAGTTAGAAAATATGGTTTCCATGGTACTAGTCATAAATACATTACTACAGTTATGAAAGAAAAATTAGGAAAAGATGATGTTAATTTAATTATCTGTCATATTGGTAGTGGCGCTAGTATTAGTGCAGTAAAGAATGGTAAATGTTTTGATACTACAATGGGTATTACTCCACTTGATGGATTAATGATGGGAACTCGTAGTGGTTCTATAGACCCTTCAATCTTAGAATACGTTTGTAAAGAATCAGGAAGAACTATTAGTGATGTTACAAATGATTTAAATAAGAAGAGTGGTTTACTTGGAGTATCTGGATTTAGTGATAGTAGAGATGTTGAAAATGCTGCTAATAAAGGAGACGAAAGAGCAATTCTTGCTCTAAATATGTATAACGATAGAGTTGCTAAATATATAGCTGATTACTTCATTGAATTAAAGGGTGAGGTTGATGCTATTGTATTTACTGCTGGAGTTGGAGAAAATGGAATTGTTGCAAGAGAAGAAATATTAAATCGTCTTGCTCCAATTGGAATTAAAGTTGATAAAAAAGCAAATGAATCAATTGCAAGTTATAAAGATATTAATGAGGGTATTATTAGTGCAAAATCATCTAAGATTCCAGTATATGTAATACCAACAAATGAAGAATTAATGATTATTAAAGACACATATAAATTAGTAAGAAAATAGAAAAGGGTAGTTATGAATAATATATATAAATCTATATATAACGAAATTAAAAAATATAAGAAAATATATATAGCAAGACACATTGGACCAGATCCAGATGCATTTGGAAGTCAAATGGCACTTAAAAGAAGTATCAAACTTACTTTTCCAGAAAAAGAAGTTTATGCACTAGGAGCATCTGTTTCAAGATTTAAATATTTTGGTAAAGTTGATAAAGTAGAAACATTTGATTATGAAAATGGTTTATTAATTGTAACTGATACTCCAGATAATAGAAGAGTAGATATTGATAATTTCTTATCTTTTAAAAATATAGTTAAAATTGATCACCATCCCTTTGTTGATAGATTTGGTGATGTCGAATATATTAAAGATGAAGCAAGTAGTGCTAGCGAACTTGTATATGAAATAATTGATAAGACTCGTTTAAAGATAGATGATGTTACTGCAGGATTTATCTATATGGGGCTTGTAAGCGATACTAATAGGTTTTTATATAATACTGATGAAAAAACATTTTTACTAGCATCAGAACTTGTAAAAAAATATAAATTAGATATTGAGTCATTATATAAAAAGCTATATGCTAAGCCATTATCTGAAGTTAGATTAATGGGATATATCGCATCAAATATGCATGTTGATAAATATGGATTTGCTTATATAAAAATTGAAGATGATATTATTGAATCTTTAGGTTCAGACTCATCAGCTGCATCTAATATGATTAATGATTTTAATAATATTGAAGATGTTCTTGTTTGGGCATTTGTATCTAGAGATGAAAAGAATAATAGTTTTAGAGTAAACATTAGAAGTAGGGGACCAGTTATCAATGAAATAGCTGCTAAGTACGGCGGTGGTGGTCACAAGTTTGCATCTGGTGTAAGAAATGAAGATAAAGATAAAATAGAAGAATTATTAAAAGCATTATCTGATGCTTGCAAAGAGTATAAGGAAAAAGGTGAGGAAAAGTAATGGAAGTAATTAGTGTAGAAGAACCTATTATTGCCGTTAGAATTAGTCAATATCCAGAAGATAAGAAAAGCGAATTTTTAATTCTAGGAAGAAGTAATGTTGGAAAGAGTAGTTTTATTAATACAATTATTAATAGAAAGAATCTAGCAAGAACTAGTTCAAAACCAGGTAAGACTCAAACATTAAACTTTTATTTAGTTAATAAAGAATTTTATATAGTTGATGTTCCTGGATATGGATATGCTAATACTAGTAAAAAACAAATGGAAAAGTTTGGTATTATGATTGAAGAATATTTAAAACAACGTCCATTTTTAAAGCATGTTTTCTTACTTGTAGACTATAGACATAAACCAACTGAAGATGATATTTTAATGTATAAATTCTTAAAATATTATAATTTACCAGTAACTATTTGCTGCACAAAATATGATAAAGTTAATAGATCTTTAAGAGCAAAACAAGATGATTTAATTAAAAAAGTTTTAAATCCATCATTAGGCGATGAGATTGTAAATTTCTCAAGTGTAACAAAAGTTGGTAAAGAAAGAATATATGAAATTATAGAAAATATAATTAGTAAAAACTCTTGAAAATAATCAAGAGTTTTATTATAATGTTTATAGAATAGAGGTTGATTCGAATGAATAGAAAAGGTTTTACTTTGGTTGAGTTACTAGTAGTAATTGCAATCATAGGTATTTTAAGTCTTATTATAGTACCTAGTGTTATGAACGTTAATAGAAATGTTAATAAAAGAATGTTAGACCAAAAAATAGAAAATATTGAATCTGGTGCTGTTTTATATGCCAGCAAAAATGATGACATTTTTAATGGTGTAGATGAAGTACCAATTAAGGTATATGAACTTATTCAATATGGTTATGTAACAATAGATGTAGACATTACAGATTCAAGATGTGCTGCTGAGGAAGTTAATGGAACTAAGGGTTGTGTAATGGATCCAACTGCTAGTGGTACAGATGCTAAAACACTAAATAATCGTGAAGTTATTTTAAGAAAACAAGGTGCTGGATATACAGCTGAACTTGTATATGATGGAACTGGTGATATTACTAGTAGTAGTGATGGAACACTTGTAGATGTTATTTGTAAGGCATTTTCAGATGGAACTTTAACTGGTAAATCTCCAAATGGAAATGATTGTTATTGTGCTAATAGTTCTAATAATAAAGTAGAAGGAAATCCTGCTAAACTATATGATGGAACTGCTGTTAATGCTTGTATAATTGCAGGAGAAAATCCAAATAACTATCTAAGATATGGTGATAGTAAACCTAACTGGAGAGTTCTTGGACTTTATAATGATGGTGGCACAATATACGCGAAGATGATTACTAGCGAACCTATTTAATAAAAGTAAACAATATAGTAATTATATTGTTTTTTTTTACTTAAAAATGTATAATCATTTTAGGTGAAAACCATGGAATACTTTAAATATAGATATTTAAACAAGATCGATTTTGGTATTAATGAAAAATCACATGTATCAATTATTGGTAATTCAAATGACTTTTTTATTAGTACTTTTTTAGAATATAACAAAGATACTAATATTTTTATTGGAGAAAATGAATTAAAAGATGATAATTTAGATACTATATATAAAGATGTTTCTATTGTTTTATATAAATATTTAAATATATTTGTGGGTGAAACAGTACTTGATGAAATAGTATTTGGACTAGAAAGTAAAGCACTTAAAAAAGATGATATTTTATCTTTAATTCAAAGTGAAAGCAGGGTATTTAAACTTGATCATTTACTTGAAAAAGACCCAAATAGTCTTGGTAGTTCTGATAGGGCTAAAATGAAAATATTATCTCACTTAATAATGAATCCAAAAGTACTAATACTAGATAATATAATTAGTGAACTAGATTATAAAGATAAACTATTAGTTTTTGATATATTAGATAAATATACTAAAAATGGTGGTATTGTAATTAATGCTACTAGTGATATAGAAGATACACTTGAAGCTGATAGAATTATTATTATTCAAGATAATAATCTTATTTGTGATGGTAAAACAATAAGTGTATTAAATGAGGAAAAGCTTTTAAAAAGATTAGGACTTGGTCTTCCATTTATGATTGAACTCAATAAATACTTTATGGATTATGGAATGATTAATAAATATTATTTAAAGAATGATAAGTTAGTAGGTGCATTATGGAAATAGTATTTAAGAATGTAAGTTTTTTGATTAATGCTTCTACTAAGCTTGAAAAGACAATTTTGAATGATATCTCATTTGAAATCAATAAAGAGGGAATATATTCTTTTATTGGTGCTTCAAATAGTGGAAAATCTGAAGTTGGAAGACTTATTAGTCTAATTGATACTCCTAGTGCTGGTAAAGTAAAAATTGGAAGTTATACTAATAATGGAAAAACAAGAGGCGCTAAAACAGTTAGAAGTAAAATAGGGTATGTATATCAAAATCCTTATGATATGTTCTTTAATAAAACAGTATTAAAAGAACTATCTTTTGGTATGAGGGAATTTAAATATAAAACAGACAAACTTGATTCAAGAGTAGAAGATGCTTTGACATTAGTTGGTCTTTCAAAAGATTATTTGGATAAAGATCCACTTAGTCTTAGTTTAGTTGATGCCAAAAAGTTATCTCTTGCATGCATATTAATCTATAATCCAAAGATAATAGTATTAGATGAAATAACAAGTGGTCTTTCTTCTAGTGATAAAAAAGACTTAATAAGACTCTTAAAATTACTTAAAAATAAATATAAAAAAACAGTAATAATTTTAACTAAAGATACTTCTTTTGCTTATGAAGTAACAGACTTTGTAAATTTAATGAGTTTAACCAAAATAGTTGCTTCTGGAAAAAAAGATTTACTTGAAGAATATGATTTAGAAAGTATTAACTTAGAAGTACCTAAAATTGTTTCTTTTGTTAATGCTTGCAAGAAAAAAGGACATGATATTAACTATTATACAAATATCCTTGATTTAATTAAGGGGGTGTATAGAGATGTATTCTAGAGCCTCATTTGGGTCTTTCTACCCAATTGATTCTGTTATGCACAAATTAAACCCAATAGTTAAATTAATAAATTTTATAATTACAGTTATTTTATTAATACTAAATGATTCAGTATATATTACATTCTTTTTATTAGTATTTGTGCATATTATGATGCTTCTTAGTTATGTACCATTTAAATATTACTTTAATACCTTTTATAGTTTAAGATATGTTTATATTTTAATTGCAGTTATTGTAGCTTATCTAGGACATAGTATTAGTGATTATTTTGTTTATGTTTCAAAGTTAATAATATTTTTGGAATATTTAAATATACTTGCATTTACTACTTCTCCTAGTGAAAGTATTTATGCAATTGAAAAGTTTTTATCACTCTTTAATGTATTTTACATAAACGTATCTAAGATAGCATTTAAGATTAATAGTATTCTTAGATATTTTCCTCTTTATATGAGTGTTAAATATAAAACAATAAAATCATCTATGTCTAGGGGAATAACATATGGTAAATTAAGTATTATAAAGAAGATAAAACTTCATAATAATATTAGAAGATTATCAGGTATAAAGTATAGAGAAATATTAAATGAAAGTAAGTTAAGGCTATTTAATATTAAAAAATATAGAACTAATTATAGAACAAATAAACTATCATTTAATGATATATTTTTCTTGATATTTCATTTAGTTATATTCTATGCATATTTAGTAGAGGGAGGTATCTTATGAGATATTTAATTAATTTAAGTTATAATGGTAATTATTATTATGGTTATCAAATACAGAATAAAGATATTACTGTTGAAGGACAACTAGAAAAAGTATTATCAAAAGTATTAAATACAAGTATTAATACAACGCCTGCTTCTAGAACAGATAGATATGTTCATGCCTTTGATCAATATGCTCACTTTGATTATGATAAAAAAATAGATACTAAAAAATTAACTCATAGTTTAAATTCACTTCTAGATGATAGTATTTATATTAAAAGTATTAAAAAAGTAAGTAACGATTTTCATGCTAGACACGATGTTAAGAAAAAAGAATATCTTTATAAAATTAATATGGGTGAATATAATCCAATAGAAAAAGATTATGTATATCAATATTGCAAAAAAATAGATAAAAAAACATTAGACTTATTTGTTAGTAAAATAAGTGGACCTCATAATTTTAGAAGTTTTACATCAGATAAAGATAGTAAATCATATGAGCGAGAAATAATCGTTGATTATAAAATTGTTAAAAAAGAATTGATTCTTAGATTTGAATCAACTGGATTTTTAAGATATATGATTAGAAATATTGTTGGATTATTATTGGACATTAATAACGGAAAGAAGACTATTAGTGATATAGACAATATTTTTAATTCAAAAGATAGATGCACTCTAGGATCTCCAGCCATTGGAAATGCTTTATATTTAAATAAAATCGAATATTGACATACTAGATAAATATAGTATAAAATTTAAAAGAAGAGGAGATGGGATTATGTACATATATAATACTCTTTCACATTCAAAGGAAGAATTTAAGGAAGTAGAAAAAGGCAAGGTTAAAATGTATACTTGTGGACCTACAGTATATCATTATGCTCATATTGGTAATATTAGAAATTATATTGGCCATGATATTTTAGAAAAAACACTTGATTATCTTGGATATAATGTTACAAGAGTAATGAACATTACAGATGTAGGACATTTAACAAGTGATTCTGACTCTGGTGAAGATAAGATGGAGGTTGCTAGAAAAAGAGAAGGAAAAAGCGCTCTTGAAATAGCAGAATTCTATACTAAAGCATTCTTTGATGACTTTAGAAAAGTTAATTGTAAGATGCCAGATATTGTAAGCCCAGCGACTAAGAATATTGATATGTATATAACTATTATTGAAAAGTTAATCAAAGATGATTATGCATATATTTCTGGTGGAAATGTATATTTTGATATATCTAAATTAAAAGATTATTATGTTCTTACAAATCATAAGGAAGATGAAATGGTTGTTGGAGCAAGAGAAGGTGTTGAAGAAGATAGTAATAAGAGAAATCAAGCAGATTTTGCTTTATGGTTTACAACATCTAAATTTGAAGGACACGAATTACTTTGGGATTCACCTTGGGGTAAAGGATATCCAGGTTGGCATATAGAATGTAGTGGTATTTCAATTAAATACTTAGGAGAATACCTAGACATTCATGGTGGTGGGGTAGATAATATATTCCCACACCATACAAATGAAATAGCTCAAAGTGAAAGTTATCTTGGACATAAATGGTGTAATTATTGGTTTCATAATGAACACTTGCTAGATGAAAGTGGAAAGATGAGCAAATCAAAGGGAGAGATTCTTACAGTAAGTGAACTTGAGAAAAAAGGATATGATCCATTAGCATTTAGATTTATGTGTTTAAACTCACATTATAGACGTCAACTAGTATTTTCATTTAATGCTCTTGATCAAGCTCAAAATACATTAAACAAACTAAGAAGTAAAATTAATAGTATTATTGACGAAGGAGAGTTGGATCAAGAAAAATATAGTATTTATGATGATAGATTCATAAGTGAAATATCAAATGACTTAAATATTAGTAATGCTATTACAGTACTATATGATTTATTAAAAGACGATAGTGTAAATGGGCACACTAAACTAAGTTTAGTAAATAGTTTTGAAAAAGTTTTTTCTCTTAACTTGATAAAAGAAGTAGAAGAAGATGAGTCATTAACTTCTTATATTTTAGATATGATTGCTAAGAGAAATAATGCTAAAAAAGAAAAAGATTTTGTAACAGCTGATAAAATTAGAAGCGAACTTTTAGAACAAGGTATTGAATTAATGGACACAAGAGAAGGTACAAAATATAAGATTAACAAATAGTTTGTTATTATAATAAAAAAATAAAGAAAAATCTTTATTTTTTTTTGTATATTTGGTAGAATAGTACTTAGAATAGAAAGAGGTTTTTAGTATGCTAGGAAAAATACTTACAATTAGTAAAAACACTGCCACATTAGCAATAAATAAAGATGGTGGTGCAATTAACGATTTAATTAACTTACACGTTGTATTTGAAGATGATAATAAAAAAATATTAGGAGAAATAGATTCAATTAACACTGATAGTATTAATGTTACATTTTTAGGAGAACTTACTGAAAATGATTTTATTGGTGGTTTAATAAAGAAACCTAGTTTAAATGCAAAGGTAAGAATCATTAATCCTGATGAATTAAAAATACTTACTGGTACTCCAAATATGAGTATTAGTTTAGGAGTTAGTCCTTTATATAATAATTTCCCTTTGAATATTAATGTTGATGAATTATTTTCAAATCATACTGCTATATTTGGTAATACTGGTAGTGGTAAAACTTATGGTATTTGTAGATTAATTCAAAATATATTCTCAAGTGGAAATGTTATTCCATATAAAGCAAATCTATTTATATTTGATTCTTATGGTGAATATATAAATGCATTCCAAAGTCTAAGCAAAATAAATCCTTACTATTCATTTAAAGTAATAACTACTAACATGCAAAAACCTTATGAAAAATTAAATATTCCTGTATGCTTACTAGATCTTGAAGATATGCTAAATCTACTTGATGCTACTAATTTCTCACAAATAGCAATGGTAGATACAGCTCTTACATATGCAAAGATGTTTGCAAGAAAAGATAGAGAAGCAGCAGAATTTAAAAACCATATATTAGCAAATGCTATTATTTCAATTATGTATACTAATCAAACTTCTGCTAGAATTCGTGATCAGATTTTTGAAATATTAAGTGAAACTAATACTCCAGAAATATCTCTTGAAACAGATGTTCCTGGAATTGGATTTACAAGAAAATTTAGAAACTGTTTTGATATAGATAGTGAAGGAAGATTTGCAGAACACAAGATTATTTCAGATTACATAAAGCAATTCATTCAAACTGAAAGAACTTGGAATTTTGATGCTACTGGAGTTTGTTATTCACTTCACGATTTAGAAGTAGCATTGAACTTCACATTATATAGTGAAAGATATTTGTTAAATGAAGTAATGTATGATTCAGCAATGAGTTTAAAAGTTAAACTTCACGACTTAGTAGTAAGAGGAAATGGACATTTCTTTACTGCTGATGAATATATAACTATACCTGATTATATTAAGAAAGTTCAATCAAATGCTGGAAAGAAAAGTCAAATTGTTAACTTCAACTTAGAAGATGTTGATGATAGATTTGCAAGAACTGTTGTTAAAATATTTGGACGTCTATTCTTGAAGTTTACAAGAGCCCTAAAAGATAGAGCAACTTTCCCAATTCATATGATTTTGGAAGAAGCTCACAGATATGTTCTTGAAGGAGATGACAAAAAGTTACTTGGATATAATGTATTTGAACGTATAGCTAAGGAAGGAAGAAAGTATGGATTGATTCTTGACTTAATTACACAAAGACCAACAGACTTAAATGAAAACGTTATATCACAATGTGCAAACTTCTTAATATTTAAAATTAATCACCCAGCTGACTTAGAATATATAGCAAAGTCAGTTCCAAATATGAGTGAAGATATAGTTGAAAAACAAAAAACATTACAGCCAGGTACTTGTGTAGCATTCGGAAGAATATTCAAAATTCCAATGATTGCTAAGATGTTACCTGCAGATCCACCTCCAACAAGTTCAAACTGTGAAGTATTTAAAAATTGGATGGTACAAGTTAATAAATAAGAAAAAGAGAAGAAAGGAGTAGGAAATTATGAATGATTTGGGAACAAACTTCGCAATCGATTTAACTAAAAGTAAAACCCCAAGTGCATTTGTATTCAGAGGTAATAAGTATAGAATAAGTATTCTATCTGATACCTTAATTAGATTTGAATACAGTGAAACAGGATCATTCAATGATTATCCTACTTTTTTTGCTGCAAATAGATCATTTGGAAAACCTAGAATTAGTGTTGAACAAGATTCAAATATTCTAATTATAAAAAATGAAAGATTTGTAATTGAGTATCAAAAAGAAAAACCGTTTATTGGTAGTAAAATAAATCCAGAACAATATCTAAAAGTAATAGTAACAGATACAAATAAGATTTGGTATTTTAATCACCCTGAAGTTAAAAACTTTGGTGGTTCATCATTTAGTCTTGATGATATGAAATCATCAGTTACTTTAGATAAAGGATTGTTCTCAATTGATGGTTTTGCATCTTTTGATGATTCTAGAACACCAATACTTGATGCAAATGGACATATAATCGCACCAAATTATAATAATATTGATACATATTTATTTGTATATAGTGCAGACTTTGGACTTGGGTTAAGAGATTATTTTAACTTAACAAGTCTTCCACCACTAATACCAAGATATGCTCTTGGAGTATGGTGGAGTAAAAATGAACAATATGGTGAAGCAGATATATTAAGAATTGTAACATCATTTAAGAAAAATGATATTCCATTATCTGCATTATTACTAGGAGATTATTGTAGAAATAAATTTAATGACTCAAGTATTAGTTTTTCACTTAATAAGCAAATATTCCCAAATCCAATAGGACTTTCAAATTATTTGCATAAAAACAATATATATTTTGGTACAAATATAAGAACTGATGGTATGATTAGCCAAAGTGAGCCATATTATGGTGAGTTTGCTAAATTAAATACAACAGGAAGTAATGAAGTAAATGTATTTAACTCAACATTTATGAATGCTTTCTTAAAAACAATGATTAATCCATATTTAAATGAGGGAATAGACTTCTTATGGATTGATGATAAAATTAAAGAACATAGTTTGAGATATTTCTCAATGAACTATTATTTATATAAAAACTTTGAAGTTAGTAAAGAAAAAAGGCCATTATTATTAAGTAGAAATTTTGGTATAACACCACATAAATATTCTATTTTATATTCTGGCCAAACTAATATAAATTGGAAAACATTAAGATTCCTACCATTCTTTAATGCTAATGCATCAAATATTGGTATTAGTTGGTGGAGTCATGATATTGGTGGATATAAGGGTGGAATTGAAGATTCTGAACTTT
>JAEEGL011049918.1_pt1 | contig 12703 bp, 10 predicted proteins | sample 9134231 | NCBI WGS metagenome assembly JAEEGL01 (sample SAMN16246548, study PRJNA631951) | gut metagenome | biome: gut microbiome; feature: rumen; material: fiber-attached | host: Bos | place: Iran: Karaj | collected 2018-10 | reverse complement strand
GTGATTTCCTCATGGGGATTGGCGACAAGGCGTGCGAAGAGTTGACGAACCGGCTCGTCATTTTGCAGGATTTCATTCAAATCGGTAGGTACTTTTTTCATAGGAGTCGTGTTAGGATGTGTTATGTGGGGGAAAATGGTCATCGCATATATTTTATCCAGGGACCCCCGCCAAAATATGTCAGGGTTTGGTAAAAATAAGCTTTTTTCAAGAGCGTATTTTCCCGATGGGGTTGCCAAATGGCTTTTCCGTACAAAAGAGGTGTTGGCTTTACTCATGCAAAAGCGCACCTCGATCCCCTGTTGGCTCAGAGGAACAGCTCGTTCAATAACCTTAGCGGGACAAGGCAAAAAAAGGGCGAGAGTTTTAAAGTCTCGCCCGGAGAATAGATCAGCCTGCCATGAACCGTAATCTGTGGTGATGGCACTGCGCCTGACTCAAAGTCACGGAGCCAGGATCGAATCAAATACGAAGTCGAATTTTACCAGATTAGATTTGTCGTCGGAGGGAGTCGGCGAGGGCGGTTGCGCCGTCGCGGTCCTTCCAATCTCCTTCGAGCATTGCGTCGATTGCGTTGAAGCGCAGGGCGATTTTTGCTCCGTGAAGAAGTTTTGGACAGTCCACACCTTGGGAATGACAGAGTCGGATTGCGCCGATGAGGCGGTCTTCCCAGCCGAGCTTTCGCGTGAGGTCGCGTGCCACGCGTGCGATGGCGTCGGAGAGCAGCGGCGAGATCATCCGGCGGACTAGCTCTCGCGCCCAAGCCTCCCAGTTGGCAGGCTCGAAGTATTCGTCCACTCCTGCATATTTTTTGCAGAGCGCCGCTCCCGACTCTTGGATGAGCGCCTGGAGGGTGTATTCGACAATGTCGGGGAAGTTGGCGGCTTCACTCATGTAGTTGCAGCCGCGTTCCGCAGCCATCATCGCCAGAAGGAGATGGTTGGCGTTGTGGCCGTAGAGCTTCGCCTCCTCGAAGGGCACAAGGTCGGGCTTGGCGTAGAGATTCTTCATGCCGACTTCCTCGATGCCAGGTGCGCTGGAGGTGTAGATGGTGTTGAACGCCTCCACGAGGTGTCCCTTTGCGAAGCCTGGCGTGAGCGTGGGGAGGTCGTTTTCACCGGCTGCGAAAACCTTGCTCATCTTGCCAATCACCGTGTCCAGGCAATAGGTATTTGGGAAGTGGGCGTCAAGCGCGGTCTGGAAGTCGGCGGCGGCGGTAGTGGAGTTCTCCGAGGTGTAGATGTATCGGCGACCATCGGGATTCTTCTCGAAGGCAGCCTGCATCCATGGCGCGCAGAATTTGTAGAATTTCGTGGCGGGGAGGGCGGTGTTGAAGACCAGCGCGTCCTTCGCAATGTCGATGAGCTGCGGGAGATCGGCGGGGTCGTTCGGGTTGAAGACCTCGATGTTCTCGTAGGTGCGAGTGGTGATGCGTTCCGCCTCGGCAGTGTTTACCGTGATGGAGCGATGCTTCTTAAGCGCTGCTACGAGCGTGGGTTCCACTTCCGCCAGGACGATGCGGTCGAAACCGCCGTCTGCTGCGCCAGCCACATAAATGCCGGTCTGAATGGGGCCGGCTCCAATGCCAATGAATGTCTTTGCCATAAGTGCTTTGGTGTAAAATTATTATGTGTTTTATGCACGGGGCGAATGGGTTGCCATGAATTCACGGACTTGAGCAATGGGCACCGCACCGCCGGTGGCGGAGGCGTCCATCAGGTTGAAAATCGCGTTTGCTGCGGCCAGATGGAGCGAGTCCTCTAATTCAAGCCCCTCGTGGAGTGCATAGAGGATTCCCGCGCAGAAGGCATCGCCCGCACCGACGGAGCCGACTACCTTCGGAGGGATGTAGGAGTTGATGCGGCACTCCGTGCCGTCTGCGAGGCGTGCGTAGGCGCCTTCTGGAAAGTGGATGACCAGCTCCTGGTGGAGGCCCAGGTCGAAGAACTTCGCGCCAATTTGTGAGAGAAGCGCATTGTCGATGGAGTCGTCGGCCTTGCGCAGATTCACGCCAAAGGCGTTGCCGGCCTCGATTTCGTTGATGACGAGGACATCGGTGCCGGGCATGGCGGCGACCACCGCCTGGTGGAAGACCTCGGGCGCCTGGGAGACCAGGTCCAGCACGGTGGTGTAGCCGCGCTCACGCATCTGGCGTAGCACGCGACCGCCGCAGGTGCCGAATTCGACATCCGACGCGTCCAGCCCGCCGAGCAGCAACAGGTAGCCCAAGTAGAAGATTTTGGCGGGGAAGTGAATATCTCCAAAGTCACTGGGAGCGAGTTCGTTGTTGGCACCGCGGCAGTGGAAGAAGGTGCGCTTGCCGTCGGCGGCCATGACCAGTGTGTAACTGGTGGGGGCGGTCTGGCTGACGGTGAGTTTCGTGCAATCGATGCGGTCTTTCCGTGCTTCGGAGAGAAGGAATTCTCCTGCGGGGTCGTCCCCGATGCGGCCGACGGCGTAGAGCGGGATTTCCGGAGCCATCTTGGCTAGGTCATGCAAGACATTGTTGGGGCCGCCGCCGCCCGCCGGAGGCTCCTCGCGGATGATATCAGCGAGGTTGCCCTCTCCGGGCCAGCGATCCATTTGCTTGATTTGGTCGACAATCCAGTTGCCGGCTCCGATGATGCCGATCCTTTCCATTGAAGTTTAAAGGTTAAAGTTTAAAGGTTGGAGGTTAGACTATTAACTCCGTGAAGGTGCCGATGCTACATCCTTTATGAAAATTCACGGGTTTATGCAAAATGTTTACAGTTAGTCAGTTACCACTTTGGCAGAAGCGTGGGGGAGGGTTCTGCCCAGTGCGGGACGCCGTCGGAATCCTCCCGGTGAAGTAGGCAGGTATGCACTGTCCCCGTTGCGAAGATGGTGGAATCGCCATCATCGCCAGTGTCTGTGCCAGCATCTTTCGTGTAGAAACAGTATTGGGAGCGCACGAGCCGCCTGTCCTGGAAGGCGATGTCCAGTTCGGCGTTGTCGTATTCCTGCGGAAAGTCATCGCTGAGATCCGGGCGGTAGCTGTAGATGAAGACAATCTGGCCATCCTCGTACCGCATTGTGAAAGGCTCGCCAAGCATGGCGACCACTGTATCCGGCGAGTCGCCGAGGTGGATTTGGAGGAGCAGCGCCTCCCCGTCGAAGAAGCGGTTCCGGCTGATCTGGCGTCCTTCATAGGCCGAGACCAGGCGCCCTTGGCTGTATGCCAACACTACTCCGACGCTGTAGTTCTGCGGGGACTGCCTGGACAATCGCTCGATGACCTCGGGGGGATAACTATAGATATAAACGCGTTCATCGTCCGCCAATTCCAGCGGCTCATTGGGACCGAAGCGCGCAACGGCCTCCTCTTCGGCGAGGCTGTTTTCCAGAAACTCCATCAGCTCTGCGCACGATGCCGGACGCCCCGTAAAGAACTTCTGGCGGGGCGGTGCCGGATCGTCGGTTGGCGTTTGGGTGAAATATGGTTTGGGGGCAGACCGCCGGTGGTCCAGGAACCAGGTCACGGCAAAGATAAATGCCAGAACTGCTATTAGTCCAATGACTTGTCGCTTTGATGGCTTCCTAGACATAGGGACTTGCAGGTTATGCTTCAAGGAGCCAGAGGCACAGCGGTGTCTCCAGCATGCGGGAGGCGTCGGGGGAATCGGAGAAAATTGACCTAAGTATTTTCATAATTTATTTATAATAAACTAGTTATTGACTTTTAACACCAGCGAGGTTCGGGTGGGGAGGTAGAGAGAAAGGTGCGCAGGGCCGTCAGGGGTATCGGTCAGGGCGTAGAAATGTTGGTCGGGCTGAACGCGTCCGAAGCCGTTGAAGCGTTCGGCGTCGGAGTCCAGCCGCAGGAGATATTCGGCGGCTTGTGCAGGAATGGGATAATTCTCGAAGGAGTCGGTGGGATGGAAGTTAAAGACAAAGAGGAGATCTCCACGGGAGAATGCGAGTACATGGTTGTCCTGGTGGATTTTCACGAGTCGGACGGGCTGATCGAAGAACTGCGGGTTCTCGCGGACGAGGGCGAGCATTTCGTGGTCGAAGCGATTGAGGGCCTGGAAACGCAGTGTCGGGTCGTCGCAAAGATCCCACCGCCGTCGTGCGTGGTCGTATGACCATTGGTTGCCGGTACGTGGAAGGTCCAGCCATTCCGGGTGGCCGAACTCGTTGCCGATGAAGTTGAGATAGCCGCCGCCGGCGGTGGCGATGGTGGCGAGGCGTGCGAGTTTGTGGAGGGCGACGCCGCGTTCCACGGCGAGGTTCTGGCTGGCCAGGTCCATTGCGTCGTACATCGCATTGCCGACGGCGCGGAAAAGGAAGGTCTGCCCGCCGACGATGGCCTGGTCGTGGCATTCCACGTAGGAGATGGTCTTTTCCTCCTGCCGCCGGTTGGTCAGTTCATGCCAGAGTGCTCCCAGGTCCCACGTTTCGTCGGGCTGGTCGAGGAGTTTGAACCAGTAGTCGGTCACGCCCATGGCGAGGCGGTAGTCGAAGCCCATCCCGCCGTCCGCCGTGGCCATGCCGAGGCCTGGCATTCCGGAGACATCCTCGGCGATGGTCCATGCGGTGTGCTCTGGCGCATATGAGCACTGGTGGCATAGTTCGTTGGCAAGAGTGAGGTAGGCTACGGAGTCCCAGTCCACGTTGGGCGAGAAGTAGTGTTCATAGCTGGTAAAGGCATGATTGAGCCCGTGGTCGAAATAGAGCATGCTGGTGACGCCGTCGAAACGGAAGCCATCGACATGGAACTCCTCAATCCAGTATCGGCAATTGGAGAGGAGGAAGCGGAGGACCTGAGTTTTGCTGTAGTCGAAGCAGTAGGAGTCCCAGGCGGGGTGGCTGCCGCGTGCATCGTCGTGGAAGAACTGTCCGAGTCGTCCGGAGAGCCTGGCCAGGCCCTCCAGCTCGTTGCGGACGCTGTGGGAGTGTACCAGATCCATGATTACGCGCAGACCGCGGCCGTGGGCGGCATCCACCAGTGCCTTGAAGTCGTCCGGAGTGCCAAATAAGTCGCAGGGCGCAAAATAGTTGGCGACATGATAGCCGAAGGAGGCGTAATAGGGGTGCTGTGCGATGGCCATGAACTGCACGCAAGTATAGCCGTCGTCGGCAATGCGCGGGAGGATTTTCTCCTGGAACTCTCGGTAGGTGCCCACGCGCGGTTCCTGCTGGGCAATGCCGATATGGCTTTCGTAGATCAGCGGGAGAGATGACGGCGTGAAATCATCGTTCTGCCAATGATATGATGTCACTGGATCCCAGACGCGTGCGTTGAAAAGGCATGAGCCGTCGGGGCGGCTTTCGCGAACGATGCTGTTGGCGGCGCTGGGCAGCCGCCATCCGCTGCCGCCGGGCCATTCCACAAAGAGCTGGTAGGCCTGACCATGGGCGATCATCTGCTCCGGGACTTCGACTTCCCAGTCGCCATTGCCCAGCGGATGTAGTTCAAACCATGGCGATGTGGTCCAGTGGTTGAACTCGCCGAGCAGTGTGGCGGCGGTGGCATAGGGGAGCCATTCACGGAAACGCCAAGTGCCCCGTTGCGTGCGGTGAAGACCGTAATAGAGATGCCAGTCCGCGACTTCATGGAGATTTGCGTGGCTGCCCAATAATTCCTGCCGTCGGTCCGTGACAAATGTCTCGCGCTGGAGATAGTTTTCCAGGTAAGGCACGAGATATGGGTCTTCCTGGAAAAGCTTTGGCAGGAGTTGGTTGTGCAAATGCCCCATGAAGGCGGAGTTCTTAGATTTTCTAGATGATCTAGAGGTTCTAAAGACTGCTAGTGGTCTGTATAAAAACAGAGCACTAGTGTTCCTTGTTGTCCTCATCCCAGTCCACGAGTTTGCGATTGAGCATCTTCTCGTAGAGGTCGATATACGCCTGGGCGGTCTGGCGATGGTTGAAGCGTTGCTTGGATTGCTTCATGATGCGGGCGATTTCGGCGTTTCGGATTTCCGCCGGAAGGTTGTAGAAGCGCATCGCCTCGTCAATGCCCCACTGTAGTCCTGCGTCATCAAAGAACTTGAACACAAAGCCGTTACCAGTATGATTCTTGAGATCCAGGTGCTCCACAGTATCGTGGAGTCCACCGGTGTCGTGGACGATGGGGAGGCTGCCGTAGATCGGTGCAATCATCTGGGGGAGTCCACAAGGTTCGTAGAGGGAGGGCATCAGCACGAAGTCGGAAGCCGCATAGCCTTGTTGCGAGAGGCGTTTGTCGAAATCCAGCACGGCGATAAGATTATGGAAATGGTGCTGGTCGGCGATGGAGCGGAAGACATGCTGATAGGGGCCGTCGGCCACGAAAGCGAACTGGACCTGCTGGTCCCAGTAGCGATGGATGGTGTTGTAAAGGATGTCCGAGAGCAACTGCGGACCCTTCTGCACGGGGTCGAGTCGCGAGGGCCAGAAGAAGAGCGGTGCATCGGGGTTGACCTGGAGACCGACTATTTGCTGGAACGCGACCTTGTTGCGGCGGCGTGCCTCGGGTGCGTCATCAATCGTGTAATGGTATTCCAGAGCGGGTGCCGTTTCGGGATTGTCCTCCGGGTCAGGCGCATTGAGGATACCGAAGGCCACGCCAGCGTAGTATTTATTGGCGATTTCGCTACGGATGTATTCGGGAACGAAAGAATGGTTCCCTTCCACGATTTCGCGCAGGAAGGTCGGCGAAACGGTGTTGATGAAGTGGCTGGCGAAAATACCGCTGGTAAGGAAGTCCACGCGGTTGGACGAACGGCTCTCCTCATAGGACCATGGCGGGCGCTCGAAGTAGAGGTTGCGCCAGAAGAACGCCGCGTCGATGCCGGCGTTCTCAATTTGTTCCATCGTTGTCTTCTGGGTGTGGATGTTATGAACCGTGAAGAGGCTTGGGATGTGCATCCGACGTGCGAAGGCAGGAACCAGACCGGTCATCCAGTCATTGCAGTGGATAAGATCCGGCTGGATCTCCGGGATGGTGTGGTTGATGATCTCACGTTGGAAAGCCAACGAGATGTGAACGGAGCGGTTCGGATCCCCAGAATAGACACGTTCGCGGTAGTTGAAAATGTAATCCTTCGCGAAATGAACTCGTTCCTCTGGCATCCGAGTGGTCAGTTGAACACGGCGTCGCTCAAAGTGGTCCAGCTTGTCTGGGTCGATATGGTAGAGACGACGATAGAATGGCAAAGCCACGTGGACATCCGCGCCCATGTCATAGAGCGCGGCTACCAATGATGCCGAGACATCTGCCAGCCCGCCCGCCTTCGAGGCATATGAGACATGATGCTGGTTGGAGACATCATCATACTGGTTGGTGCCGTAAACATTATTGACAATACTCTGGGGAAGGTATGTGATCTCCGGAGTAACCACCAGAATCTTCGGCTGGTTGGAGCGAGGCTCGCCCTCGGCACGTAAAAGTTGGACAGAACTGCCGGTATCGAGCAGTTCCTCGTCGCTCTTGACGGGCGCCAATTTGGGACTTTTGGAGACAGACATAGACAAAAATGTCGCTTATTCGACAATCAAGACATTGTTCCAGTCGCCTCGTTCGTTGCAGGCATGTTCCTGATTGGCGGGATCAAGAATCCATTCGCCATTGACAACAAACTTGTATTCGTGGCGTCCGGGAAGGACGAGGCAGCGGATGGAGTATGTCCCATTACCTTGTTTGTCAATGAGTTGCTTAGATAGTGGATCCCAGTTGTTGAAATCTCCGGCGACATAGACGTTCTGGCCGGGGGCTCCGCAGTAGGTGAATACCACGCGGTGACCACGAGGCTGACCAAGTTTAAATCCGTGATAGCGTTGGCCTTTGGGGCGATTTTTGCTGCCTGGTTTGCGACCACGCGGTTTTGGGGTGGTGTCAAGTTGGCTGCGGACGGCGTCGCTGAGTCGTTCCAGATCGATGTTGGATGATTTTTTCGTCATAGTGGGGCACCGTTGATTGTTTTGGTTGCTCGATTTTAGAAAAGCTAAGGAATTTAAAATACCTTAGAGATAATTGCAAGACTCTCATTCCAATTGTCTTAACGGCGTTTCGCGATGGCTGCATCGTTCAAGCTCTGCGTGTGACCACGCCTCGCTCTCGCTTTTTGCCTTCGCTTGTGGCGTTTTGGCACTTGGCCGATAGTTTTGCGATTACCTCCTTAACAGATTTATGGGGAAATGAATGAAGGAAAATTAGCGAATCCTTACAATATAATGTCATTTTCCCGAATTTAAAGTGCGACTGGCAAAAGTTGTGGTATTTACCCTGAAAAACATACTGTTCTGTTATCTAATTTGATAATTTGTGACTTAGCGATTATTTCTATGATTTCCTATAAATTCTATAACCCATCTGGGAAAATTGATATAACCCAGATGGGAAGTGCGGGGGGCTATGACCGCTCTGCGAGGGTTTGGATGATAAATGTCTCAATGACCGGCACAGTAGGTTCCAGAAGAGTCTTCCGCAGGGGGAGGGACTTGAGTTGTTCAAGGGAGTCGTGGCGAGCAAGCGTGTCGTCGCCAAGTGCTTGTCCAACTGCGGCAGGGAATTTTCCGGGGTGTGCGGTCTCCAGGCAGAGGGTCTTGCAACCAGGGAGCGGATTCGCCTCTGCGACTGCGACGCCGACCGCGCCGTGGGGGTCGAGAAGTGTCCCATGGTTTTCAAAATACTTCTTAATGGTGGCCAGGGTGGCGGAAGTGTCTCCGCGACCTGCCGCGAAGACTGGATCGGCACCTTGCAGGGTGATGGAACCGGTCTGTTCGAACTCCTTCATCAGCTCCTTGGTTTGCAATGCATTCTCGCCCAGTCGGTAATAGAGATAACGCTCAAAATTGCTGGCGACTTGGATGTCCATCGAAGGGGAGAGCGTGGGCTGGACGGCGCCTTTGGCATAGACTCCGGTGTTGAAGAAGCGCGAAAGGATGTCGTTTTCGTTGGTGGCCAGCAGAAGCCGAGCGATCGGGGCCCCCATGCGTTGGGCGACATATCCGGCGAAGATATCCCCAAAATTACCCGTGGGCACGGCGACCTGAATGGCCTCATGCGAACCACTCTGCTCCTGGATGCGGAAGGCACCCCAGAAATAATAGACCACTTGCGCCAGAATCCGTGCCCAGTTGACGGAGTTCACTGCGCCGAGGTGATTTTTCTGCTTGAAAGGCAAGTCGTTGAAAATTTGTTTCATGACCCGCTGGCCATCGTCGAAGGTGCCCTTGATGGCAATGCAGTGAACATTGGCGTCCGGCACTGTGGCCATCTGGCGTTCCTGCAAGGGGCTTACACGCCCTTCGGGGTATAGGATGAAAATCTCGATGCCAGCTTTTCCGCGCACTCCGTGAATGGCGGCGGAGCCGGTGTCGCCAGAGGTCGCGCCCAGGATATTCAGGCAACCGCCGCGTTGACGCAGAATCTCTGCAAAGAGGTTGCCAAGGAATTGCAGCGCGACATCTTTGAAGGCCAGAGTCGGTCCATGGTAGAGTTCGGCAAGATACAGGTCATTGCCGTCCAATGGTTTGATTGGAACAATATCCGTGGTGTCGAATGTCGCATAACTGTCTTGGATCAGTTGTCGGAGAGTTGCGGGGGGCAGGGCGTTGCCAACGAAAGGACGCATGACTTCGAAGGCCAGGTCGAGATAGCCGAGGCTCCGCCAAGAATCCAGCGTCGTGCCATCCACTTGTGGAATTGCTGCGGGGACCAGGAGTCCGCCATCGGTTGCAAGCCCCATCATTACGGCGTCGCAGAAGTCCACCGACTCAATGCCGCCACGGGTACTGAGGTATTTGGATGCGTCCAAAGTTTTTTTCATCATCGTTTATTTGCTTGAACATACCACCCATTTTAAAAAAGAGTGATATATTTACTACTTGAAGCAATTTTAAAGCTTCCATGCCCAAACGGCGCTTCCCGGCAGCCCGCGATGATTTTCATCTCCGAGCCTGCCACAGAGGTTTTGCACACATGGGAGGCTGTGGTGTTAGCTGGTTTCCCTGGGCGACCGTTTTGAAACCACCGCAATTGCGAACTTCGAATCCGCTTGGGAACCAGGCAGTCTCCAAGTCGCTCTAATTTGGTCAACGGGCTAAATATAACCCGGTATTTTTTTCCTAAATGACACGACAAGCAGTAATTTTCCTGGCTCCTGGCTTTGAGGAACTCGAAGCTCTTGCGCCGGTGGATGTCTTTCGGCGCGCTGGGTTGACGGTTTCGCTGGCGGCAGTTCAGCCCACGGCGGAGGCGTCGTTGCTGGTTTCCAGTGCCCACGGCGTGCGAATGCAATGCGACAACCGCGCCGAGGAGCTTTCAGCGGAGGAGTGCCAGCTGGTATATCTTCCGGGCGGGATGCCGGGCGCAACCAATCTTGCCGCTTCGGCAACTGTGCTGGAGTTCGTGCGAAAAGTCCATGGGGCTGGCGGGACGGTCTGCGCCATCTGCGCCGCGCCCATCGTGCTGGATGCGGCGGGATTGCTTGCGGGGGTGGAATACACCTGCTATCCGGGGTTCGAGCGCCACATCCGGAATGGCTGCTACACGGGCAAATTCATTCAGAAATGCGGAAACATCCTGACTGCCTGTGGACCTGGAGCCGCATTGGACTTTTCATTGGAAATTCTCCGTTCGACCGGCCTTGGCGCAGTCGCAGGCTCCCTGGCTGAAGGGATGCAGTTGCGGCGATAGCAGTCCCTGGCCGCTGATTGCGGAGAAATGTCGATTTCATCATCATTCACCATTTTACTCATCCAATCACCGTGAAATCCTTCCTGGCTATCTTCAAGCAGACCATCCGGTCCGCGATGCGCTCCAAGGTCTTCCACGTCCTCTTTGTCTTGATTCTGCTTTGCGTCATCGGTTTGCCGCTGACCATCAAGGGGGACAATACCGCATCTGGCTTGGTGCAGGTTTCGCTGACCTACTCACTGAATTTGGTCATCGCGTTGATTTCGGCCTCGACGCTGTGGCTGGGCTGTTCCCAATTGGCCACGGAAATCGAAGGCTATCAGATCCATCTGGTCACCACCAAGCCTTGCCGACGCTGGGTCGTCTGGGCCGGTAAGACGTTGGGCGTTTTCCTGATGCACGCAGTCTTGCTGGTCATCTCGATGTTCATCATCTATGCCTTGACCCTCTACCGCCTGGGTGCCGCACAACGCTCCGGGCTCTTCACCGAGCAGGATATGGAAAAGCTGCGGCAGGAGACGCTGGTCGGCCGTCGTTCCTTCCGTCCCACTCCGGTTGCCCTCTATGACGATATTCAGCGCGAATATGAAAAGCGAGTCAAGAATGGCACGGTCAATCCAGAGGACAATCCGAAGGTCGTCAAGAAAATGATTCAGGCTGAGCTCGTTCAGGAGATCATGAAAAATGTCTCCATTGAACCGGGTAAAAACCACTCCTGGGCTTTTGAGAATGTGCGTTTGGGCAAAAATGATCCGGTGCTCTATCTGCGCTTCCGCCTTTATACCGGAGACATCACCGACACCGACCAGAAGCAGATTCCCGTGGACTGGGGATTCCAGGTCTTCAAGGACGAAAACGGCCAGGCTCTGACATCGGCATCTGCGGAGAATGCAGTGGTATGGTATTCTACCATGCAAGGGCGGATGGAGGTTGTTGATGGCAAGCAAATGGTTGTTCCGCAGCCATTCATGATGCCAGGAGGAACTTGGCAGGAACTTACTACCATGGAACGCGGGGAGACGGAGTTCACCACTTTGGACATCCCCATCCTGTCCAGCATGGTGGTCAATGACGATGCCCGTGACCGCGTGGTGTTGCACTTCCATAACTTCGGGGATCTCTATCTGCCCGATGCAGCAAGCGTGCCGTCGGATGATGATAGCCAGCACGCCTACAACAAGTTGAAGGAAAACTACACTGCCATCTTCCAGGTGGTGGATGGGCCAATTTTGCTCTCGAAGGTCACGGGATTCTTCAGCAATTTTGTGCGTACGATGTTGATGGCGATTATTCAGCTGGCTTTCATGGCAGGGCTGGGCTGCACTGTCGGCGCCATCTTCTCAACGCCGGTTGCGGTTTTCGTGGCCATCTCCTACTTGGTCATCGGGCTTTCCGCCACCGCCGCCGTGGAGGCTCCGCTGAAGAATCCTGATGGCTCCTACATCTACGCCAATGTGGGAGCGCGCATTCTCCACTATGTCGCACAGGGGGTGCAGTGGTGCGTGGTCACTTTGGATGAGCTGGACTGCACCAGCGACCTTGCCAATGGCCGACTGGTGGAGACGGGCGACATCATCTGGACATTCATTCGCGTTTTGATCCTGCGCACTGGCATCCTGGCCGGCGTGGGCATCTTCATCCTCAACCGCCGTGAACTTGGGCTAGTCGTCCGCAAGGCATAGCGTCCTTCGTTCGTGAAGGAATCCATTCCCCCATTTCTTTCATCCGGGAAACACAATGAAAAGCAATTTCTCACGTATTCTCATTATCCTCGGCGTCATGGTCGTCCTGCTGTGCGCACTTTCATTGCTGCAAGGACGAATGAACGCCGTCCGAGCGGAATATCACCTTACGGATACCAAGCCGCTTGAGAATGCTCCGCCGGTAGTGGCTTTCTCCAGCGTGGCGTTGGGTGGTTTCCGTGGACTGCTGGCGGACTTCCTGTGGCTTCGCGTGAACAAGAAGCAGGACGAGGGGAAGTACTACGAGATGGTTCAGCTGGCGGACTGGATTGTGAAATTGCAGCCCCGCTACACTGGTGCCCATGCCTTCCTGGGC
>JAEEGL010812167.1_pt1 | contig 12703 bp, 9 predicted proteins | sample 9134231 | NCBI WGS metagenome assembly JAEEGL01 (sample SAMN16246548, study PRJNA631951) | gut metagenome | biome: gut microbiome; feature: rumen; material: fiber-attached | host: Bos | place: Iran: Karaj | collected 2018-10 | reverse complement strand
CGGATTGAGATTTTGTCATCTATCACCTTGTTGCGGTACTTTACGCACATGATAAGGGATGATCGCAATTCATCCCGCCACCTATAGAGGTGGGGGATTTCTTGCTCACGGCGTGTTAAATAGGAAATAAGATAGAATAAGAGCTCTAGCATTAGCGCAACTATTCTTGATTGTGTCTTTCGCGAGAATGTCTAATATTGTAATCCGCACTTGTATAAAATCATATGAGTTGTATAATAATAGTGAAAAGCGGTTGAGGGATAATGAGGAGTTGAAATATGCCGGGCAGGGGTACACGGCAACGCATTAGACAATTGCCGGTGTTTCGGGAGGCATTGTTTACACAAAAGCTCCCGGAGGAAGCATTGAACATATAAGGGGATGTATCGGAAAACAGTTCCGGTACGCCCCTATTTTTGTTGTTGTAATGAGTTTTGGAAAAGGGTATAATTTGGGGGAATGGTGGAGAAATAGGGAAAAGAAGCCGATATATATAAGGGATATTATACGTGGTGTTTGTGATTGGGGAGCGTTTACAGACATATTACACCAGCACCATTAGTGGTTGTTTCGACTCCCCATAGCTGTTCATACTTAAATTATGAGGAATTATAATCCGTGAGAAAAATTATAGTAGTATTTGGAACCAGACCTGAAGCAATTAAAATGTGTCCGGTGGTAAAAGAATTATTCAAACATCCTGAAATAGAGACAGTTGTTGCGGTTACCGGGCAGCATAGGGAAATGCTGGATAAAGTTTTGCAGGCATTTGATGTGAAACCTGATTATGATCTTGCAATAATGCGTGAAAGACAAGATCTTTTTGATATTACAAATGCCATAATGAGTGGCATGAAGGCCTTATTTGAAAAAGAGAAGCCGGATATTGTGATGGTTCACGGAGATACTTCCACAGCCTTTGCAACAGCACTGACCGCTTTTTATCTAGGAATAAAAGTCGCCCATGTTGAAGCAGGATTGCGGACATACAACATAAATTCGCCGTTCCCGGAGGAATTCAACAGACAGGCTGTGGGCATAATCAGTAGCTACAATTTTGCGCCGACAGAAACAGCCAGGCAGAACCTTCTTAAAGAAGGAAAGCCAGATAGCAGCATCTGGGTTACCGGGAATACCGTCATCGACGCCCTCAAAACAACAGTAAGAAATAATTATACACATCCAGAACTTGAGTGGTGCCGGGGAACGAGAGTTGTTTTAATAACCGTCCACAGAAGAGAAAACCTGGGAGACCCGATGAGAAGGATCTTTCGGGCTATAAAAAAGGTGCTTGATGAACATGAGGATGTACGGGCTATTTATCCGGTTCATCTAAATCCAAAGGTGCGTGAGATATGTAATGAAGTCTTTACAGGCGATGATAAGATTCATTTGATAGAACCACTCGATGTAATTGATTTTCACAACTTCATCAATAAATCCTATATGGTTCTGACAGATTCAGGCGGAATACAGGAAGAGGCGCCGAGCCTGGGTAAGCCTGTATTGGTATTAAGGGATACTACAGAACGACCGGAAGGTATCGAGGCCGGAACGGTAAAACTTGCCGGAACTGAAGAGGAAAGTATATACAAAGAGTTTTCACGTTTGTTGGACGACGAGAGTGAATATAAAAGGATGGCAAAAGCTAAGAACCCTTATGGGGATGGCAAGGCAGCGGAGAGGATAGTGGAATGTCTTTCAAGGTATTTGAGTGATATAACGATTAAAGGATGAGTATTATTATGAGAAGAACTGTACTGTTTTAACAATAAAACAAAAATAGTATCGTTACTTGGTATCTTTTTACAAGTAAAAATGGGCATAATTAATTGTATAAACGATAGGAAGAAGTATATATGCGAATTTTAGCAGTCATTCCTGCAAGAGCAGGATCTAAGGGAATACCAAATAAGAATATTAGGATAATAAATGGTAGGCCATTGATTTACTATGCAATCAAAAATGCATTGGATTCAAAATATATTACAGATATTGTTGTAACAACAGATTCTAAAAATGTTGAAACAATTGCCAGGCAAATGGGGATCTCAGTAAGAATAAGAGGAGAAGAACTTTGTAAAGATAATATAACGCTGGACCCTGTTATCTATGATGCAATACCTAAGGAAGTTGAGTGGGATTATATAATTACTATGCAGCCTACATCCCCAACATTAAGCGTTAATTCTTTAGATAATGCAATAGTGCAATGCATAGAAAAAAAAGTTGATACTGTTTTATCAGTTGTAAATAAGCCTCATCTTTCATGGAAGGATGACGGTGAAAAAATAGTTCCGGATTATTTGGAAAGAAGGAACAGACAGTACTTGCCTGCCAGATATTTAGAGACAGGTGCTTTTGTTATATCAAAATATTCTATTGTTACTGAAAGAACACGAATGGGGGAAAAAGTAGATGTATTTTGCTTAGAAGAAGATGAGTCATACGATGTTGATACATTCGAGGATCTTATAGTTGTTTCGGAAATTCTAAAGAAAAAAAAGATTGCCATTTACGTAAATGGCAATAACACAAGAGGAATGGGACATATATACAGATGTCTGGAAATAGCAGATGAATTCTATGTAAAGCCGGATATCCTGTATGATATAAATCAAACAGATCGAAGGGTATTTGGTAACACCACACATAATCTAATTCCGATTAATGGAATATCAGAGTTATATGAAAAATGTAAAAATGAGAACTATACCATTTTTATAAATGACATACTGGATACATCTCTGGATTATATGCTTGGGTTAAAAACCGTTTTACCAAATGCCAAATTGATTAATTTTGAAGACGAGGGGGAAGGCTCCGGCGTTGCTAATTTGGTATTTAACGATCTAGTAGAAAGAAAAACGGCTGATAACATATATACAGGGATAAAGTATTATATTGCTAATAAAACTTTTCTTTATTATTCACCAATACAGATAAAAGAAACAGTAAAGCGAGTTTTTATTTGTTTTGGAGGTGCTGATCCTCTCAATTATACAGATAGGTTATTAAACATTATAAGTGAAGAATACTACAATAATTATAGCTTTGTAGTGGCTGTAGGTAGAGCAAAAAACAATGTTTCGGAATTAATGCTCTATAATGATAAAGATAATATAGAAGTAGTATACGATGTAAGTAATATGCCGGAATTAATGTCCTCTTGTGATATAGCAGTCGTTTCAAGAGGCCGAACTGCGTGTGAGTTGGCTCTTTTGGGTATACCAAGTATTGCCGTTTCTGAAAACGACCGTGAACGGAATCATAATTTTGCTTGTAATGAAAATGGATTTACATATATTGGTTTGAATCCTAGCGATGATATAATACGGAGTACTCTTAATATGTATTTATTGCTGTCAAAGAATGATAGAGAGGTATTTCAAAATCAATTGTTGAGTCACGAATTAAGAAATGGCAGAAAGAATGTGATGGGACTGATTAATAGTCTGTGAGGTATTCAATGATATTTGAAAATGATGAAGTGCGAGAAGGAAAAGAAATATATGATTTAGCATGTAAATTGTTTCCGATATGTAGAAGCATTACGGGTGAAGGGGTAAGAAAAACCTTAAGAATAATAAATGAATACATTAAAGATGATCAAATGGTTATTACCGAGGTGCCCTCAGGAAGTAAGGTTTTCGACTGGGTTGTACCAAAAGAATGGAAAATAGAAGACGCATATATAAAAAATGAAGATGGAGAAAAGATTGTAGATTTTAAAAAGAATAACCTATATGTAATGGGTTATTCCTTGCCGATTGATCGCTGGGTCGATTATAACGAGCTTGATACTTATATTTATACATTAAAGAAGCAACCGGAAGTAATACCCTATGTTACCTCATATTATAAAGAGAGAACGGGGTTCTGTATGTCAGAGAACCTCAGACAATCTTTACCCAAGGGAAGATACTATTTAAAAATCGATAGCGAACTATTTGATGGGAGTTTAACTTATGGCGAAGTAATCATAAAAGGTAAACAAAAAAAAGAGGTTTTTATAACAACATATGTTTGCCATCCTTCTATGGCAAATAACGAGACATCCGGACCTTGTTTGGCTGCATATTTGATCAAATACTTAAAACAACTGCCGGAGAGAGAATATACATATCGTTTTGTTTTTGCACCAGAAACAATTGGGGCAGTAGCTTATCTTGCTGTTGATAACCATATGAGTATTCTAAAACAAAATGTTATTGCAGCATTTAATCTTACATGTGTTGGAGATAACAGGAATTATTCTTTTATTGAAAGTCGATATGGTGGAACCCTTTCTGACAGAGCTATAGAAAGTGCTTTAAAAAGTTTGGTAGGGGAGTCATATATAAAATATTCTTATTTGGACAGAGGGTCTGATGAAAGGCAATATGGAGCTCCGGGGGTAGACTTGCCGATAGTTGCTTTCTGCAGAACGAAATTCAATGAATATCCTGAATATCACACTTCCGCTGATGATATGAGCGTTATTTCGCCGTTGGGATTTCAGGGATCATTTAATGTAATGAGGTTATGTATAGAATTAATTGAAAAAAATAAAAAATACATTACAACAGTATTCTGTGAGCCTCAGTTAGGAAAACGAGGATTATATGATACTATATCGAAAAAAGGTGAGAAAAACAGTAAAATATATCAAGATATACTAGCCTATTCGGATGGAAGAAATGATCTTTTAGAATTGATAGAAACAACTAAAGGAGACGCAAAAAAAGTCATAGAAGCAATAGATATTTTATTACAGGAAGGGTTGGTAAGAGTATTTGAGTAAAAATCTAAAATACAGATTGATAACAAAATGTCCTTGGTGTAGTGCCGGTTCGTATATTCATTTATACAATTTACCTTATGGAGATGGTGAAGCCAGGAAATGTTCAACTTGTGGCTTTGTATATGCATCGCATGTTTTAGACAGTAGTAGTATAAATGATTATTGGAAAGATTACGAATCAGCGGTTCATGTAGCAGATGATGATAAAGTTCAAAAAAGAAAAAAGATGTACGCCATAGATTATGGCTTTATAAAAGAATACTTAGGTGGATGTAAAACAGCATTAGATGTAGGATGTAGTAACGGCGATTTCCTTGATTTTATATCTCGTGATGTTAAAGAATGTGAGGGAATAGAAATCGGTGAAGATGCATATAATATAGCAAAAAAGAAATACAATGTTTTTCGAGGAGATATATGCGCTATTGATTTTGTACACAAATACGATCTTATAGTTTTTCGAGGGACAATCCAATATCTTTTAGATCCAAAGAAAGCATTTGACAAGGCTGTTTCTATATTAAATCAAGGTGGTTTGCTGTTTATAACAGCCTCCCCTAATTCGGAAAGTATTTGTCACAAATTGTATGGGAAGAATTTTTCGTTACCGGTAACACCATCAGATTATTGGATGTTTTCCAAATCCTTATTAGATGAATATATGATCGGGAGAAAAATGAAGCTCATAGATAGTGAAGATCAGTATTTGGGGACACCTTATGAAAACTTGGAGAATGATATTTTAGAGGTTGCATCAGCTATTCAATTGAGAAATGAGGGCAAGTCGATTGAAAAAAAATCACCGGCTTTCTACGGCAATATGCTTACACTATTATATCGTAAAGAATAGGAGCATTTATGAAAATAAAGTATAGCAAGCCATATGGTAATATTTTTTCAATAAAGGAGGGCTTCATAGAACATAATGAAGACCATCTTTTAGAAAATGAGAGAATACGTAATCTATATTTGCAGCAACCCAAAAGAGAAGAGTGTAAAATCTGCTCTTCAAATCTTGAGTCTTCAAACTCTTTTTACAGTCACGGGATTGAGTATTATATTTGCCCAAAATGTGGACATATTAATGGGTGTTGCGAAGAAACAAAGATATTTACAAAAAAGTTATATATCGGCGAAAAGTATGGTGAAGTATATCGAGTTAAGGACCGAGAAAACTGGCAACAAAGAAAAAATAATATCTATTTGCCCAAGGCAAAATTTTTAATTGATATTTTAAATGACGAAGGGATTGAGAAAGAAAACGTTGATGTTCTAGATATAGGAGGGGGGAGCGGTTATTTTGTCGGTGCTCTTAATGATTGCAATATCAAAGCTAGTGGGATCGAGGTATCAAAATCGCAGGTTGATTATGCAAATCTAATGATAGGTAGTAAAAAGTTGAATACGGTGGATGAGAATAGCATATGTGATTATATAAAAAAAAGTGAAGTAAATGTAATAAGTTTTATAGGAGTATTGGAACATATAGTAAACTTGAAAGAGGTTATATGTTCGGTTAACGAAAACAGAAATATTAAATACATTTATTTCTCTGTGCCAATGTTTTCTTTCTCCGTTTATATTGAAGCTATTTTTGATAAAGTTTATAATAGATTACTGGGTGGTGCGCATACCCATATTTTTTCAAATGAGTCGATAAAATACCTGATGAATGATGTTAAATGGCAGGAAATCGGAGAATGGCGTTTTGGAACAGATATGGCGGATTTATACAGAACAATGATGGTTAGTTTATTTAATAATGGCAATAAGGGACTGGGTAAAAAGTTTGATGATAATTTTAGAAAAATAATAGATGATTTACAGGCAGTTGTGGATAAAAATAATCTGTGTAGTGAAATACATATAGTATGTAAAAAAATGTGAGGTGCCACTTATGAGAGACAGTAAGCCGTATTTTATTGCTGAAATAGGTGTGAATTACTACGATACTGCTGTGAAAATGGGTATTAAGCCCATAGAAGCAGCAAAATTATACATAGATAGAGCGTTTGAGGCCGGAGTAGATTGTGTCAAATTTCAATCCTATAAAGCAGAACATTTGGCTTCCAAGTTCTCTCCGGCTTACTGGGATACAACCAAAGAAACTACTCAAACTCAATATGAATTGTTTAAAAAATTTGATCATTTTGGGGAAAAAGAATACGCAGATTTATCGCAATATGCGCATAAGAAGGGAATGGATTTTACATCGACGCCTTTTGATTATTCGGCTGCGGACTATTTATATGATCTTGTAGATTTTTACAAGATCTCATCTTCAGATATATCGAATCTTCCATTTTTAAGGTATATAGCGGCTAAACAAAAAAAAGTATTGCTTTCGTTAGGGGCATCATATCTACATGAAGTTGAGGAAGCTATAAAAGAATTGAAAGATTCCGGGGCTAAGGATATAGTAATAATGCATTGTGTTCTTTCTTATCCGACAAGTCCGGAAAATGCCAATCTGAGTGTTATCAGAACGCTTAAAAGATTATATCCGGAAAATGAAATAGGGTATAGTGATCATGTCCCGCCGGATGAAAATATGGTTACTCTTTTGGCGGCGTATTTGTTGGGGGCAACATATATAGAAAAGCATTTTACTCTTGATAAGACACTACAAGGAAATGATCATTACCATGCCGGAGATCCGAATGATTTTAGAAGGGCGATTGATAATTGCCACTATAGTTCGACCTTATTGGGAAATGCAGACAAGACGGTCCTAGATTGTGAAAAGGTATCCAGAAAAGAAGCAAGAAGATCTCTGGTTTTAACAAGAGATATGAAAGTCGGGGATATCATAAGAGAATCTGATATAGAAGCGAAGAGGCCGGGGACAGGAATTGAGCCCAGATTTAGGGATTTTGTTATAGGAAAATCTTTAAAAACGGATTTAGTAAAAGATACTGTTTTAAAATGGGATATGATCTGAATGAAGGATAATAATATAAAAAGACAATTATTATTTGGAACAAAAAAAGAACTAATTAATGAACGTTCTTACAAAATACTGTTTGATCATTTAACACTTAATGATAAAATATTACGTTCGACAAAGGGAGATTATGAGATTATTGCTTATTCTATAAGTAATGAACATTATAGGAAAAGCCTTAAATATATAGAAGAATTATCTGATCGATACCTGGCTTTTTATTCAAAAAAACTATCGAAAGAGCTGGATATACCTTTTGAGTTTTCGCAGTGGAATCTTTTGGTTATACCATGGCTGGAAAATTTTTTGGTTGGCGTATTCTTTTATTATGAGAGGTTGAAGCGACTCAATAGTGGTAACACGTATGCTCTTGGTGGATATAGAGCTGAAACGGCCTACGATTTATATGGCTTTTTCGAACAGTTTTATTATTCTTTGGAATATCGGGCATTAATATGTTTATACATTTGTGAACAGATAGGAATCGAGGTTAAAGAATCCACGGAACAAAAATTGCATTATGACTTATGGTTTAAGAATACAGAAATATCATTCAACGGATTAAAGATGAATAATATAGAAAACGCAGACGTTTTGGTGGTGCAGAGTCGATTGTCAGAAGAGTATGAGCAGATGATTGAAAAAAGGTGTGCCCCATCTGTGGTTTTTAAGAAATATAATTTTTTTTCGGGGCGTTCGTATGATATTATTAAAGAGGCAACAGTAGATAAGGATAAAAGAAAAAGAGTTTTTAATTGTTTTAAAGGAAACAATGAGTTTGAGAATTTAATAGATGGTTTAGTGTGTGAATTTCTGCCAATGTCATTGTTTGAGTCGCTGAATGCTCTATATAAACGGGCACTTATAATAACTGAAGGATGGAATTTTAGGAAAATATACCATAGTTCAATAACTTATCCGGAGTTATTTATGCTCTGTTGTGCAATAAAAAAAGATATAGTTTTATGCGACATTCAACACGCACCGGGATATCTTCGATATGAATATTATGGGGATGCAGAATATAGGACATGCGATCGCTTTTTGACCTGGGGATGGCAAGCAGATCGTTATAAAGGTATCGTTCGTCCGGTGGCAGAAGCCAGATATGCTAAAAAATCAGATGAACTTATAGCAACAGAGAACAATAATAAAATACTTGTTGTATCAGCTACACCGCAAGTTTGTGTAGCATGTGGAATAGATTGTTCGGATTACAATAAAAACAGGTTAGATTTTATAGAAAATATACCGAAAGAAATAAGAAAAAAAATAGTTTTCAGATGCAGGCAGACCGGCCCCTTTGGAGATGAAAGTTTTATTAGTCTGTGCAAGTATATGTACCCTGAAGTGCGCTTTGAAAACAGCGAACAAAAGCCTATGAAAGAGAGCATGAAAGAGGCGGAACTTGTTATAATTGACTATTGGTCTGGGACAATTAATGAAGCTATCTCGGAAGGAGTTCCTTTTGTTGTAACTGAAGATTATGGCTTTTTTTCCGACACAGGGTCAAAGAATAAGAGTTTTTTTGAAACTATGAAAAAATGTGAGATGTACTACTCGAGCGGGAAGGATTTGGCGAAGATATTAAGTAAATACAAAAATAATAAAATGGGATATTATGATAGTGAGAAAAGGAAGATTTTTTTTGAGGCTTATAAAACGATTTCGAATGATAAAATAATAGACTCATGGAGTAAAGAGTTTGCGGGAGAGTAGTATGCAGCATAAAGTTAATGTGGGATCTATGGCGTCAATTGTAATAGATAATGAGCTTATCTTTTCTGATTTCAGGGTGCCCGCTTTGTTTTCGCTTAATCTTGGAACGAATAAAGTTACGTTACTTTCAATCTTTGAGAATGAAAACCATGTAGAGTACCTTCATATCAATATGGAAAGGTTTCGAGACACAATTGTTATCTTTCCTCTCAGTGATAACGGAATAATATTGTATAACATTAATAGCACCGATATTGAAAAGTTCTACATACCTAAAGAATATGAATCAAAAGAATATAGAAAGGGGATACTTATTGGAAACTATGCGTGTTTCTTTAATAGATTCGGAAGATTAATCTGCTTTGATTTAGTGAAAAAAGAATTCTTAAAATCGTTAGAAGAGACATCATTGGTTTCCGGAGGGTTAATATGTAATTCGATTAATCAATATAAAGAAGGAATCAGCTATGTTATTAGTGATGCCGGGACAACAAGAGAATTTGTACTGAAACAAAACGTTTTTGGTGGGTTAAAAGATATTAAACAGCTGGACTATAAAATTGGCGGAATGATTGATTCAGTGTATTTCTTCGATGAGTTATTATGGATAACTTTTTTGGACAGAACAGATATAGTTTCCTGGGATGGTAAGAACACTTATATAACATATACTAATAATGAATTGTCGTATATAGATAAAAAAAATCGATTACCATATTCACAGATGGCATCTTTAAATGATGAATTATATGTATCGGGCTATTATTCGAATTGTTGTTACAAAATTGATAAGAAGACAAGGAGAATCATTAAGCTCTTTGATGATACTGAAGGAGTGTCTGTTACCAACATAATTGAATATGGTCCTTGTTATAATAATATACATAAACTTAATTCTCAAACTATAGTTTTCTTCCCTTGCAGATCCAACAAGGTGGTTTTCTATAATCCTGCTCAAGGAAAAGCTGATTTGAAGGATGTTGGATATGCAGAAAAAGAATATATTACAATATTGGAACAAATAAGAGAACAAAAGACGTTTTCTACCGTAAAAGAAAGCGAAATATATGATCTTTCCAACTTTATAAAAGATGTTTAGGGAGCTGGCAAGAATGAAATACAAAGATAGTAATACTATACCTCTATACAAAATTGGCGAATGTTTAAAATATGACTTAATAGCTATATATGGGTGTGGGAAATACGGAAAAGTACTTTCTAAGCACATTATCAATAAAAAGATAGTATTTATAGATAAAAAAGCAGAAAAAGGGCTTTTTTTCATTGATGGAATACCGGTTTATTCTATGACTAAATACTTGGAGGGCACAAGTGACAATAAAATCATTTTAATAGGCAGCTTAAGTTATGAAAATGATATTGTAAAAACGCTTAATGATAATGGCTTAATATGCGGGACTGATTATTTATATGTTGATTTTTTTTATGATAATACACTGAAGAGAATGGTGGGCTTCACTAAAACGCAATGGAAAAGCAATGATTTATCTGAACGGGAGAGTGAAGTCCTAATTCCAATTATTCCGACAGAAGAATTGTCATATTGTAGCTTTCAATTACTTGAATATATATATGCAGGAAACTATTTGTCCAAGAATTATAAAGCAAGTATAAGTGGTTTTTTACCTGATGATATAACTGAAACTAAAGAAGATATAAGGGTATATAAAAGTATCATTGACATATATAAAGCGGCCAATTTAAACAAAATAATCTATCAGAATCTCAATAGTAAACAGAAAATAGAGAGCGAAGGATTATTCGAATTTGTTAAGGATCAGATTACTAAATTGGAGGATTGGAATAAGATCAGTTTTTTGGGGTTTGATTTTGGCGTTGAAATTGTCCGCTATTATCTTAGGTTTGGAAAACTTTCTTTTGATCCGGTAAATGAAAGCTTTATGGAAACTGTAAAAGAATCCATAGAGCTGGCCATTTTCTGGAGAGATTATTTTGCAGATCATAAGATTAAAGCAGTTGTATTGATGGATGCTACTTTTCATGAAGGAATTATAAATCATTTTGCAGACATAAACGGCATTCCTACATATAAAATTAACTTTGACTTATCGGTAAAAACAGAAGAGCATTTTAATTATGGAAAATCATATCCTTTCTTAAAAGACATTTTTAATAATCTGGAAGAAGAAGAAAAAATAAAGGGGGCAGAATGGGGAAAGAAACAGTTAGAGATGCTTTCAAACGGTGATTCTAAAGCAGTTACTCCATATAGATTAAATAATGAATCGGTGTATTCATATGGAACTGATCAGACCATTATATCACGTTTAGCAGGAGACAAGAGAAATAAGGCAATTATCTGCCCACATATTTTTTGTGAAGATCCATTAACATATGGAAGACAGATCAGCGATGACAATTATCTTGAATGGCTAAGGATTTTAGGGGAAGAAACGCGGAATAGTAATTTTAGCTGGTATATTAAATTACATCCGGATGAGAATAAACGTGGAAATGACTTTTTCATGGAGTTTATTTCAACATATCCACATATTACTTTATTACCCGCAAGGTTGAATCCAATCATTTTGAAGCGGTTTGATTTCAAATATGCGTTTACAGTAGCGGGATCTATAGGACATGAATATCCATATTTGGGAATTAACGTTGTTAATGCAGGAAACAATCCACATATGTCCTTTGATTTCTGTCTGAATCCTACAAATAAAAAAGAACTTATTGATATAATCAGAAAAATAGATGAAGTACAATACACTCCAAACATAGAAGAATTATATCAGTATTATTATTTAGCATATGGTAGAAAAGGATATGATCTTTGGGGACTGAAATCTTCGAAAATTTTTGAATTAGAAGAGTGGTACAATAATTTTGATGAATGGAAAGATTTAGAGTATAAAGATAATTCTTTTTATGACGATTATATGAAGGTTTGTACTGGAAAATGGCATGAGAGAATGCTAGACAGGGTAGAAAAAATGTTTATTGCGATGGATTCATGGGACTGGAAAAAGCATAATAGGAATATAATATAGATTATCTTTTGATAATTCATATCAATCTGTGACAATGCCCTGTATAATTATAATGTAAAGGAGACCAGCTATGAAAAGTCAAGCATAAATTAGCAGGAAATTTCATTTCTCTATCGTAGGTAAAAAAGGGTAACCTTAATAAGGCTCCCTGAAGGGCGCTTTTCAAAATCTTACGATATTGGTATACAGACCTCTCAGTTGAGGTTGAATTCTACATCG
>JAEEGL010570200.1_pt1 | contig 12703 bp, 9 predicted proteins | sample 9134231 | NCBI WGS metagenome assembly JAEEGL01 (sample SAMN16246548, study PRJNA631951) | gut metagenome | biome: gut microbiome; feature: rumen; material: fiber-attached | host: Bos | place: Iran: Karaj | collected 2018-10 | reverse complement strand
ATTTCCCGGAAAGAGGCGCATGAGGTCGAAGGTCTGAAAATCGGCGAGGAATATACATTGAAAGAAACCGTCGCGCCGGAGGGCTATGCCATTGCGACGGAAACCACTTTCTCGATCGATGAAACAGGTAAGGTCACCTCGACCGGTACTGTGACCGAGGAAGGCGTAATGCTCGTCGAGAACGCAAAGATGAAGGTTTCCGTCAGCGTCACAGATATCGCGGACGGCAGGGAGCTGGCAGGCGCGCATCTGCAGATCCTGGACAGCGAAGGAAACGTCGTCGCGGAATGGGATTCCACGGACAAGGCGCATGACGTCTATGGCCTGAGGACCGGCGAGATGTACACCCTGCGCGAGACGGTCGCTCCGGAGGGCTACGCCCTTGCGTCGGAGACCACCTTCACGATCGACGAAGACGGCAATGTCACCTCAAGCGGAACCGTGACCGAGGAACGCGTCCTGCTTGTCGAGATCGCAAAGACGAAGGTTTCCGTCAGCGCCGTAGATATCGGGAGCGGTGAAGAACTCGAAGGCGCGACGGTGCAGATCCTTGATAATGAGGGGAAAGTCGTCGAGGAATGGGTTTCCGGGAAAGAGGCGCATGAGGTCGAGGGGCTGAAAACCGGCGAGGAATATACATTGAAAGAAACCGTCGCGCCGGAGGGCTATGCCATTGCGACGGAAACCACTTTCACGATCGATAAAACAGGTAAGGTCACCTCGACCGGTACTGTGACCGAGGAAGGCGTAATGCTTGTCGAGAATGTCTACGGGCCGGCCGAGGCGCCGACGATCACCGCCGGGCCGCAGGATCAGGAACTGACCTACGGCTACACGGATGCAGGCCTCAGCGTCACAGCCGAAGCCGCGGACGGACACGAGCTTTCCTATCAGTGGTATTCCTGCACGGGAAAGGATAAGTCCGGTGTGCAGGCGCTTACCGGCGAAACGGGCGCTGCGCTGGCGATCCCGGACGGCTGGAATGCCGGAGAAACGGCATACTATTACTGCGTCGTGACCGCGAAGCGCACGGACAACGGAAATACCGCGCAGACGGAAAGCAGCGCCGCGGCGGTCACCGTCGTCAAGGCGGAAATAACCGTAAGCATCGAAGGCGCTGTCGAAGAGGCCGTATACGACGGCAAAGCGCACAGCGCGTCCGGCTTTACGGCGAGCAGCGAAAGCACGCTGTTTGAAGCGAAGAAGGTCGCCTACGGCGGCGAAGCCGTCGTCACGAAGATCGACGCGGGCGAATACGTCATGGGCCTTGACAAGGCGCTCTTCTCCTACGGAAACGACAATATCTCCGTGACCTTCGAGCTGGTCTCAGACGGTAAGCTGAACATCGGGAAAGCGAAGGCTTCCGTCACGCCGGCGGACAAAACAAAGGTCTACGGCGGAACCGATCCCGAGCTGATCGCTGCGGTCTCCGACCTGATCGGCGACGATAAGCTGAATTATACGCTCTCGCGCGAAATTGGCGAGAACGTCGGCAAGTATAAGATCACGGTCGAGCTCGGCGAGAACCCGAATTACGAGGTGACCGTCGCCGACGGCACGTTTACGATCACCGCCGCGACGGTCACGATCACCGCGCTGGATCGGCGCAGCTCCGTCGGCGCGCCGCTTCCGATGTGGACGCCGGCAAGCTATACCGTAACGGGCCTTGTAAATGGCGATAAGCTGGATAAGGAACCCGCCGTGCGGTATCTGTACAGCGGGAAAGAGGTCTCCGCGCTGTACGCGACGGGCAGCTATGAGATCGTGCCCTACGGCGCGCAGGCGAAGAACTATGAGATCGTCTACGTCTTCGGCACGCTGATCGTCATCTATGCGCCGACGAATCCGACGCAGCCAACGAATCCGACGCAGCCGACCACCCCGCCGGAGAATCCGCCTGTCACACCGGAGAATCCGCCGGAGTATGTCAATCCATTTACCGATGTATATCCCGGCGATTACTTCTATGACGCGGTGCGCTGGGCGGTCAAAAACGGCATAACGTCCGGCACGACGCCGACGACGTTCAGCCCGGGCTGGGCGTGCACACGCGCGCAGATGGTTGCCTTCCTGTGGCGCGCTTCGGGCAGCCCCGAGCCGAAGACGACAGAAAACCCGTTCAAGGACGTGTCCGAAGGTGAGTATTATTACAAGGCGGTGCTGTGGGCCTATGAAAACGGCATCACAGCCGGTCTGACGCCGGATACCTTCGGGCCGGACAAGACAGTCACGCGCGCGCAGATGGTCACCTTCCTGTGGCGCATGGCCGGAAAGCCCGAGCCGAGCATCAAGACCAGTCCGTTTACGGACCTCGATGAAGACGAGTATTATTACAAGGCGGTCCTGTGGGCCTACGAAAACGGCATCACGACCGGCATGGGCGACGGCAAATTCGTCCCGACCGGCCCCTGCACCAGAGGCCAGATCGTGACCTTCCTCTACCGGTATTTCGGGAAGAAATAAAACGCAATATATGCAAAAAGGTCCTCAGCCAAAAGGTTGAGGACCTTTTTTGATAAATCGGTTTTTTTATTGACAGGACGCAAGGATGAAGCGTATAAATAGGTGAAGTATAATCGACCTAGACTATTTTTCCACAGAAACACAATGATAATTTCCTTGCCATTTCGGGAATTTTATCGTATGAATAAATAGGAACACACAGCAAAACACGAGGAAGAAGGAGGACACATCATGAACCTTAACGATGAACGCAAAACCACGGCCGAAAACGCAGCTGCGGAGGAAGAACGGGAAGAAGCCGCCGAAAAGGACGGCACGATCCTGAACGACGAAGAGACGGAGCAGGTGTCCGGCGGATTGGGCCTCAGAGATCGTAAACAGCCTGAGGAGGGTGAGATCCCGCTGATCGATGTGTCGAAACTCAATCTGTTTGTTTAAAGAACAGGATCATGAAACGCACGGGATGACCGAAAACCAGAAGGAGGGCACAGCATGAACCTTCCTTATTAAAACAGAAGACTATATCATTAGCCTCAGCAAAGAAGGAAAGCAGATGCACAAGGAGGTCGGAATCATGAACGAAGTAATCAGCATACATAGTGTTGCAAAAGAGCAGCAGAATGAAGAACAGAATAATCCTCGAGAACTGTCTGAAAAACAATTGGATACCGTATCAGGCGGTGATTATTCAACTAACCGGGATTCTGTAAATCGGACTGGTGACAATCCATTTTTACATGAACACATCTTTTTACAAAACGATGAAGGTTAATGTCAGCGGTGATCCGGTGCCTTTTTATGTAATCGGTGGACCGAATACCTCTTTTAACAGGGGGACGAGAATAATGGCGGAATGCCAATCCTGCATAATCCGTTGGAACTGTAAATGCTAAGCCCGCTGCCGTCAGGGCCGGCGCCGGAGGCAGCATCAGTCATTGTGACCATTCCGAAAAAGCTGCCATGTCGTGCGGCGCTGCGTATAAAAAGATAAGATCGTTCGAAAAGGAGTGCGGGACGATGAAACTTGCGGGAGATCAACATCAGAAGGCGGAAACAGCCGACAACAGGAAGGAGCGAACCGGAATGAAAATTGAAAATTCAGAGAAACTGATCGATGACGACGCGCTGGACACGGTTACGGGAGGAGGGAATTTATATGGGGAATATGAGCCCAGGAACGTAGACGGGATAAATTTAGCATGGTTAAGCTTATGATTCATAGTGTTACAAAGACATAAGACAACATGCAGACGAACAAGTCCGGCTTGTCGGACTTGTTCGTCTGCATATTCATTTCGATCATTGTAAACGGGAACCGAATCAATCGCGCTGAAAGAGTGGGATCACTAAAATCCATTAATTTAGTCAGCAATATATCAAAGCGGGGGGATAAATTTTATGATTAACATTATACTTAACATCTCTATTTTTACAGTATTTTGATAGATCGGTTTTTTGAAAAGATTGATAGGAAGTATATATTTATATTTAAATTAAAAACTTGACAGAAGGAAACGTGTAGTATAAGCTTATAATACTATAATATAAGGATGTTTTGACAGCTACTCTTCATTCTGTGGGTAACCGAAAGGCGCAGGGCTTGCCCTGTGATTCGAGCCTGCGAGAATCCAAAACCGCGAAAGGCGCAAGAACACCGGAACCGGTGTATAATTGCGCCTTATTTCATAGGGACTCAAAGGACGATTCATCGGAATTCAAGCATAAATCTTATCGTCACCGGCAATGACGGTATAACGCGTTGTGTTTGCTACTCTTCCTGTTTCCTTGGAAAATATGTCTGACCCTACGGGATGAAACGTCCCATAGGGTAGAATGAACACCATCCAATGCTACAAAAGATACTGTCACCAGTAATGACGGTATCCTTTCTCTATGCAGTAATGATCCGTTATCTCACACAAAAGATGAAGGGTGTCGCTTTAAATGACTCCTTTTCCGGTATTCAGGAGTACTCATGCAATGAGCATCCTTTCGCTGACATTTCCGATGGCGCTGTAAAAAGGATAGGGATTGAATCCTGACCCTTTATGCTCGGCGACGTCTTGGCTGATTATCTGTATGTTCCTTTCTGAGTTTATGAATATAAAAGCCGAGCGAGAAATCAACACAATTTTCTCGCCCGGTTTCTTCTGTAAATCTGTCGCCCGCCGTCCAAAAACGGTTGTTTTTCAGTTTTTACTGTTTTACGACCATCCCGCTAACCGCGGCGGCTTTTTTATAAACATTCATTTTTTGGCAGGACATGTGCCTGCCAAAAAATACCGCTCAGATTTTCAGTGTAACGCGAAGCGGCGCGCTGAAAATCTGTCTGCACGGACGGAGTCCGTGCTTCGTCCGAACTTGTTCGGGCGAAAACTTCGATCAAATGCAAGCATTTGATCGAGTAAGCGGAGAACTCCGCTTTCTTCCCTTGTGGGAAGAAAGCTCCAAAGAAGCACACGAAGGAGGGGAAGAGGTGCGGCGTAAGCGCCGCACGTTCTCCCCCTCCTTGCGATCCTCCCTCTCTTCGCGCTAAAAGCTCATTCTTTCGATTGCGCGGCGCCGCGGCAGGGTGACGATCCGCGCCGCTTCTAATAAAATCTACTGTGCTGGAATAGGGGTTTCCGGCTCCGATGACGGTTTCTCCATTCCCCTCTGTAATGCGTGAGTTCCTGAAAGAAAACTGCCGCAGATTTTTCTGCGGCAGTTTTTCTGTTAGAGTGTCATTTTTTCCGACGACATGCGCGTCGGAAAAAATACCGCTCAGATTTTCAGTGTGACGCGAAGCGACGCGCTGAAAATCTGCCTGCACAGGCAGAGCCTGTGCTTCGTCCGAACTTGTTCGGGCGAAAGCTTCGATCAAATGCTTGCATTTGATCGAGATCGCGAAGCGATCAAAGTTTCCGCGGGTCGATCGAGAACGTGATACCGTCTTCGAGCTTCGGGAAAGGTCCGGCGGCGCGGTCGGCTTTGCCGACCTCGTTTCCGAAGAAGTCGACGCCGATCTTCTCATCCGCCTGCACCAGCGGCAGCTTTTCCGGATCGGAGATCATCTCGCCGCCGAAGAAACGCATCATCATCGGCGGGACGGAGGCGGTGCTGCGGCGCACGGTCATGGTATAGTTGTCCGTATCGACGTCGATGTCGAAATTGGCGGCTGCGCCCGTCTTGTCGAAGCCCAGGAATTCCTGCCATGCCTTCAGATCGAGGCACATGGTCGGCAGCGGGAAGAGGACGCGCAGATAGCCGTTCATCATGCCGGTATAGACGTTGCCCTCGGCCTCGTTGTCCTTCGTCGGGAATTTGATGGCGGCTTCGCCGCAGCCGTAGAAGATATTGTTGTAGATCTTGGCTTCTCTCGACGTGCCGCCGCGGCCCATGAGACGGAACGCCACGGTGCGCTGATAATAACCCGAGCTGCGGCACTTGCCGATGAGGTTGTTCGAGATGCGCAGGTAGTCCGTGCCCTCGCCGTAGATGCCGTAGCCGTTGACGATGGTGTCCTCGCCGCCGCGGCTGTACCACGGCGCGCTGCCCGCCACATGCGGTACGTCGTCTTCGTTGAAGCGGCCCTGCACGTTCCAGATGACGTTGTTGTCGAACATGTTCTCGCCGCTGCGCGAAGCCTCGACGAAGATGGCCTCACGGCCTTCGATGCCGTCGAGGAACAGGTTCTGCGTGACGCGGTTGTTGCCGCCGGTGCCGTCGAACCAGAGCGCGTCGCAGCGGATGGTCTTCGTGAAGATGTTGCGGCGGATCAGGCTGTCGGCGCTGCCGTGCGTCTTGATCGCGCCCGCCTCCCACGAAAGCTCCATCTTCTGCCAGCCGGTGCCCTGGATCAGGTTGTCCTCGATGAGGGTGCCGCGCACGCCCATGCCCGCGATGCCGCAGACGCCCACGTCATAGATCTTGTTGCGGCGGATGATGTCGCAGCCGAAGGTATGGTCCGGCGTCATTTTGCGGTGCCAGCACTCGGAGCCGATGTCGATGCCGACGCAGTTGGACCAGTCGATCGTGCAGTCCTCAATGATCCAGTGATTGCCGCGGTAGCAGGAGATCGCGCCGCGCTGCGGCACGGGCGCGCCCGTGGCGGCATGCGCGCAGGTCAGGCCCTTGACGCGGATATACTCAAGATAGGGGATATCGGGCGCGAAGCACTGTTCGCGGCAGGTCAGCTCGATGATATGATCCTTCGGATCGTCGTCCTTCGGCATGCGGAAATGCACGGTCTGGCCGTTCGCCTCGATCCAGTAGGTGCCGGGCTGCGCGGCGAGCTGATTCGGAAGCTGAACCTGATACAGCGGCTTGCCGTCCACGAATACCATGCCGCGGCGGTTGAGATAGGTCGTCATGTCCGTCTTGTCGTATTCGATGAACAGGCGGTCATGCAGGATGTTCACGGCGCAGAACGGATTGTAGCCGAGATAGTCGTAGGGATTCAGCTTTACCTGCCAGACGGGCGGCTCCGGATCGTCGGACGGCACGTAGGACGCGGTCATGCGCCACTCGGTGCTCGGCGTGTAATCCGTGGTGACGATGCTGGCCTTGATGACGGGCTCGCCGTCGCCGAAGGCTTCGTAGGAGATCATTTTTTCCGGGCTCTCGCCGCCGCGCGCCGGCTTTACGGTCTCGCGGTAGACGCCGCCGTGGATGAGGACCTTCGTGCCGGGCTCGGCGACAGCCGCCGCCGCGTTGATGGTCTTGAAGGGATGTGCGGCCGAGCCGTCGTTATCGTCGGAGGCGGCCGGGTCATTGCAGTTGACATGGAGTTCCCGGTCAAAGATCGGTTCCTTCTCCCAGGTTTCAAAATATTCCCCGCTCGGAAGGCGGGCGCTTTCTTCGCGCAGTGCTGCCATAGTTTTTCCTCTCTTTCTTAAAAGCTTAAATCCAGTATAGCATGATTTCACACGTTTGCCAATCCTTCTTTTTGATATCGAACTGAAGAAAAACCTCCCGTGCCGGACGGCACGGGAGGTTTACATAATTATACTATTTTGCTTTCTTCCTGACCGGGATCAGAAGGTCGAGCTGAATGGTCTCGGGCTCGCCCGCGGGAGTCTCCCGGATGTGCTCGTGGAAATTCAGATGCTCCTCGAGCGCGCCGAACATGATTTCCGGATCGCCGTTTCCGGCGTATTCGTATTCCTCATTGTTTTGTACCCATGATTCGAGCAGCTCCCATTCCTGAAAATCGCCCATACGGATCATATGCGCGGCGTAAGTCCCGCCGGGGAAGTATTTTTTCACAAGCGGCGCGGGGACCTCCGTGCCGTCCGGGATCGTCACCCAGAATTCGTAGCCGTGGAAGCCCGTCTCGTCTATCGGGTTCGGGTGATTGAAGCCGTACACGCGAAGGCCCGGATGCTTCTCCCAAAGCTTCGCGCCGCGCACGAAATCCGAGAGCATTTCGCCCGCGCGGTCCTCGGGGTCTTCGCCGATAAAATGCGCGGCGGCGACCTCGCTCGCCGGCAGGTACACGATGCGCACGTCGCGAAGCGGCTGCGCTGCGTTTTCCATCTGTTCCATCTTGTTTCTCCTCTCTTCTTGAAGCTTTGTTGACGAGGGAGAAAGGGCGTCGGCCAGCGTGATCAGACGGCTGTCCTGCAGAAGAAGATCCTCGACGGGGAGCGATCTGCGCTTTTTCAGCATATCCAGAAACTCCGCGATGAGGCTGCGCACCGCTTCCAGCGCGTGCAGCTCCTCGTCCATCTGCGCAAGGTTGTCCTCCAGTATGCGCACGGCCGCGGCGGGACCGGGATCCGCCAGGATCTCGCCGATCTCGCGCAGGGAGATGCGCAGCTTCCGCAGAAGCAGGATCTGCCGCAGCCGACGCACGTCCTCGGGCGTATACATGCGGTAAGCGTAGTCGTCACGGCGCGCGCTGCCGATCAGACCGAGCTTTTCATAATGGCGCAGCATCCTCGTGGAGACGCCGAAGGTCCTGGATACTTCGCTCACCGTCAGCATATCGTTCATAAGCCTTCTCCTTTTCCCTCACTGCACACAGCATAATCTGCGACACCGTGTTCAAGTCAAGAGGTTTTGGATAAAAGTAAAAAACTTTTTCAACCAAGCCGCCGCATCAGTTTCTGCCCTGCCGCATGGACGTTTTCTATGCGCAGAAAGAGAAAAACCGGTCGGATCGAAGATCCGGCCGGTTTACATAATTTTTAGATCAATGCTTCGAGATACACGTTGTCCTTCTTCAGTGCGTCATAGAGCACCGGGTAGGCAAGCGCGCGCGTGTCGGCGAGCTTTCCCTTCGCGCACAGCGCCGCCGCTGTCCCCGCGGCCTGCCCCTGCGCCATGCAGGAGACGGTGTTGCGCGTGGACATATGCGCATACCAGTTCGACGTGATCATCATGCCGACGGAGAACAGGTTCGCCATGCCCTTCGGCAGGATCGCGCGGTAGGGGAGGCCGTAGGAGCCGCCGTCCTTGATGACGTTGCGCGGCGCGGTGTCGTGGAAGCCGTAGGCGAAGATGTCGTCGGCGAAATGCGTCGCATTCACGATCTCCTCATTGGAGATATCGTAATCGCAGGTGATGCAGCGCGCGCGGCGGATCGTGACCGCCGGGGCCGTGCGCGCGATGAAGGCGCTCTCCGCGCCGGGGATCGTGCTGCGCAGAAGCTCGATGGCCGCCATCTGGCGGCGGCGCAGCTCGAATTCCGCCTGCGCAAGCGCGTCGCGGTTGGTCGGGCTGACGCCCATTTTGAAATTGAGCTTTATGAACATGAAATAGTTGTCGTACAGCGTGGTCGTGACCGAGGCCATGCCGATCTCGCGCGCCTTTTCGCCGAGCTCGGGGCTGATCGCCGACCAGCTCCCGTCCACGCGGATGAGCTGATCGCTTCTCCCGCCGCGCGGACCGCGCGCGTATTCGCGCAGCGCGCCGTGCTCCTTGAGGAAAGCGTAATATTTGTCGATGTCGATGCCCGCGACGCCCATGGAGTTGGCGACGCTCTGGTCGTTCGGCTCGGTGAAGGCTGCGCCTGCGCGCGCGGAGAGGTCGCCGTAGCCGGTCGCGTCGATATACATGTCCGCGATCAGGCATTCCATGCCCTCGTGGCTCGCGGTGACGACGCCGTCGATATGCCCGTCCGTGACCAGCGCGTCGACCAGCATCGTGTTGACCAGCACGTCCACGCCCGCCTCGCGCAGCATTTGGAAGGCGAGGAATTTATACTTTTCCACGTCCACGCAGAGCGTGTCGGAGTCGTAATCGTAGTGCAGGAGCGTTTCGTTGTGGCCGGACGCGCCGCCCATGGCGGTCAGCCGGTCGATGAATTCCTCGGGAAGGCCGCGCACGAGCTTCTTCTTCTCGACACCCGGGAACGCCTTCCACAGATTGTAAAAGCTGTGCAGGCCGCAGCCGCCCTCGGCGGCGATGCCGCCGACATAGCCCTTGCTCTCGACGAGGGCGGTCTTCGCGCCGTTTCGCGCGCTCGCGATCGCCGCGAACACGCCCGCCGTGCCGCCGCCGCAGACGACGACGTCATAACGCCTTGCGGACAGTTTCGATTCGGGTCTGATCACATATTCCATTTTTTACTCCTCTTCTCCGAACCATACGCCCTGCTTGCGCAGAAGCGCCTGGATTTCCTTTACGTCGGCATTTCTTATGCTCACGCCCTCGCGCGCCGCGATCGCCGCCGCCGCGCCGACCGCCTGACCCTGCGCCATGCAGGAGCCGGTATTGCGCGTGGACATGTGCGCGTCCCATTCGGACGTGATCATGCGTCCGGCGACAAGAAGGCCGTCGAGCGTCTTCGGGATGAACGCGCGGAACGGGATGCCGTACCAGCCCGCGTTTTTGATCATGATGCGCGGGGCGCTGTCGTGGAAGCCGTAGAGCATGAGCTCGTCGTCGAAGCGCGCGCAGTTCACGATCTCGTCGAGGGTCATGTCGTGTTCGCACTCGATGCAGCGCGTATAGCGCACGCCCGCAGCCACCGGCGTCCAGTAGACGTAGGCGTTTTCAAAGCCGGGGATATACTGCTTAAGCCGCGCGGCGAGCGCCATCGCCTGATGGCGCAGCTTGATCTCCGCCTGCGAGAGGATCAGCGTATTCGTCGCGTCCACATTCGGCATGTTGGCGGAGTTGATGTAGGTATAATTGTTTTCATGGAAGGAGAAGCCGAGCGGGCCCCACATGTGGTTTTCCTCCATGAATTCGCGGAAGGCCGGGTGTTTTTTCAGCTCGAAGCCGAGGCGCACGACGTTGTCCGTCTCCGAGCCCTTGTCCGCGCGGACGATCTGGTTGACCATGTCGTTTTCCTCGAGGTAGGCGACGAGCTTCGCCATGTCCACGTTCATCATGCCGAAGGGGAAGCCGACGGCGCTGGTGTCCGACTTGGCAAGATACGGCGCGCCCGCGGACGCGGCAACGTCGCCGTCGCCGGTGCAGTCGATGACCGTATGCGCTTTAATCGCCTCGCGGCCGGATTTTCCCTCGATGATGACGCCGGTCACGGTATTTCCTTCCTTGACCGCGCCGACGACCATGCAGTGCAGAAGGATGGTCACGCCCGCTTCCTCGAGCATGTGCAGCGCCATATCCTTGTAGGTCTCCCAGTCGATGAGCGTGATGCGCGAATCGTAGCTGCCGCCCTTGTCCTGCTCAAGATGCCCGTAGGACGCGCCCGCCTCCATCATGCGGCTGACGATCTCCTGCGGGATGCCGCGGATGACCTGCACGGGCTTTGCGCCGGGGAAGGCTTTGTAGAGGTTGAAAAAGCTGTGGATCGGGCCTGCGCCGTTTAAAAGCGTGCCGCCGACGAAGCCGTAACGGTCGACGAGGATCGTCTTCGCGCCGCCGCGCGCCGAGGCAAGCGCCGCGACGACGCCGGCGGTGCCGCCGCCGCAGACGACGGTGTCGCAGGTATAGCGCACCGGGGTGCGCAGGGTCTCGGTGATATAGGTTTCCGGCATGTTCATTCTCCTTTCAGAATCCTGGCGCAGACCTCGAGCATTTCGCCGAGAAGCGTGCGGTTGTCGGAAAGCGCGTCATACACGCCGTCCTCGCTGAGCACGCCGCGCTTGAGAGAGGCGGGCAGAAGACCCTTTTCGTCGTCCTCAAAGTCGCGCCGCCAGTCCTCGCTGCCGTAATAGGCCGCGAGCGCGCGCGCATCGGCCTGCGCCGCGGCGTAGGCTTCCAGCGCCTTTTCAAGCTGCGCGCAGGCGCCGCTTAAGCGGTCGAGCCGCGCCTCGTTTTCGCGGATGCGTTCCAGCTGTTCCATGTTGGTCCATCCTTTCGCATACATTCTCTGTCTGATTGTATTATATCGGATTTTTCAGGTTTGTCCAGTAAGGATCCGGGATATTTCTTCTGCGGCGCACGCTTGCGGAAAAGCGGACGGGCTGATATACTTATATTCGGAAATAAAACCGGATCTGGGAGGACGGATATGCGGATCATCGATACGAGCGCGTCTATCATGCAGGCGTACGAAAACGGGCATTTTCAGCTTCCGCTGTGGGAGCGGTATATGGACGCACATCTGCCCGGCGCGAAGGATCTGTGTCTTGCCGACCTTCGGGAATGTCTGGACGGCGGTCTTTCCTGGGAGAAGGAGTATCTTCCGGTGCTCGACGCGCTCGCGAAGGACGAAGAAGGGCTTGAAAAGGCGCTTGCCTCTTTCCGGACCGTGACGCAGGGGCTCGACGCGCGCATCGAAGCGGTGTTCGGCCGAAGCGCCGATACGGACGTCGTGCTGTATCTCGGCCTTTGCAGCGGCGCGGGCTGGGTCACGCCGGTCGGCGGCAGGATCACGATCCTGCTCGGGCTGGAGAAGATCCTGGAGCTTGGATGGACCGACGTCGACGCGATGAACGGCCTGATCCTGCACGAGCTCGGCCATGTCTGGCAGGCGCAGTACGGCGTTCTGCACAGGGAGCTTTCGGACGGCAGAGCCTCGTTTTTGTGGCAGCTGTTCACCGAAGGGATCGCCATGGTCTTCGAGCAGATGCTCGTCGGGGACGAGAACTATTTCCATCAGGACAAGGACGGCTGGAAAGCCTGGTGCGGGGCGCATATCGGCGGGATCGCCCGCGATTTTCAAAGCGACCTCGGCACGATGACGCGCATGAGCCAGCGCTATTTCGGCGACTGGGTGTTTTATGAAGGCCGAAGCGACGTCGGCTACTTCCTCGGCGCGGACTTCGTGCGTTTCCTTATGAGGCGTACGCCTTTCGATGCTCTTCTTTCCGCGGATATCGGCTTCGTGGACGCCGGGTTT
>JAEEGL010462792.1_pt1 | contig 12703 bp, 8 predicted proteins | sample 9134231 | NCBI WGS metagenome assembly JAEEGL01 (sample SAMN16246548, study PRJNA631951) | gut metagenome | biome: gut microbiome; feature: rumen; material: fiber-attached | host: Bos | place: Iran: Karaj | collected 2018-10 | reverse complement strand
GCTACTTCGCCTCGCAGCCCTGGCCCTACCCCTGTGGCTTGATGGTAGGCTTCAACGCCGACTATATCAGTGGCGACATCCACCTCCAGGCCAGCGAGATTGCCAAGGGCGGCTGGTTCCGCAAGGACAATCTCCCCGACATCCCCGAGAAACTATCCATCGCACGCATGTTGCTCGACGCGTGGATAGAGGAGAAATAAAACAAACAAATACTTTAGATCAGTGTCAATGACAGGTGCTTCGTCCGACAGACGTAGGCACTTGCCATGGCATTCATAATACCTTTAAATGCAATTTAAGTTATATTGCAAAGCAATTTAGACTAAATTGCAGAGTAAAATAGACTAAATTGGTCGGCAATTTAGACTAAATTGCAATCACCCGAATAGTCTCTGTCAACAATGCACCTGATTTCTGTCAACAATGCACCCGTTCTCTGACAGACAAAGCACTATGATTTGAATCATGTTTGTATGGTAAAGATCATCGATGTGCCTTTTTCTCTTAGCGGATCCATGAAAATGTTACCGCCCAGCAGTTTGACGATTGCTTTACAGAGGCGTAACCTTACTACTATTATCTTGATGGATATATCGGTATCAGACATATATTCGAAGGCAGTATCCCTGGCTTCCTCAGGGATGCCCAATCCCGTATCGCTGATGGCAAACTGCAGGTAGTTATTCAGCCCCTTCTGGATTCGCCCTACCTCCAGCACTATCTCGCCCTCGTGGGTGAACTGCATGGAGCAGCGCAGCAGGTTTGTAAGCACCTGCTGAAGGAGCTTCATGTTGGTGGTGACGGTATCGTTGTCATCCAGCTCCGTCTCCAGACGGACGTCCACATCGCCGCTGAGATACCCTTGGCAGCTCTCGAACACGTCCTGGCAGAAGACATTCATCAGCACATGGTCCTTGCGTTCCACCTCAGTCATCTCCTCGTAGTGCATGATCTTCAGCGTGCTGTCTACCATCTCACGGATGTAGTCGGCGCGCTCGTCCATCTGGTTGCAGACCATGTTCCACTCCTCCTGGCCGGGCCTCAGGCTGGCCGACCTAAACAGCTTCATGTAGCTAGTCATACCGTCGTGCAGCGATTGTATCTCTGCGAGCACCTTGTAGTAGAAGTCGAGCTTGCTACGGAACATACGGGTCTGTTTCTCCAGCATCACCTTATCCTTCATACGGTCCATGTGTACCGTCTGCATCTGCTTTTCCAATAGGCTTTCAATATTTGCCATAAATTATATTTATTAGTCATTAATTCTTTCTAGAAACCCCGGCGTCGTCGCGACGGCGGGGATGAAATCCACCTGCGGGGTGCAGTACCTGCTGAACTGTGGCCCTAGGAAAGCCTAAAGGCAGGCTTACCCCCGCAGGTGGTATCAGTCTTGTAACACAAACGCCATGCGGTCCCTGAGCCTGCCGAAGCAGTCGGCAGGGTAAACGCAAAGCGCCCTGACTTTTCCAAGTCAGGGCGCCGCAGGGGGGTATTTCTAAAATGAAAGTTCCAAATTTTGGAGCACAAAATATGCATTTACCCTTCTGCGGCGAGTGTGTCAATAAGTTATAGATCGAATTTTTCCTTTTTTTAATAACTCCCGCCGCCTTGGGGTGACGGCGGGAGTAAAAGAGATTGTATGTATGTTTAACCTATTTAAATCAGAAGGCGAGGAACGCGCGCACCCTGAAGTTGTTGGACTTAGTGTTGCCGCCCACGTAGACAAGATTCGAACTAGTGAAGAGCACGTGCACGGCGGCGTTGCCACTGCTCTCCGTAGACGACCAATAGCGGGCGTCGTTTGCCAAAGCAGTTCCATTAGAACCAATTGCAGTATTAATGGTTGTTATAGCACCGGCACTTGATGAAGCATAGTCACCCCACGCGAACGCTCCTGAATAACCACCAAGGCCATCGATACCAATGGCCTTCAGCCACTGAGCGGCACTCGGCAGGAACCATGTGGTGGTACCATTTGACGAAGGAGCAGCAGGGGTATAATTGGCTGCAAGACTTGCCGCTGTATGGCCACCTGTATTATTCAGATTCTGGGTATTAGTCAAACCATTCTTATTATTATTTTGGCAACCAGCGATATCAGAAGTATTGGTCAGATATGACTCATCAGTACCAGAACCACCCCATGCCGCCGAGCTAGGCTCACCAAGAGCCATAGCCAGACCGTGACCCTTACCGCAGGTTAAATCATTGTCTGTTCCCTTCCAAACCACAATGGCAACAGCCGTATGATTATACGATTCAGCCTGAGTTTTTGAGGTATAGGCCAAGCCATTGTCGGCTATGATCATACCCAGTGTCGCATCAGCCAACGCTACACCCGGATCGGTAACTACGGGAGTTGCGCTATTACCACCATTATGGAACAGGCGGACGGTCATGCCGAACTTCATGTTACTGCCTGCAGCCATGAACATCAGTTCGACACTGTCGAAAGCCAACATACCAATACCCGTCGTATTCGAAGTAGTAGTAAAATAGTTACCATGCGTATCTAGAAGTAGATCAGCTATGCCGTTACCTCCGTTGTTAGAATTATTCCTATAACCTGCAGCATAGAACGTGCGGGTAATTTCGCCATTTTCTTCATCGAGATTGGTCCAGTTGTAACCAGAAGCCGTAATCTCAGCCATCTTGGCCGACAAGGCACTTGTATTATCAGCGGCTATCGGCTCTATCAACTTAGACGTGATTACCAGCTTGTTCGTAACCCACTGATACTTCCATACCGAGCAATAGGGGGTGCCTAGGAAACGGATGGCATAACGTACGGTGCTATTGGCTACATATGCAGACCAATACGATTGATACTGAGTAGCCGTTTTGGTGGCATCGCTATAGCCAAATATACAGGCAGGCTCAGTGTAGAGACCAGAAGTAACGAATAACACCGTACCCGAATTATCAAACATACTCTCTCTGTCGGAACTGGTATAGTATACAGGCACAATACCCAGAAACTCCTTTGCACAAGGCAGGTGGTACTTGAAGTTAGTGCTACCATCGGTGATGTCACCTTCCCAATACTCATCGTAGCTATCGGTCTGCTTAGCGAAGTAAGTCATGCCGGTAGCCCACGTGTAGCACGTCCTATCACCTGGGGCTGCAGGATTAGTTTCCAGCGTTACCACTTTGTTTGTAGCGTCGTAGCTCTTCACGGTGTTCTCGGCTACGTAGAACAACGGATTTAAGTACTTGCTAGGCGATACGATCTGGAAGGTGCGCTTTGAATCGCTGTTGTAGGCGTTGCTCACGGCGAAGGTGAGGCAGTCGGAGGCTGAGAGGCCTGCGGCCATGGCGGCGGGGATGTGGATGGTGAATGTCTCCACAATCTGGCCACTCTCATTATAGGTTACCGTAGAACTGCGCGTGATGGTACCGCCACCAGCAGAGAAGTTATAGCTAACGCCAGTGCGGTTGAGGAACGCCACCTCTGAGCCGTATACGCCGGTAGAGGTAACCTCTAGAACGATGTCGGAGGCGGCTGTTCTTACTACTCGCATGGCAGCGGGGTTAGTGCCCGAGGCCGTGGCGCCACTGACAACGGTGAAGTTTGGCACCTGGGTGTCGGTAAGATTGGCGTAGGTGAGCGTTACGTTCTCCCAGTCCTTAACCGTGATGGAACCGGAGAGTTCCCCTGCGGTGGAGGTTGGGGTTTCTTCTACGCTCAGCTGCACGGTATAGAGGGTGTTGGCCTTAACGGGCGTAGTGCCGAACGGAACCACCGTGGTACGCTCTACGTTGCCTATCGTACAGGTTATTTCCAGCTCGGTATCGTTCTCCGTGGGGTTCTCGTAACAGTAGATAACGCCCTGCCACTCGTCGTCGTCAACCTTAGCGCCGGTGGCGTTCTGCTCGGTGGCCGTTACGGCGATGAGGTTCGTGGTGGCCGTGCCGTTAAGCTGATAGGTGGTAGTTACATAACCATCGCCTTGGGCATTAGCGGGAACGGCGGGGGCGTTGTTATTGTCGGCACGAACGAGGTAGGACGCATCCTTATAGCGCTTGTTCATCACCACCTTCTTAATCTGGAGTCCGGTTACGCCGCTGCCGTCGATATCGATACGGGTCGCACGGCGGTAAACGAGGACGGCATCAAGGTCGGTAGTGGTGGGACCTTGAGTGACATCAAGATCGATGTTCACATGCTGTCGGCCTGACACCATCAGGAAGTCGGTAGTTCCGATGCCAGCATCGCTGATGGAGGTTTCGTCGATAATCTGGAAGAAGTCGTCTTCCGTGGTTTCGGCGGTGAGATCCGTCAGCTTAGTGGTTTCCACGGTGTTGGCCACTAAATACATATAGAAGTCGCCACCCTGACCCATATCGAAGGTGAAGGTACCATTACTGTAGTCAGAGGAATTAATCTCCACGGTCTTAAACCATTTCTTGTCGGACGCATTGAAGATAACGGCATACATGTGATGCGTATTATCAAGCGTGATGGCGGTCTCGCGTTCGTAGCCGCTTACGTCGGCTGCTGCGCGTGTGCCACGGGTTTGCACATGGCGGTTACCTAGCGAGAAGGAAACGGCGTACTTGGAGTCCGAGCCCGTGCCGTTAGGGCGCTGGTCGAACATATCGGAAGTACACGATACCGCCAGGATGAACACAGCGGCAAAGGCCGCCATGCGCAGCGTGGTTTGTATAATATGTTTTGTTCTCATATTGATTTCATTTAAATTGTATTTATTCCTTTTTATGTGAAAAGAGAGTTAATAAGCGAAGACCGCCCTAACATAAGAGTTATCCGTCTTATAGTGGTTGTAGAAATACGAACTGTTGAAGCTGTAGAGCCAAGCGTAGTCGCTATCGCTACTGAGCTCCGAACTCGACCAATAGTAGCTGGACTGCAGTTCTGTGTTGTCACAAGCAGTATTGATGGCACTTAACAGTGTTGAGCCAGTACCATACGGATACGAACCACCTGCACCAACACCTGCCGGGCTTGTAGCACTTAGTCCACCTAAACCTGCAAAGATATAACGCCAGTCGGTTACACTTGGCAGACGCCAGCCCTTGACTATACTACCAGTCCTTGACGCTGATGAGGTTCCAGTACCATCTGTCACCTGATCATAATACGTACTCGTACCTGGAGCATTAGTGTTATACGTAGTACTACCTACCGTAATGGCGTTAGTACTTGCATAGGTGTTAACCTTGGATAGAGCATCCGACCATGTTGTATAGGTGGTATGTGCATTGTGCAGGGCAATGGCAATAAACTTATCAAAGTACTTGTCTACAGCGCCAGCATAGCAGATATAACCAACAGCGGCACTGCCACTGAATTGCTGGGCAAGGGCCATCGTCTGGTAGGCCTTACCGTTTTGGGCAATGTACCAACCCTTATGGGTGCTCGTAACATTAGCAAAGTCCACACCCGGATCAGGATCATTGATGTAGATGGCCAGGGAGGCGGTGTTCTTAAGCACGTTCTGGGCTTCGAGGATATAAGGATCGGAGGCACAGGCGGCGGTGATGTTAACCGTGAACGTCTGGGTTACGCCGTCGGCAGCAAAGTCGCCACCAGAGATGGTGATGCCCTTGCCTGTAACAGGATACTTGCAAACCAACTTAGAGATGTTTCCCTTAGAAGCATTGGTAACAACAACGTCGAAGCTGACAGCCGTCTCGGCAGCAGTAACATTCAGAGTACCACTGGTCTCTGTACAGTTGCTCAGATTATCGAAAGCAACAGCCGTAGGCGCAGCGTTGTTACTGATAATGGCGGAGTTCTGCGCTGTAACGGTGGCACCCTCGTCCCAATCCTTTACTGTGATAGAGCCCTCCAATTCAGCCACTGTACTCGTCTCAGAAGAAGCAGCGAGCGAAATGGTATAGATAGAGTTTCGCTTGATGGGTGCAGCAGCGCCTCCACCTGACGGGGCGGCAAAGCTTACCACGGCGGTAACGTCCTTACTTGCATAGGTACCGGTGATGACCACCTCGAGCTGAGAAGTAGGATCCTCGTATACAAAGAACCGACCCGTGTAAGGCAGATCACCGTTAGTGAGCGATACAGCTGTCATATCAGTGGGACTGCCCAAGGCTTCCGGCATGGTGGCTGTGTTACCATCGCGCATCAGCAGACTCTTGGTGTAGTAATTACATACCTGCACCGAGCTGATGGTAAAACCTTCAGGCATGGCTGCGATGTCGATACGGGCAGCCAGACGGGTGAGGTTGATCGTTCCGATATTGGTGGAGGTAGCTCCACTGGCCTGTACGGTAACGCTACCTACCATACCTACCATCAGGAACTTACCTGTGTAATCAGATGCCTCGTACTCACCAGGGCTCTGGGTAGCAATGAGCGCCTCGAGATCAGCAGGTGTAGACGTACCAACTGTCAGCGCCTCGATTAAAGCAGCCAGATCGGCATCGGCATTGGCAATGAAGTAGATATCCATGGTGCCGGAGCCGCCTACGTTGGCCACACAATTATTATCTTGATCTGGCACCACATCTTTAACCACGGCTGTTAATAAACCGTTCTTAAAGGCCACCACATGGAGGTGGTCAATATGCTTCTCGCAGTCCTGTGCTGTGGGCGTCTCACCACGGGTGAGGGCCTTGGCACCTGCGCTGCCGCCAAGGGTGAAGCTGATGTTTCCCTCGCCACTGTTGTTGACAGGGGATGACAGCGGCTCCTCGTTGATGCACGATGACATGCACCACGACATGACGGCGGTCATTATAAATAATATGTATTTCTTCATAACTTTTACTGTCTTAGGGTTATTAACTGTTAGCAGCCTGTGTTACCGTGAAGATAGTAGCCGTAGATGTCTGGGCATCTGGCGTCTGCTTGTACTTGATACGGATCTGTCCGATACGCTGAGCACCAGTGTTTGCCGCCGAAGTAGTAATGGTAACAGTCTGCGCACTGGTAAAGGTGGCTGTGAGCCATCTGTCTGCAGAGGCGCCAGCACCAGTGGCTTCGCCAGATGTTGTATTCACAAGCGTACCCCATCCGCTACCGTCGTTTACTTCTACGCTGGCGATAACGAAACCGTCACCTGAGCGGTAGTAATCGTCAGACACGTTGATAGTCAGACCAGAAGGAACTGCCGAACTAATATGGATGTTCTGGGTAGTTACCTCGTAGTCGGCAGCGTTGGCTACACCATCTACGTTAAAGATCTCAGAGCTGAACGCTTTCTGAACGTCTGCGTTAGCAACCCATACAGCAGAAACGATAGTAGGCTGTACAGAGGTATTGACTGCAATGGGGGCACCATTACCCAACTGCACCGTATAGAGGTGGTTACGCTCTATGGCAATACCGGATTCATCTGTGCTATTAGCTACTGTATATTTAACCTTGAAGGGGATGCTGTAATATACAGGCACACCGCTAACGGTACCCTTTACGTTAAGCGTCAGGATATCATCTGCGCCAGCTGCATCCTCATATACATAGAATGCCTTGGCGAGCGTTACACCGTCATTCGTCGATGTCGTCAGTCCGCCTGCTGGCAGGGCTGTGAAGAGACCTACATTGCTAACCTTAGCGTCGGCAGCGGCAAGCGTAGCAGGCGGCATGAGGTAGCCCTTGGATACCACGTTGTCGAGTGTCAGACCGGTAATAACAAGGTTAGTTACGGTATTCTTCACATCGATACGAGCCACGCAGCGCACCATCTCTACGGTAGCCGCAGCAGTAGCTGACTGGCCCAGTGAGATAATGTCGGTACCACCCGTCTGCTTGGCAATACCCGACATGGGGAGGTTGTTAGCAGAGAAAACGCTGCTTAGGGCAGTGCCGGCTGCAATGGTTGGGGTACATTTTATACTAGCCAGATCGTCGTATGCAGCGCCAGCAGCAAGGCTTCCTATTGCTGTATCATCGTTACCCACGAAGACGAAACGGCGAGCGGGGTTCTTAGCCGCGGGGTCAGTTCCAAAGGACTTCGACCAGGTATAAGTACTACCATCATTTGTATTGGCAGTAGGACTGACAGTTTCAGCAGCTGCCTCTAAAAGGTCGGTGGCTGCATCATAGGACAGTAACTTCAGAGAGGTAAGTGTATACTCAGTAGCATCCTGGGCACGAGTATAGCGTACGGGGTCGCCATTAGGCAACGAGATGTTAAACGTAACTGTGCGGGGGGATGGACCCTCGGCGGTGTCAACGGCGTCTGTGTTTGTACAGGAAGTGAATCCTACAGCTGCTGTGAGCCATAGAGCCGTCATTACTGTTAATAGATTTACTCTTTTCATAATCAAACATTTTTAAATAAATAAAAAAAATTACTTTCTAGTTATAAATTAGCGTTAATTTAAATATCACTATATATCTTACTGAGAGGGTATTGAGCATCATTGATTAAATGAGCGTCAAACGGTCATAATCATTAAAATACGTACTATACGTTCTTTCTTTTTATAGAGTGTTAATAGATTGTCAAAGAACAAATTGGTAACTTAACTTATCTCGGGGGCGGGTGGCGGTAACTATCCGCCTATGACACCGCCGTCTATCCAGTCGGCTACGCCGAATCGGCTTGCCACCTTGACCTCGGCCGTGCCGTCGTCGGCGATGGTGACGACGAGCCAGTAGTCCTGGGCTATCGTGCGGTCGGGATACCAGTGCCAGGTTTCGAAGGCCTTCTCCAGACCCATAAGCGGCGATGCGGGCTCGTCGCCACACCACACCTGCAGGGCGGGTATATGGGCATTGGTCCAGCGGAAGGTGGTGAACAGGCCATCGAGTTCGTAGTTGAGCAGCCTCACGTCTATGCGGTGTTCACCCAGCTCGTTCTCGTCGGCCAGCGGATGGGGTAAGCCTTCCAGCGTTCTGCCTAACATGCCGGCTTGGTAGGCCAGCGGCACGTCGTAGAGGCGGAGTGTCCAGTTACCCACCTGGCGGGGCAGCGTCTTCCACCTTACCTGTACATGCAGGTGGCAGTGTACATCGGCCAGCGGCAGCTCTACCTGACTGTGGCCCTCGACAACCACGAAGGTGCCCATCTGCCAGAACAGGTGGTCGGTATTGTCGTACCATCCGTCGGCCTGGCGGGTATCGGCTTTCACCATGAGCTGCTCCAGATCGTCTTCACCGGTAACGGCCGTGCGGCCGGTGATATTGGCCATACACACTACCGTGTAGCGCCCGTCGGGCAACTCGTCGAGCATAAAGTACTGGCGGGGAGTCATCCTCAGCTGGTACACGAGCCGACCACCGTCGTCGTAGACCAGCCAGGTGAGGGTGTCGATGCTGCTCTTGTACTCGCCGAGTTCATTGCCAGAAGGCAGTGTATAGCCTAGGCAGATATCGCCCCGACTGGCCTCGAGCAGTTCTTTCTGGCAGCCGACCATCAGCACTGATACGAGCAATAGCGGCCACAACCGTTTCATCGCCAGCCTCCTTTCCCCAACTCTATATTCCATACCAGCGCCACCTCGGCCTTGGTAGGCCCGACATAGCGTCGGCGGTATTCCGTCTCCCATACATAGTTGCCGTCTTCAGGATGGTACTTCCAGTACTTGCCATCGATATAGCCCATTGAGAGCGTAAAGTCAAGACTGAGAGTGCGACTGATGGGCAGCGTATAGCCAAAAGCAGCGCCGGCACCCCAGTTGAAGTCGCTTCGCTGGCCCTCGCCACCAAACTCCAGGTCGTAGCGGTAGGCAGCGACGTAGGGCCCCATGTGGAAACCCTCGCGGAACAGCTCCATGAAGTTGTCGCCAGGCCAGTAGCGCAGCTCCATATCGGCGGCAGCAATGCGCCAGTAGCGGTGTTTCGCGTCATTGGATATCCAGATGTAGTCGCCGTTGACTAGCATGGACCACTTATCACCCATACCCCACTCTACACCGAGGTTGGGCACCACCACTACGTCGAAGAGCAGGTTGGTGCGGATACCAAGGCTACGGGAACTCAACCATCTGGATTGAGCCACGCCCGTCAGCGGGAGGCACGACAGGAAGAGGGCGATAAGGGTTATTCTTCTCATTGGCCTAATATTTTCCTTGCGGTGGCGCTGCCGGCGGCAACGGCCAGGTTCAGATAGATGGCAGCACGGTCGCGGTTTCCGCGCAACAGGCACAGCACACCTATGTTGTTATAGGCACGGGGGTCGCTCTCGTACGGCCGGAGCAGCTGCTCGGCATGGTCGAGGTTGCCGCGTACCAGTTCGGCGCCGGCGGCATTCAGTACCGCCACGTCGTTATCGGGATAGCACCGCCAGCAGAAGTCGACGGCACTGCAGAAGTCATCGCTGCCAACGGGGAAGCGGCAGGCCAGCTCGTAGAGGTCGCTCAGCGACAGCACCTTGCGCCCGCTGTCGATCTTGATGACACCGCCGGCGGTGTTGAAGATGTTGCGGCGAAGCGTGGCCTTCCATTCCATACGCCACAGTGCGGGACAGAGGTCCTTCTGCATGGTGCGGTAGAACGTACCGTTGCCCAGCATCATGAGCTGACGCTCGCGGCCCTCGGTCACCTCCACGTTACGGATGATGTCGGCAGCGGCATAGCGCAGCACCAGGTGGCTGTGCTCGATGAGCGTGAGCAGCGAGTCCCAGTCCTCGGACACCCAGCTGACGTTCAGCGCGCCGCCGCCCATCTCGGTACTCATGAGGTACTGCTTGAGGTCGACGCCACGGCCGGTGGCCTGCGCCTCGTTGCGCTGCCAGTTGCCGGCAGGCGCGCCATAGCCTACGATGGAGAGCGAGGAGAGCGTGGTGCCCTCTACCTGCAGCTCGTTGACGAACCGCGAACGGAGCTCGTCGAGGATGGCGTGATTGAAGTTGGTAGACTTCAGCCGGAGCAGCTGGCGCTCGTCGTCCAGGGGGATGACGCCGCTATAGGTGTATTCCACAGCCTGGGAGGTCTGCGGCGTGATGAATTCTATCTTGGATGAGTCCACCTTTAAGTCAGTCAGCTTTATGGGGGCAGCATGGTACGTGGCAACACCCGTGGGGGAATTGAGACGCACAGAATCAACGCTGGAGGAATCGGCTCCCCCATCAGCCAGGACAGTTACCGTCTGTCCTAAAACGGCAAATAGTAATAATACCTTCCTAGTGTATTGGTTCATATACCTTATTATATATATATAATTCAACTAATCAAACGCGCTCCTCTTACATAGAGGACTGCATATTGACAGACATTAGGTGGTGCGGCTTCTTAATTACTGTTAATTTCAGTAAATAATATTAAAATATAGTATTAATGATTTAATAATATTTTGCACTTATGGGAATTAAGTCTATCTTTGCGTTAGTAAATCATGCAGTCCTCTATGTAAGAGGAGTGCATTTTTTTATGTCCTTATGGCAGTACCGAAGGAGGGCTCGAAATGCATCGTATTCAGCAGTCGCCGGTTATAGCGGTCGAGCACTCCCTGGCCGATGGAGGCGACATAAACAGACGTGGTACGCACATTGGTATGGCCCAGGCCCAGCCCCTTTACGCGGTCGGGCATGCTGACGCGCTCGCTCTGGGAGGCCCAGGAGTGGCGGACCACGTAAGACGTGAGCTTACGGCCGACGCAGACCTTACGGCCCAGGCGGGCCAGGGCGCGGTTATAGCGGGCCAGCGCCAGGGGGTAGTCTTTGGGATTATCATTATTCATCAGCGGGAAGACATACTCACTGTCGCGGTCGCGGTAGCGCCTCAGGATGGCCAGGGCCTCGGGCTGCAGGCGGACGGTGACAGCGACGCCGGTCTTACGGCGGCGGTACGACAGGTAGCCGCCGCTGATCTGGCTCCATCGGAGATGGGCCACATCGACGAACGGCATGCCGCAGACATAGAAGCAGAACTGGCATACATCGGCGGCCAGCCGCAGGCGGTGGTTAGCAGGGCGGGTGGCGAGCAGGCATTTCATCTCCCGCAGCTTCAGGGTGCGCTTACGGGTCTTCTCGTTACCCGTGAACACGCGGCGGAAGGGGTTGCGCTCGGGCGTAAGTCCCTGATCGACAGCGCGGTTGAACAGGGACTGCAGGGAGCGCAGGTAGGCGCTGCTGGTGTTACGGCACAGGCCACCGTGGAGCAGCCACTGCTCGTAGTCCTGCATGAGCTGCCGGTTGAGGTTGCATAGGGGCAGACGCCGGCGGTGCAGGAAGCTCTCGAGCGAGTTGAGCGCCGTGAGGTAGTTTCGAACTGTGTTGGCACTCTTGATACGGGCCAACGTTTCCATCTCTCCATCTGCAAAGCAGAAGAAGTCATTTGTGCTTTTAAACTTAAACATGTCCTAGGTGTTTCAGTTCATTATAAAATTATACATATCGAAAAACCTAGGATGCAAAAACCGTGCTAAAATTCAACAAGCTTCATCGTCATCTTGCCGTGATAGTCTATAAGCGACTCTACAAGGTAGCAGCTGGCACCGTCGGGGATGCAGAGGGTGGCATTGAAGTGCAATCCCGCAGCATCGATATGGCTGAACTCCATATTACCCAGAACAGCCTCTTTCAGAAAGTCGGCAGGTACATAACTAGCATATTGCTGCTTACGGAAGTCACTTGAATAAAGCTCACGAGAACCCTGATATACAGCAATATGCATAATGTTGTCAAAATAAACATTCTCGACCTCCATACCGTCTTCATTGTATGTATGGTTGACAACCTTGTACTTGGTGGGATTGATGGCAATATACCAGTGATAACGCTCTGCACCGAAGTTGACCACGGAGTCGGTCTTCACCTGATGGGTGTAGCTAAGT
>JAEEGL017025047.1_pt1 | contig 12704 bp, 8 predicted proteins | sample 9134231 | NCBI WGS metagenome assembly JAEEGL01 (sample SAMN16246548, study PRJNA631951) | gut metagenome | biome: gut microbiome; feature: rumen; material: fiber-attached | host: Bos | place: Iran: Karaj | collected 2018-10 | reverse complement strand
TGATGAAAAGATATGGAAAGTATGTTATGATACATGTTCTAAATGCTCTGAAGGAGGTAATGACACTGAAAATAATTGTGAAAAATGTAAAGAAAATTATTATAAAATTGAAGGAGATACTAAAGGAACTTGTACTGATGAACAACCTACTCATTATTATTTAGATAAGTCAACAATAATTTATTTAGATGATGAGGGAGAAGAAGAAGAAGAAGAATATCAAATGTATAAAACTTGTTATGAATCATGTAATAATTGTACTAATTTTAAAAATGAAGCTTCAATGAATTGTAAAGCAAATGATAACTGTTATGATAATACTTATCATAAACTTAGTGATGTTAATACAGAATGTCATAATATACAACAGTTCCAGATAATTATTATTATAATAGTAGTACAGATAAATATGAAAGATGTCATATTGGATGTAAAAAATGTAGTACATATTCAAATGATAATGATAATACTCTTTGTATTGAAAAAAAATGTTCTGAGAGTTATGCTTATGTGATTGATAAAAAGACTCAATGTTATATAAATGAAAAAAAATTAGAAGGATATTATTTAACAAAAGATAATGAAGGAAAACAATATTTTGAAAAATTCTTAAATATAACATTTGATAATGATTTGATTGTTTTTGAAGAAAAAATTTCATATAATGAGTTAAATGATGAATTGAAAAAAGAAATTAATAACATATTAAATGAAGGAAATTTTTATATAATAAAAAAATCAAATAATCAAGATGATAGTATAACATATGAATTTTATAATTTAAATGATAATTTAATTTCGAAATTATTCCTTGAAAATAATAAAATGTATCATTTTTATCCTATTATTAGAAATAATACAGATATTTCATTGGCTATTCCTTTAATTAATAATAAAGATATTGTTCCAAAAGATAATTATATATTTAATCCTGATTCTAAATTTTATAACGACCCTTGTTATTCATTAACTATTAAAAATCAAAAAATTTCTATTAATTTAAGAAGAGAAATGTTTAAATATGATTTAACTATTTGTCCAAAAGAAGAATGTTCATTTATAAAATATTTTAATGAAAATAAATTAGTTCAAAATGAATGTAATGATACAAAAAGTTTTCACCAAAATAATTATAATTTAAAATAAATGTAAAAGATAAAAATTCCAATCCTTTCAAATGTAATAAATTTTTAATTCATTTTTTCCAAATTAAATCATTTTTACATTTTATTCCTTTAATAAATATTATTTATATCATCATAATGATAATAATATTTTATAAATCAAATATAAAATATCTTTATAATGAATATTCAATATCAAATCCAATTAAAAGAATTAAATATTATCAAAAAGAAGAAGAAAGTGGAACAAACTCTGTTTTAAGACATTATTCAAATTCAACTAATTCTCATAATTTTTCTAAGAAATATATGAAAAAAAACACTAATTCAATTAAGATTTATAAAAAATCATATCAAGAAATATTATCTTTACAAAGATTAATTGGGATGAATTATGAAAATGATATTATGAATAAAATTTAAATTTCTGATTTATTAAACAAAAATTATTTATTATTTCAACTTTTACTTCTTATAATATTTTTTATCCTTATACTATAAGAAATTGTGTTCATTTTTTTATTTTCACCTTTTATTTATTTTTAAATTCTTTTCTATATAAAGAAGATATTAATGACCAAAGACAATTTATAATCGATTATAATAAATCAAAAATAAAGAACACAAAAATATTTATAAATTCAAAGGATATTGAAAGGAGTTTTATTTCTTTTGCAATTGGATATTTAATATTTGTGTTAATAAATTATTTGTTTTATAATTATAATTTTATAAATCAAAAAAATGATAAATATTATATAAATGAAATAATTGAAAAAATAAAAAAGAAATTAATTATTATTTTTTGTGTATTTATAATTATTGAAATACTATTCTGGTATTATATTTTAAATAAAGGATTTTTATTGGTTAATAAACAATTGTCAATTCTAATTCTTTCAATTATTTGCGTTTTAATGACTTTTATATTTCAAATTCTATTTATTTTTATCAGGAATCACGAGATATTTTGCAGTAAAAAGAAAAAACGTTTTTATTTATAAAGTAGGGAAAATTTTTTATTATTTAACATAAATTTTGAATTAAAATAGATGTTAAAAATAGTAAATATATTTTAATTAAATAAATTAAATATTTTTTTTGTTAATATTTGAAAAGAAATGAATATTAAAAATAAATATAATTAATGGATAATCTATCATCTTTTATGAATATCAATAAAAAATCATAAAATAAATTCGTTCTTCTCTTCTTCTTATTTCCTTTATGATAAAAAATTTTAAAAAAAATATTCATAACCTAATATAATATTGATATTCTATTATAAATAAATAATTATTTTTTTTGATAAAATATAAAACTTTATTAAAAAGTATGGAAATATCCTTTAAAATTTTTACCTTTTGATTAAAACAATTATTCCAAATTCCCTCCTATAATAATCTTTATTAAAATAATTTACCTAAATAAAATCCAATTAAAGAAATCATTGAAAATATTTAAAAGAATTAATGTAAAATTTAAATTCTTTCCTTTGCATTAAATAAATTTTAAACACTCATTTATTTTTAAAAGTATATATAATTTCATAATTAATAATAGTTTTTCCTTTATTAATCTCAATTATTAGAAGATTATTTTGAAATATAATATATTTTTATTAAAAAATTATTATCATCAAAAATTGGATTCTAAAAAATTCACATTCTTTTGAATTTTATCTAAAATAAAATTTATTTTTTGTTGTTTTTTAATTTTTATTGATTTTCAAAAACATTTAACACTTAAATTTTATAAATTCAAATATAAAGATGAGATAATTTATGTTAATTTAATAATTAATGAATTTGTATTCAAATACTTTGAATCTAATTTTTATTTATCTGAAAAAGGGGTTTTTTCTTTATTTCTTTTATATAATTTTATAATTTGATGTTCCTATAATTTATGTTTTATCATTCTTTTTCTTATCCGAAAGATATTTTCTTAATTTCTTTCTTATTTATTTTTTATCTTTAATCTGTCTTTTGAATTATTATTATCTTTTTAAATCAACTTATTATCATTTCAATCCATAATTTAATTAGCATTTTTCATTGTTTTTTAATTGTTTATTAATAAAAAAAATAATTTAATTAAAAATAAAATTTGAAAAAAATGAATTGATATACAAAAATGTACCTTATATACCTAAATTTCATTATTTTAAATCTTTTTAATTAATAAAATATAAATACAATATATACTATTACATAAATTAAAAAAATTAATTTCCATTATATTCATTATTCATATCAAATTTAGAAGTCGTAACTTTATTTTTTCTTGGACCTTTTAAAGCATTTAAATAAGGAGAATTGGAAATACTACTTTCTTCATTATGTTGTTCTTGAATTATTTTAATTTTTCCTGTGAAATTTAATTTAAATTGTGGATTTTTACTAAATAATAAAAGATCATCATCATGTATTAAATTTTGTAATCTACTTTTTGAAGCAAATTCATTTTTCTGTGATTCTGAATATTGTTTTTTTAAGAAAAAATCTTCTTTTTTATTATCTTTTACTTGGCCTGATGAATGTTTCTTTTTAAAAAATTGAGATTTAAATTTTTCAATTCTTGAATAATTATTTAAATTAATTAAATATTGACCAATTAATCTTTGATCTTCAATTGATTTTTGTAAATTATTATTTATAATACTTTGTACATATACTAAATCTTGTAATTGATTATTTAAAACATCTAATTTATTAAAAGACATTTCAAAAGCTTTTAAATTTTCTTCAATTTTTTTCATTAAATCTTTTAATATATCATCCACTGGAATTGTATATGATTCATCAATTTTATCGATATCCATAAAATTTTTATTATCATTATATAAAAATAATAATAAAATTGATAAATGTTTAACAGCATCAATTTTTAATAATTTATTTTCTTTTTCTCTTTCTCTAATAATTAAATATTTCCTTATTTTTAATATATCTCTTATTACTTTAATTCCTTTTAAAAATTGATTTTCAGGAGAAGTTAATCTTTTCATTTTTATAAAAACTTTTTTTTCAGATTCTGTTAATGTTAAATAACTCATTAAAGTAATTAATAATTTAGAAATAACAACATAACCGACAATAGTAGTGATTATTATAATAAATCTTCCGAAAAAAGTTCTTGGATAAATATCTCCATAAGAAACTCCAAAACTTATCATAATAGAGACCCAAACTGAATCTAACATTGAATCAAAATATAATTCTTTATTATTTTTTAAGGTCAATCTTGGATCTAAAGTTAAATATTCTACTGTTCTTAAAAGAATTCCAGAAATTAATATAGTTAAAAAAATTATTGCTATTAAATACATAAATGAATATTCTTTTATTCTACTTTGTAATACAAACAAATAACCTTTTTTAGCATATAAATTTTTCGAAATATTACGTGAAATTGAACTATTCCATTTACTATATATGCTATTATACTTCAAAAAAAAAATTAGTTTTGAAAATGATAATACAAATATTATATTTGATACAATAATGGGGTAAACATTTAAACCTAATTTTATTATATAGACTGGATTAATAAAAGGAGGAAAACATATTCCTGTAATTATAAAATCTACTATTCTTTCTTTTATTGAATAATCTTTTATATAATTTTCTCTTATATATAATTCTCTTTTAATTAATATTCCTTCACACAAAAATACTATTATTAAATTAAATATTCTTAAAGTATTTTCCATTTTTGTGTTTTTCCGATTTAAAATATTTTGTAATTTTTCTAAATTTGATAATCCTTTTTTTTCTCCATCTTTCATTATTTTATTATTTAAATTTCTTGAATTAATATTATTAAGAAAACTAAAAAAGATAAATACAAATGTTAATGTAATAAAAATTGTATGTAGAGTTTTTATTTTATGATGAATTATTCCTATTTTTGTTCTTTTATCAAATTCATTGAAAAGAACTGTTAAAAAAATAGGGCTTAAAGATTTTTTTTTATTTCCATCATCAATATTAAGGTCATTTATTGTTGGTTGAATATAAATAAAATGATGTTTTAATTCTTTGTTAAATTGTTTTTTATTATTTAATGAAGATATTTCATTTCTAATTTCTGGTAAAGATTTGATTGAAGTATTCTTTTTATCTTTTTCTTTTCTGTAAAAATTACCAAATATACTTGCTTTACTTTTTTGATAAAATAAATTATGTGTTTCAAATGGATTAATTATTTTTTGAGATCCATGATGTTCATCATTTAATAAATTTTCATTTGAATTATGATATTTGGTCATTGATTGAATACACATTAAATTTATAATTATTGTTTTTTAAATAAATTAATAAAAATATTAAAAATTAATATTAATATATAAAAATACTTTTTACTTCATATTCCTTAAATATTTTTGATAATTTTCATATTTAAACTGTTTTTCCTTTTTGAAGCTTTTAACAGGTTGATACAATGTTAAAAAAAGTAAAAGCAAATAATCTAAAATAACCAAACAAGCATGAAAAATTCCAGAAATTTTTCCAATAGCTAAAACTTTTTTAATTCTAGTAATAATAGATCTATCCAAATTCATCATAGCTTTTTGATAAACTTTAAGAGTTTTATGAGCAACTTTATCCCAATTATAAGCATCTTTTAAAACTTGATTAAAATCATTAGTATTATCTTTAATATTATCATAATTTTCAATAGTATCTTTAATTCCTTTAATAATACTATCTTTATCAGCATTAACTAATTTAACCATATTATCAGGTAAAACTTCTCCTACACCTCCAACATCAGTAGTTACAATATATAATCCTGTTGAAGCAGCTTCAACTATTGCAATACAAAATGATTCTGTTAATGAAGTATTTAAATATATATTTCCTTTTATCATTATATCCCGTACTTTATTATGATGCAATGCTCCTGTTAATTTTACTCTATCTTGTAAATTTGATGTTTCTATCATATTTTCTAATAATGGCTTTTTTGGACCATCTCCTCCTATAACAAATTTTACATTTGGAAATAATTTACATACTTCTGGTATTACTTCTATTAATAAATCTGTTCCTTTTCTATATGCTTGACGACTAACTGATATTATAGTAATATCTCTAGAATTTTTTTTCTTTTGTAATTCTTTATCAGGTTTAAATTTAGTAAAATCAACTCCATTAGGAATAACATTAGTTTTATATGGGTTAAACATTGCTCTTAAAATTAAATTATCTCTTGCAATATTAGAAACACTAATAGTTTGATCAACATCAGAGAAAACAGATCTTAAAACTTTATTAATATTAACTTCAGCTAAATCACCAAAACCAAAAAGTGAATGATCAGTATATACTAATCTTAAACCTAATGTTCTAGAATGTAAAACACATTCTAAAGAAGTTACTGAAGTTCCTTGATGAAAATGAGCAATATCAATTTTATCTTTTATTACTATTTCTCTTAAGACTTTATGACAGCCATATAATATTGGATAAGATGTATCATCATGAAGAGATATTAATTGATTGAAATATACTTTTATTCCATTTCCCATTATACGGACACCTTGACGATCTTTGTGATGATGAGCTAATACTGATACTCTACAACCTAAACGGATAAGGGAGGTTGCAAGTTGAAATATATGTACTTCTACTCCACCTATACGAGGATAAAAAAAATCTGATACCAAAAGAATTGATAATGGTTTTTTTGAAGACTTTGGCATTTTATTTTAATTTTTTAATTATTTTTTATTCAGATTTATTAAATATGGGTAATTTTTATTTAGAATAAACTTTTTTATTAATGGATTTATCTGAAAAATATAAGGATGGAATAGGTAAAATAAAAAGCTTTAAAATATAATATGTAAAATTATAAAATTATCTTCTTTTTAGGATTTATTAGAAAATATATGAATATTTCAAATTTTTACATTTAACAAATACTTTTAACAGATGATCAAAATGAAATAAAAAATCAATCTTTTAAATAGAAAAAATAACAGATTATACAATCAGAAAATTCAATAATAAATAATATAATAAATTACTTGATAATAATAAGAAATTAGAAGTTAAATCCTGTTCAAAAATAAAGTGTTTTTAAATTTAAAAAATGAAGTTTAAATTTGAAAATATCAAAAGACTCAATAAAATATATATACACAAACAATAAAAATAGAAATTACATTCAATCAAAGAAAAAAGTAAATTTGATTCAATTAATAGACTATAAGTCTTTTAGATCATTTTTAATAAATTGACAATATATTTCCTTATAATATGATTTAAAAAAAAATAAGTAAATTAAATTAATATTTCAATAAAATTTAAAAAACCTTGAAAAAATAATCTAACTGGTAAATTTATTAGAAATCAATCCTTCAGCTTGTTTTTGATAATAATCAATACTTTTAAAATTATTTTTCTTCCTATATTTAAAATAAGAATAACAAACAAATAGAATGATAAGAATAATAACAGCAATAATTATAAAAGCTAAAATACTTTGAATAATATAAGAAAGAGTATATTTTTGTCTAGGTTTAACTTGAATATTACTTTGATCATTGTCTTCAGGTTGAATAGTAGGAAAAGGATTTTGATTTTGCTTTTTAGATCTTTGAGTTGCAGTTTCAGGATCATCTTTAATAAAATAATATTGTTTAGGAACTTCAGGTTCATCTTTTCCAATATATTTAACATCATTTCCATTATAAAATCCTATTTGCCTATTTGCATAATCATATACCATTTCATATACTAATAAAACTGATTTTCCTAAAATAAATTTTTCATATTTTTCTTTATAATAAAAAATAAATTCTTTTGTGCTTCCTATTTCTTTAAATAATTTATTCCCGGGAATTTGAAGTATCCAATCTCCAAAAATTAAATTAAAATTATCTAATTGAACATCTTTTTCACATTGTATTAAAGTATATCTTTTAATTTTTTCTTGAGTACATTTTTTAGTATTAATTAAATCTTTAAAAATTAAATCTCTGATTTTTTCGAATAAATGAAAAGGAACAAAAGTTCTTTTTCTATAAGATAAAAAGGATAATTTTTGATTAGTCAAAGGAGTAACAATATTAGAAGAATATTCTTTTCCAATAAAAATTCCATTGATTTCACATTGCCAATTTTTATTTTTATATCTTTTTCCATCTTTAATTTTATCTAAAGCATCACATCTACCATAATGTTTATAATCTTTAATTATTTTATCAGGTATTTCTCCAAAGAATAAGTCACCTTCAGTATCAGTTAAATATCTTTGTGAAAAAACTTTATGAGGAATAATTTTTAGATTATGTAATTGTTCTAATATTGAATATCTTTTTTCACCTGAATTTGGAGTATATCCTAATCCAATCATTCCATCAATATCTTCAAAATCATTTTCAGTAGAAATTAAAAAATCTATATTTGGTATTTTTTTATTTCCTATTGACAACACATCTTTTCCTAAAAAACCAAAAACTTTTCTTCTATAATATTTTAAAGTTATCATTGTCATATTTTTAATTAAAGAAGTTGATTTTTCAATATCAAATTTATTGTCTGATTTTATTGTTTTTGATTTACTATCTGGAACCCAAATAAAAAATGAATTTGTTTGTATAACTAATTTAAAACATTGAGGTTCTGTTCCTAAACATAATTGTACTGTTGCTCTAGCATCTATTTTTGAAGATGTTGGAATAGGATCTAATTCATGAAAAGAAAGAAATGATGAAATATTTTTTGAGGAATAATTTTTTTTCTTCCTTTTTAATTCCTCTATTTTAAATTTGGCTTTTATTTGAGAAGTTGTTAATGTAATTAAGAGAATTATTGTTATAATTGAGATTTTCATATTTTTTTATTTTTTATATGTTTATATGTCTTATTTTAATTTTTTTATTTATTATTTTAATGAGTTTATTTATATTTTTTATTTTTTGATAACTTTTTTATTTTTTTATTTATTTTTTATTTATTTTAATTTGTTTAAAACACAATTATTATTTATTTAAATTATTTATTATGGAAGAAATTAAAACTAAATATTTAAATAAATTATTGAAAATTGTGTCAAAGGAAGGAAGGGTATTAATTGGGAAATTAAAATGTATTGATAAACAAGGAAATTTATACTTAGTTGATTGTGTTGAAGTTTTTGGTTTAGATTCACCCCAATATTGTTTTTTTAATTTATATGAAAATCATCCTGAACATACTTTTTATTTTAAATCAGAAAAAAATAATTATCAAATTTATACTAATATGGTTGCTCCAATGAAAGAAATTAAGCAATTAATAATGCTTAAAGAATAGATTAAAAGTGTTTTTATATATCAAATACATTTATTATAATATAATGCAAGATATTACAATTTTTAAAATAAATTCATTTCCTATTTAAAATCTTTTATGTTTTATATTAAATGTTAGTTTTGAAAAAAATAAATTTTTTATTCATAAGATTAAAAGATATTTATATTTTTAATATAAAAAAATGATAAATACTAAAGACTAATAATTAAATTATAAAAAAAATGAAAATTGCAAATGATTAGGGAATAACATTAATATTAAATAATAAATCTTATAAAATAAATTTGGATTAAACATCTTTAATATCAAAAATTTCTAAGCAATTATTTAAATCTTTTTCATTAATTAAAAATATTCTGAAATAATATGCAAAAATTAAAATATAAATTTATTCAATAATTCCACTTTGTAGAACTTAATTGAAACATATGAAAATCCAATTTATTATCTAAATAAAAAAACTAATTTATTAAATATTGGGAAATACGTAATGATAAGAAGAAACAATCCGAGCTTTCAGATTAAAATACTTTTTATTATTGTTTGTGATTCTAATAAAGAAACAAAAAATATTATTAATGAAAAAAAATATAAATAAAGAAAAAAATGTGAAATTGATTAAGATTCAAATAATTTAAAAGAGGAATTAAGTAAATTTTAATGGAGATGTTGGAAATAAATGTAAAAAATTCTAGAAGGAAGAATTCCTCTTTTAAAATAAATAATAACTTACATAAAAAAATTCTTTAACTGAAGTTGATAAAAAGAATTTAGAATTATAAATGAATTATATTCTCAATAATTTTATATTAGAAATTCATCATTTTATAAAAGTGAAAATGAATAAAGAATTTTTGAAGAAAAAGAAAATAAAAAACATTTTTTAGAAAATAAAGATTTTTTGTTTTTATAGTTAAATATTTTATGAAAACTATTTATATTAGTAATTATGTTCAAATGTCTCCTTCTTAAAACCCTTTGAATCATAAATTCAGAAGTGAAAAAAAGAAAAATTGATAACAAAAAAAGGGTTTATAAATTTATAATATTATAATTATATTTCAATATTATTTGAGATTATTTTAAACTTAAATAATAATAATAAACTTTAATTGAACAAGTAATATTTTTTGCTTTTCAATATTTTTAAAAAAGAATTTAATAATGTTAAACAAAAATAAATAATAATATCATGAATTTGAAAATCAAGATATTAATATTATTAAAAAAGATCTTTTGTAAACTAATGATAATTTAAAAATTATATTGAAATTGCTATTAATAAAAAGGAGTAGTGATTGGCAATGAAAAAATGATTTAATTTAATAAAAACTATTTTATAGCCTTTTCAAATTATGAATAAAATTAAATTCTTTATTTAACAAATAATAAATTTTTATAAATTAAATTGTATTATATTTAATTTGTGTATATCTTTTTTTTAAATAAATTTACACTAACATTAATCACTAAATAAATTTATTCTCTGTGTTCATCAACAACTTCAATTTGAATTAAACCTTCATCACCTATTTGTCCAAATTTTTCATGATATAAAATAAATTTTAATATATTTATTCCTTCTTTAATATCATTATTATTTTTAAAAAATAAAAATATAGTAGCATAAAAAATTTGATTAGGTTTTATTTCTTCTCCATTAAATAATGTATCCATAATAATAAAATCTGATTCATCATCTTTAGATTTATTTTTTAATACACAACCATTTGGAAGAGGAATAATTCCATTATTTTTAATTTTAATATTTACTTTAATTGGACTTTTTTTTCCCTGATAATTTGATTTTAATTTAATTGGTATTTTTTTATCAATAATAAATTCACATGATAAATTATTCTGATTTGGATTATTAATATTAAATTGTGTTTCCTGAAATGAATATTCAAATTCCTCTTCTTCATTTTCTGTAATATATTTTAAGTTAGTATTATTTTTCATTTTTGATTTATTTTTTTCAAAATATGTATCTCTATCATAACAAAAAATTTCTTTTTCTAATAAATTCACTCTTGCATTTAAATTTTCTATTCTATTATCTTTTATTTTTAATTCAATTTTTAATTTATTTATTTCTTCAGAAAGGTTTTGCTTTATCAAATTTACTTCATCTAATAATAATTCAATTAATTCATTAGAATAATTTTCCTTTTTTAATAAATTTAATTCAATTTTATTATTTTCATCGAAAATTATAAATTTCATATTTTTATCATTTTTTTCTATTCGAAAAAAATTGTTTTCAATTTTATCTAATATTAAATTAAATTGTTCTTTTAAATCCTTTTTATTCTTTAATATTTGAAATTCATGTAAAAATTTATAAGAAAAAATATTTTCATAAAAAATATAAGATTTAATTTGGTGAATATCAAAAATAAAGTGGTCTGAAGATAATTTAAAAACAATTTTATATTCATTGTTATTATATACTATCGTTCTTTTAATATTATATTGTTGAAAATTATTACTAGATTCCATCATCATTTAAGTATATTTTTTTTATTTCATATAATTAAAAAAAATTACTCAAAAAAAAATTTTTAATATTATTAAATATAATCATCTAATTTTTTGAAAATTTTATATTTCTATGAATAATAAATTATAAAGCTCAATATATATTAAATTATTATTTATTTAATCCTCAACTTTATTTCTTTATTTTCCTTTTTTTATTTTTATTATATTCAACTATCCCTAATTATTTCACATTCATTTTTTACTCCATTCATCATTCCTTCTTTCTTTGTATTAACTCCAGTATTAAAACATAAATTTATTTTTTCAAGATTTGAACATCCTGAAAACATAAAACTCATATCATCTATTTTTATATTTTCAAAATTTGATAAATTTGCTTCTTTTAACGAACCACAGTCTTTAAACATGTATTTCATAGTTCTCTCTAAGGGAAGTAATTTAATATTTTTTAATTTTGAACATGACAAGAACATCGAATCCATTTTTTCAATATTTTTTAATTGAAAATTTATTTTTAAATTTGTTAAAGAGTTACAATTACTAAACATATATCGCATATCTTTGACTTTCTTTGTTATTTCTCTATCAAAAAGTTTAATTTTTTCTAATTTTTCACACTCATTAAACATATTTCTCATGTTTCTTACATTTTTTGGATGAAAATGTGATAAATCAATTTCTTTTAATTGTTTACATTGATGAAATAAATAACTTAAATCAGTCAAAGGTTTATTAAATATAAAATAAAAAGTATATTTCCCTTTCT
>JAEEGL016907845.1_pt1 | contig 12704 bp, 8 predicted proteins | sample 9134231 | NCBI WGS metagenome assembly JAEEGL01 (sample SAMN16246548, study PRJNA631951) | gut metagenome | biome: gut microbiome; feature: rumen; material: fiber-attached | host: Bos | place: Iran: Karaj | collected 2018-10 | reverse complement strand
TGGCTGTAGAGCATTGGAGCCATGTGACCAGGATCGAGGAAGAAACGATCGCGACCCTCCCATGCGGGATTCTCAGGATCGTAAACCAAGAACTCGCTGTACAGTGTGTTGATGAAGTCAGCACCACCCATAGCACCGCCGGGGTGTCCCGACTTAGCCTTTTCAACCATTGAAGCAGCAAGGATACGGATGTTATCCGCTGCCATGTTCATAACTTTGTTGTCGTTCATAATTTTACTACTAACTATATATTATTGTTTCTTTATTTTTTTGTGTTTACAGCTGCCTGTTCTATGGGCAGGCATTTCTTGTAGTTCTCAATATATTTTTCGAAACCAGCAACATCCTCAGCAGTAGGAGCGATGCTAACGCCAGTGTTGCCAGCGAAAACAACGTCCTCCAAGTAGTCTGCCAGATTCTTACCATTCTTATTAATAAGGTAGCCTGCCAACAGAGCGATACCCCAAGCACCACCTTCTCCTGCAGTCTCCATTACAGAGATTGGAGAGTTTAGTGCTGCAGCCAGCATACGCTGACCTACACCGGCTGTCTTGAAATATCCACCGTGACCAGTGATGCGGTCTACGCGAATCATCTCGTCCTTGAACAGAATGTCGTTACCAATCTTCAGAACACCAATGGCACCATAGAGGTTAGCACGCATGAAGTTTGCCAAGTTGAACTTATCGTTGGCAGAGCGAACGAAGAGGGGACGACCATCAGCCAGACCCGTTACAGGCTCACCTGATACATAGTTATATGACATCAGACCACCGCAGTCGGTATCACCTTCAAGGGCTTTGTTGAAGAGTTTGCCGTAGAGCTCGTTCATATCCACAGGCACACCCAGCAACTGCTGGTACTCCTTGAACAGGCCTACCCAAGCGTTGATATCAGAGGTACAGTTGTTACAATGAACCATTGCCACCAAAGAACCGTCAGGTGTGGTTACCATGTCAATCATCTCGTAAGGCTTGCTCAGAGGCTTCTCCAATACAATCATTGAGAATGAAGAGGTGCCTGCTGAAACGTTACCTGTGCGCTGCTTTACGGCATTTGTGGCCACCATGCCTGTGCCAGCGTCGCCCTCAGGAGGACAAACGGGACAGCCGGGCTTCAGGTGACCAGAAACGTCGAGTTTCTTGGCACCTTCAGGTGTCAGAGTGCCTGCGTTTTCACCTGCGTTCAATGACTTAGGCAGAATGTCGAGCAGTTTCCAAGAGTAGCCCTTAGGTTCAATGAGCTTGTTGAACTTCTCAACCATCGTAGCATCATAGGTCTTTGTAGCGGGATCCACGGGAATCATACCTGATGCATCGCCCACACCCAGCACGAACTGACCAGTTACCTGCCAGTGTACATAACCAGCGAGGGTAGTGAGGTACTTGATGTCCTTCACGTGCTCGTTATCCTCGAGGATGCATTGATACAGGTGGCTGATGCTCCAGCGCAGGGGAATGTTATAATTAAACAGCTCCGACAGTTCTGCTGCGGCCTCGCCGGTATTGGTGTTACGCCATGTGCGGAAAGGCACCAGAATCTGCTGCTTCTCGTCGAAGGCCATGTAGCCGTGCATCATGGCTGAGAAACCGATGGCTGCCAACTGCTCAATCTCGCAGTTGTACTGTGCCTTCACGTCCTTGCGCAGGTCAGCATAACAGTCCTGCAGACCCTTCCAGATGATGTCGATACTATAGGTCCAGAGTCCGTCAACGAGTTGGTTTTCCCACTCGAAAGAGCCCTGTGCAATGGGTTTGTTCTCCTGGTCGATGAGTACGGCCTTGATACGTGTGGAACCAAATTCGATTCCCAAAATGGCTTTACCAGCCTCGATGGTTTGTTTCGCGTTCATTGTAATATAGGTTTTAAATTGTTTTTGCAAAGGTACTATTATTTTTGCGCATTGCCAAACTTTTGATGATTTATTTTATAATAGTAATGGTCCATGTGCCTTCTTCTATGATGAGTCGCGACAAAATTCGCTAAAGGCACATTTTTCGAAATTTTTTCAATAAATAGGCAACAATCTCGAATATTATTTGTATCTTTGCGGAACATAACCTAAGGGAGCAAATAGAACTATATATGAGTACTGAAGATTTACAGAAACGGACTACCGTCAATATACAGGAGAAAGCGAATCTAATATGGGCCATTGCTGACAAACTGGTGGGAACGTATAAGCCTCACGAATATGGCAATGTCATCCTGCCCATGTGTGTCATTAAGCGCTTCTCCGATACTTTGGCACCTACCAAGCAGGCGGTGCTCGATGCCAATGCGCTTTGTGAACAGCGTGGATTGGCCGTACGTAAGGGCTTCCTGACTACTGCTTCTGGCTACGATTTTTATAATGTGTCGCCATTCACTTTCGAGGGTTTGCTCTCCGATGCTGACAATATTGCTGATAACTTCCGCAGTTACCTGAACCATTTTTCAGAGAATGTGGTAGATATCATCGAGAAGTTTGACTTTGACAAGGAAATCACCAAGCTCGACCATAATGGCATACTCTACAACGTCATCCAGGAGTTCTGCAGCAAGAAGGCCTATATGGGTGCCGACGAGATTAGTGCTGTGGATATGGGTTACATCTTCGAAGAACTGGTACGCAAGTTCTCTGAAAGCTATGACGAGCAGGCAGGAGCACATTTTACGGCTCGCGACATTATCTATATGATGGCTGAACTCTTGGTAGCTCCACAGCGCGAGCTTTTGGAGCAGGATGGCGTGACAGCTACCGTCTATGATATGGCGATGGGTACCAGTCAGATGCTCGACTGCCTGTCTGAAAAGCTCCTTGCGATTGACCCTGATGCACAGATCACTGAGTTTGGTCAGGAGCTGAACGAGCAGACCTTTGCTATTGCCAAAGCCAACGTGCTTATCAAGGGTGGAGATGCCGACAATATGCGACATGGTAACACTCTGAGCGACGACAAGTTTGAGGGCTATACCTTCGACTATATCATCTCAAATCCTCCTTTCGGTATCGAATGGAAGAACGAGAAAAAGACCGTAGAGGAAGAATATAAGCGTGGCGATATGGGTCGCTTTGCACCAGGCTTGCCTGCTATTGGTGACAGCCAGCAATTGTTTATGCTTAATGGTATTGCCAAGCTGAAGGATACAGGCCGTATGGCTATCATCCAGAATGGTTCACCATTGTTCAAAGGCGATGCTGGCAGTGGCGAGAGTAATATCCGTGGCTATCTGCTGGATAACGACTGGCTCGAAGCCATTGTGCAGATTCCTAACGATATGTTCTACAACACTGGTATTGCCACTTATATCTGGGTGGTTACCAAGGATAAGGCCCCCGAGCGAGTAGGCAAGGTGCAGCTGATTGATGCCAGCAAATGCTGTGAAAAGCGCCGCAAGTCGTTAGGCAACAAGCGCAACGAGTTTACTGACCGTTGTATCGACCTGATTAGCAAGGCTTATCTGGCCTTCGAGAATGGCACGTATGAAGATGGCGAATTGGTGGTGGAAAGTAAGGTGAAGGACTGCGACGACTTCAAGTTTACCAAGGTATCCATTAAACTGCCCAACAAGGGAAAGGATACAGAGAACGTGCCCTTCAAGGAGGATATCGAGGCCTATATGCAGAAAAATGTGTATCCCTACGCGCCAGAGGCCAAGGTTGATATGAAAGCCAGCAAGATAGGCTATGAGATACCTTTCACTCGCGAGTTCTACAAGTATGTTGCCCCTCGCAAGAGCGACGAGATATTTGCCCACCTGCAGGAACTGGAGAAACAGGAAACAGCACTAATGGCTAAAATTATGGGACGCTAAAGGAACAATCAAATGAACGAGATACAATTTCTATTATACGATCTGCCTGATAATGAAGGCAATGTGCAGGTAGTTGTCAAGGGCGGAACACTCTGGATGACACAGAAGGCAATGGCTAAGCTATATGCTGTTAATGTGCCTGATATCAGCAAGCATCTTAAGAATATATACGAAACAGGCGAACAGAAGGTTGAGGCAACTGTTTCCAAAATGGAAATAGTTCAGCAGGAGGGTAAACGAAAAGTGAAGCGTGAGCAGACGCTATATATGCTTAAAACCATCATTGCTGTAGGCTATCGTGTTAATTCTGAGAAGGCTACAAAGTTCCGCGCATGGGCTACCGATATTCTTGATGAGTATGTACGTAAGGGCTTTGTGCTCGATGATGAACGCTTGAAACAAGGCGAGACGGTATTTGGTGAAGACTATTTCCGTGAACTGCTGGAACGTGTTAGGAGCATTCGCGCCAGTGAGCGACGTATATGGCAACAGATTACTGATATATATGCTGAGTGTTCTACTGATTATGACAAGAACTCTCAGACTACTCATGATTTCTATGCCATGATACAAAACCGTTTCCACTATGCTATTACGGGACAAACGGCAGCAGAAATTATTTATACCAAGGCTGACCATACTAAGGAGAATATGGGATTGCAGACTTGGAAAAATGCACCAGATGGACGTGTGTTGAAGTCTGATGTTACAATTGCGAAAAACTATTTGCAGCAGAGTGAGATTCGTAGATTGGAGAGAGCCGTTACAGGATTCTTTGACTATATTGAAGATTTGATTGAGGATCATAACACTTTTAATATGCAGCAATTCTCTGAGAGTGTTATCGCTTTCTTGGAGTTCCGTAAATATCGTATTTTGCCAGACAAGGGTAAGATTTCAAAAGCTGAAGCTGATGCTAAGGCAGAAGCGGAGTACGACATCTTCAACAAGACACAGAAGATTGTGTCCGACTTTGATAGAGAGATAAAGAAGATGCTAGAAAATAAAAAGGAGGACTAGCCTATGGCAAGAGAATACAAAGATAGCGGCATAGAATGGATCGGCCTGATTCCGAAGGAGTGGGAGGTCAATAAAATTGGAAATCTTTATCAGGTTCGTAACGAAAAGGTAAGTGATAAGGATTATCCCCCCTTGTCTGTTACCATGAACGGAATTGTACCACAACTGGAAACTGCTGCAAAAACGAATAATGGTGACGATAGAAAATTGGTGTGTAAAGGAGATTTTGCTATCAATAGTCGCTCTGATAGAAGAGGTTCGTGTGGCGTCTCGAAATATGATGGTTCTGTATCACTAATTAATACGATTCTAAAGCCTAGGGGTACGATGAATCCTCAATATTATAATTGGCTATTTCATACAGAACTATTTGCTGATGAGTTTTATAGATGGGGCCACGGAATTGTTGATGACTTGTGGACTACAAGATGGCAAGAGATGAAAAACATTTCAATAGTTTCTCCCTCCTTGTCTGAGCAACAAAAGATAGCTGATTATTTGGATAAGGTATGTGGCGAGATAGATGAGATGGTGGCGCTGCAAGAGACGATGATAGAGGAGCTGAAAGCCTATAAGCAATCCGTTATTACCGAAGCTGTCACTAAAGGCCTCAATCCAAACGTCCCCATGCGCAATAGCGGCATTGATTGGATTGGAGAGATACCCGAGCATTGGGATGTAATAAAACTTGGTCGAATATTTAGTTTCCAAGGAGGATTTGCGTTCAAAAGTGATGGATATGTTGCAGAATCAAATAATCAGGTTATTCGAATTGGCAATGTAAAGAACAATCTCTTGTTATTAGATAACTCACCTGTATATATAGACGACAACCTAGCAGAAATAGCTAGCAATTACAAACTCAATGAGAATTGTATTTTGTTTACAATGACAGGAACTAAGGGAAAGAGAGATTATTTCTTCACTTTGTTGTTGAAAAAAGAGCATCTTGTAAAGAACTTGTTTTTAAATCAAAGAGTCGGTTGTTTTATTGCTAAAGAGAATGTGTGTCCGAATTATTACAATTACCTTTTGAAAGACAACGGTATTTTGGATTGCATTTTCTTTTATGAGACAGGAACTGCAAATCAAGGTAATTTGGGAATAGATAGTATTTCAAGGACTTTATTACAAATGCCTCCTTATGATGAACAAAGAAAAATCGCCTCTTATCTCGACACTAAGTGTTCTGAAATCGACTCGCTGATAGCTTTGAAGCAGGCGAAGATAGAGGAGCTGAAGGAATATAAGAAATCTGTGATATACGAATATGTAACTGGTAAAAAAGAAGTGTGCTGATGAACACGAATCCTCAAATATATCATGGTGAGTGGTGGGTGCCAGCAGTGGCAGACCACGATACACGTATGGTCTATCCTGAACCAGAACAGATGATGTGGAATGAAAGACCATATACTGGTACCTTGACATATTATGAGGATGAGGATTCTACATTGGAACTATACCATGTGCCGAGCAATTTCCACGCTCGTCATTATCAATATAATAAAGTTATATGGGGTAAAGATGCCAATTTGATGAGATATACCTTGTTTAATGTTGTCATGCAAGAAAAGCCATTAGGCGATTTTACGAAAACGACATTTGACGTAGGACTTATACTTATTGGGGATCATGTTTTATCTCTTGATGAGGTGAACTTTTGTGAGTGTGTTGTGCAATTTCCATTCCTTAGAAATTGGGCTTTTCATGATAATCTGACCTATTACAAAGAAATGAACAAGCATTATCACATATTATCTGCTGATAATCCAGGAAGAACTCAAATTGAGGTTAGAATGAAGGACGACACAAAATGGGGGTTACGGGATAAATGCACACAAATAAGAACTGATTATGACCTGACAATAAAACAAGTAACAGAGTTTCTTATTAAATCACAAGGATTCTCTTTACATAATTGCATACAGCAGATTAAAGAATTTGCTCAGTTCTTGTCTATAGCATTATATTGCGACCAAAGTCCTCAGTTAGTTCTGCTGATAAATAAAGATAAGACTAGAAGGTCTCAGCTCTTGTTCAAAAGTCAGAAATCAGTAGAACCTCAGAAGAACATATTAATCAAATATAATGAATTGAAGGAAAAAGTGCCATCAATGTTGAAAATATGGCATGAAAACTTCAATAACATAGCGCCAATAAGTAGTTACTTGATAGATTCGCTTCGAGAGAAGAATAGATTTGATGTTCCAGACTTCTTGATAATAGCTCAAGCATTAGACGGCTATCATAAGAGATTTATCAATAAGAAAAACGGAAAAGACAATAAAAAATATGAAGACCAAATCAAGATACTTCTAAATCAGTTTCGTGATGTAGAGGTTATCAAAAAGATAAAAATGAAACCAGAAGTATTGACTGCAAGCAGACACAAGTATTCTCATTTGCTACCAGATGATGAATTACCATTAGCTGTAGAAGGAGAAGACCTCTATTGGCTGACTGAGAAATGCAAGATATTGCTTACATGCTGTATATTAAATATGTTGGGACTGACAAACGAAGAGATAAATCTCTGTTGTGAACAGTCACCAATATCACAAATAATTGATTCTTTACCTCTTGAAATAGATTAGCGTATGGAAACGAAAGAGAAAGAACTCTATATCAATTTCGACGAGTATATCCGCCAGGGAGAGCCGACACAACGGGAAGCCGCCTACGCTTGGAGCACTGCTATCGGTCTTCAGGCTGTAGATGGCCTCAAAACATCTGCTTACCTGAACGATCTGGCTCGCAGGAATATCGAAGGAGAAATCACCATTGATGAAGTGGGGCACCTGCTCGACAGCTATTACGAGAGTAAGACAACGCGTGAAGCCGATGACGATGACAAAGAGGAGGCCGACAAAGCATCAAAGAATATCAAAAAGATTCTCTCAGTGAAAACATGTGATTTCTCGACAAAGGGCTACATTTCAGTACATCGAAGAATCTTTGAAGGTGTGATGAAGCATGCCGGAGAATTACGCAAGTATGATATAACTAAAAAGGAATGGGTCTTAGAATTGGATACGGTAAACTATCAGAATTGGGAAGACCTGCGCCGTTCGCTTGATTATGATATTGAGCAGGAACGCAATTATAGTTATAAGGGCCTCAGCAATGACGAGATAGTAGCCCATATCACTAAGTTTGTGTCTGGCCTGTGGCAGATACATGCCTTTGGTGAAGGAAATACGCGTACTACAGCGGTTTTCCTCATTCAGTATCTGCGCTCTATAGGATTTGATGTGGAGAACGACCTCTTTGCCAAGCATTCCTGGTATTTCCGCAATGCTTTGGTAAGGGCCAACTATAAGAATGCGCGCAAGGGCATAGATTATTCACCAATTTACTTGGAGCGTTTCTTTCGCAATCTGTTGCTTGGAGAACAATGGGATTTGCGAAATCGATATTTGCATATCCATCCTACAGAGGAGTGGAGGATTCAACCTAATCTTGCCACCCCACAAGTACCCGACAAGTTACCCGACAAGTTGCCCGACAAGTTAAATACAAAAAATCAGTATGTCAAGAAATTGGTAATGATTGTCGGGACAAATGAATTATCGGTAAAAGAAATGCTTAGTGGGTTGGGACTAAAGGATAGAGAGAGTTTCTTGGATGTCTATCTTAACCCTGCAATAAAAGGAAAGTTCGTTCGATTACTCTATCCCAACTCGCCCCGTCATCCACGTCAGAAGTATCTACTGACGGTGAAAGGCTTATCACTCTATAACGAAATAAAGGACCAATAACACCACGCGATATGGAAACGAAAGAGAAGAACTTAGAACAGGACATTGAGAGCTGGCTACTAAGTGAGGGCGGCTATGTGAAAGGTACAATGGCTACGTATGACAAGAAACGAGCTATTGACCTGCCTGTGCTTATCCAATTCATAGAAGCAACGCAACCAAAACAATGGGAACGCTATAAAAACATCTATGGAGAACAAGCAGAGCAACAACTCTATAAGATATTCCAGAGCAATGTGGCTCAGAGTGGACTAATCTATGTGCTGCGTAATGGAATCAAGGATCGTGGCATAGGACTAAAGTTCGTCTATTTCGAGCCAGCATCAGGATTGAACGAGGAACTGGTGGAGAAATATAAGGCTAACATCCTGACAGAGACGCGACAGTTCTTCTATTCAACAGATAATAGAAACTCTATTGATATGGTGTTGTCGGTGAATGGTATCCCCGTTGTGGCACTGGAACTGAAAAATCAGTTTACAGGTCAAACGGTAGAGAACTCGAAACATCAATATATGTATGACCGTGATCCTAAGGAACCACTATTCCAATTCAATAATCGAATATTGGCATACTTTGGCGTGGACTTGGAAGAGGTGGTAATGACTACCCATCTGCAAGGAGAGAGGACTTTCTTCTTGCCCTTTAACCAAGGTAGCAATGGAGCCGGCAACATCGGTGATGGTGGTAATCCTGCCAATCCTGATGGCTACCCAACAAGCTATTTGTGGGAGAAGGTGTTGCGTAGGGATATGTTGCTCTCTTTGCTGCAACGCTATATCAGCCTACAGGTGGAGACAAAGGTGAAACTGGAGAATGGTAAGAAAGTGACGCTGAAATCAGCCAAGATAATCTTCCCGCGATATCACCAGTTAGATGTGGTAGAGAAGCTAATTGCTGATACTCAAGCCCAGAAGGATGGTAAGAGCTATCTGTTGCAGCATAGCGCAGGTAGTGGTAAATCCAACTCTATTGCATGGCTTACGTATAGGCTGTCGTCGCTGCATAATAAAGAGGATAAGGAAATGTTCCAATCGGTATTCGTTGTGACTGACCGCCGAATACTGAATAACCAGTTGCAAGATACCATCTTGGGCTTTGACCACAAGCAAGGACAGATAGAAACGATTACTGATAGCGACAACTCGTCAAAGCTGAAGGATGCTATCAACGACAAGAAGCGCATCATCATTACGACCATACATCGATTCCCTCTCATCTATAAAGAACTGGACGGACACGCTCAGAAGAACTTTGCCATCGTAATTGATGAGGCCCATAGTTCACAGAGCGGTAAGAGCGCAGAGAAGCTAAAAGAGGCTTTGGCTGATACTGACGAGGCGCTGAGAGAGATGGCTGAGTGGGAGGAGAAAACAGAAGAGGAACTGAAGGACAGCATGGACGTGATGACAGAAACACTGTTGTCGCAAGGAAAGCATAAAAACCTCTACTTCTATGCTTTCACAGCGACACCTAAGCCTAAGACACTACAGACCTTTGGCGTGATGAAGGCTGACAGTACTTATGATGCCTTCCATCATTATTCGATGCGTCAGGCCATTGACGAGGGCTTTATCCTCGATGTGCTGAAATACTACACTACCATTGAGACAAGCTATGAGATAGCGAAAGCCGTTTCAGAGAATCCTGAGTTTGAGGAAATACCTGCTACGCTGGCTATCAAACACTATCACGATACACATGGATTTGTATTACAACAGAAAGTGGAAGTGATGGTAGAAAAGCTAAGAGAAGTAACTCTGTCAAAGATAGATGGGCAGGCAAAGGCTATGATTGTATCACCATCAAGAGCACACGCAGTGAGGTATCTGTTCTTGCTGAAAGAATATTGCAAGAAGAAAGGTTATAACGATGTGCATCCATTGATAGCCTTCTCTGGTAGTGTGAAGTATCAGGGTGAGGAATATACGGAAAGCAAGCTGAATAGCACAGAGGAACAAAAGATATCTGAGAAACAATTGCCATTGTTCTTCAATAGTGATATGTATAATGTGCTGATAGTGGCAGACAAATACCAGACAGGATTTGATGAACCTCTGCTACACACCATGTTTGTAGATAAGAAACTGCGTGGAGTGAAGGCTGTGCAGACTCTATCACGACTGAATCGTAGTTGCAAGGGAAAGATGGATACCTATATCTTGGACTTCATCAATACAGCAGATGATATCAAAAAATCATTCCAGCCTTTCTATGAAGAGACGCTGCTGAGCGATGCGGTAGATGTGAATATGGTGTATGAGTATGACACGGAACTGAAGAAATATCATCTGTGGAACACAGACGATGAAGAAAAGGTATATCAAATCTATGCCCAACGCAAGCAGGGCGATAAGGATATGGGTAAATTGGCATCAGCTCTGAAACCAGCCATGCAAGCGTATGAGGTGCTGGTTGAGGAAGAACAGTTCAAGGTACGCTCACTACTGAAGAACTTTATCCGCTTCTATGCTTATATGGCTCAGGTGGTGCGCACATTCGACAGAGAACTGTATAAGACCTATATCTTTGCGGAGTATTTCTACAGGATTATTCCAAAGAAGGGGCATGATAAGGTCGACTTAAACAACAAACTGGCACTTATCAACAACAAACTGACTGAGACTTTCTCTGGTGCCATTGAGCTCAAACCTACAGAGAAGGACAAGACCGTGAACCCAGAAAAGGGTACGCAAGGCAAGAAACCCGAGGTGAAGACTGACCTGCTGACCAACATTATTGAGAAAATCAATATCATGTATGCAGGGAAGTTCACTGAGGCAGACAGGGTGATTGTGGAAACCATCTACGACAAGATGGTGAAGACCAATAAGACGCTGAAGAAGCAAGCCAAGAACAATGATGCGCAGATGTTTGAAACCAGTATCTTCCCTAAGGAGTTCGACAAGGTAGCGCAGGCTTGCTATATGGAGCAGATGGATGCGTTCTCAAAACTGTTTGAGGACGAACAGTTCTATAAACGTGTGATGGGCGAAATGGCAAAGGCCATGTATCTGAATTATAGGAATAGTGCATTAGGTGAAACAAGCACCTCTCATAGGAAAAAGCCAGAAGAGATTAAGCTTATCCCTCCTGGTACTATACTAAACGATGTCAATAACGACGATAACGTGCGTCGCTTGGTGCATAATATGATGGAACTGTACGAGGGTACCACCATTATGGACATCGTGCAGGAGTGTCAGCGTGAGTTTCAAGAGGAGTATTTCAACATGGGAGGCAACGACTGGCGCCACCTGATACGTGACTATGTGAGAGAGGTGACAGAACGTCCAGAACTGCAAGAAACTGAAGTATTCCGCTTCTCAATGGCAGGGTAAAGAGTGCACCCCAGAACCGACCGTTCTATACACCTTGAGTGAACAAAAACATATAATCATGAGGTTTTCACAAAAAGTAAATTGCAGAGGATGGCACTCCATTCAAGAAACCACGATGCTGCTTTGAAGGCAAAATGATAGATGACTCACCTTATATTAACACGGATGTTACAGATTTTCCCTTTGGAAGTGGAGGAGCAATAAGGTATATTTAACAGGCTCGAAAGAGAAAGTAACATCGACAACAGACACCGGTTGTGTCATGTACCAGGTCCCTGGCATAACCAGAGTGCTGAAATCAATAAACGCAGTAATCTTAGAGAAAGAAATATCGAAATTGATGAGGTTGGCGTAGTTAGGTATCGATCAATTAATCATGATAACATCTATCAATGGCAGAGAACTATCAAAAGCTGTGTTTTGTATAACTGGGCAATGAATGTGTCAGGTACCAGGTCCCTGACATACGGCGCGAAGTGATGGTCGATGCCGCTCTTCTGAGTTCCAAATTTGAAATACAACAGCCCGGCCATCGTGACAAATATTTTTTTGCCCTCAAAAGAGTAAAAAAGTGCCTTCAGCCTACATTGGTACAGTTAACTAATTAGTATTCAATGGTTTAATATATGTAGGCTTGCCTTTCAAGCCTACATTAAGCCTACATAAAAAGTAAATCTACTTGACATATTATCAGTTGTTAACACTTTCGTTTTAGCTGTTGTCCGCTCTGAGACAGCTGTTCCCGCGTCCATATTAGCTGTATAATTAGAAAATTCTCTAGATA
>JAEEGL016825583.1_pt1 | contig 12704 bp, 10 predicted proteins | sample 9134231 | NCBI WGS metagenome assembly JAEEGL01 (sample SAMN16246548, study PRJNA631951) | gut metagenome | biome: gut microbiome; feature: rumen; material: fiber-attached | host: Bos | place: Iran: Karaj | collected 2018-10 | reverse complement strand
TTGTCGGGATCAGCCCGTCGGATTTCGGTTCGGAGGATGTGCTCGCGGGTGTTGCCTTGCAGCGGAAGATTGAACATGCCGCATATCTCGCAGGCGGAGAAACCGGCAAAGCACCGGTCACGCTGCTCGCGGATTTTCTCAAAGGACAGCAATCGCAGGCGTTCGGTGATGTAGAGCCGAGTTATCCGCTGGGGACAATTTTTGCGAAGCCGGAAAGCTGCCTGCCGGAATTTGTCTGTGATGCGCTGCGCAAGGGGATTCCGCTGCTGGAGCATCAGCTCCGGGGATTTGTGCAGCCTGATGCGGTGCTGACAGCGCCGGAAACCCGCAGTTCTTCTCCGGTGCGGATCCTGCGCGATCCGGCGCGCCTGGAGGCTGTGACGGTTCGGGGCTTATATCCCTGCGGTGAGGGCGCGGGCTATGCGGGCGGTATCATCTCGGCGGCGGTCGACGGCATCAAGTGTGCCGAAATGGTGATTCAGAAATCAAAATAGCACAAAATAGAGCGGCATCGTGCGTGATGCCGCTTTAGTTTCGTTATGATTTACGTGTTCCGCAGCCGCAGGTGCCGACATATCCCGCGTTGATTCTGCCGCAGGACGGGCAAGTCCAATCGGGTAAGGCAGCCGATTGCTGCGAAAAGATGTTGGTTTTGCTGACGGTGTCTCGTGTGTGATTGCTGTCGTCCGCGAGTATTCTTTCGGTCAGAAGCTTTTCCATGTATTTGCGGCAGACCGCGTATTGACGGACGATCAGAAGCGCCGCAAGAATTGCCGCGATAAACGGCGGAATAATCAACGGAAACCGAACAATGATAGTCGCAATCGCGGTGAAACCGATCATGCCGACGCAGGCAAAGAAAATCAGCCAGTATTTGACGGGGATTTTTCCGTTCTTGGATGTCACGGTCAGGATACTGCCCTCTTCTCTGCTTTCAACCGTCAGCTTGCCGAAGAGCGTGTTGTAGACGTTGCCGCGATAGGAAAGCTCGCTCTTGCTGGATTTGCCGCAGTGATAATGGAAGCTTCCGTCGCCGCAGTCCTGAACCATCATGCTCGGAATGCGCGAATCGCCCGCAGCGCTGCAATTGTTGTCGGAATAATATTTGATGTTGTTAAAAAGCTGTCTGCTGCTCAGCGCAGTGGAATAGGTTTTTGTTGTCATAGCGAATGCCTTTCGGATGAATCATCTTGATAATGCGAGTGCGTCTGTAAGCCGGGTTCTGTCTTGAACAGCCATCTATCTTGGCAGTCGGTTACCCGAGCCTGCTCAATGCCACCTCCTAAGGACACGCCGAGCAAGCGTATGCGTCCTACCACGGTGTTGCTTCAAATAGGGTTTACACGGCAGAGTGGTCTCCCACCCTCCGGTGAGCTCTTACCTCACCTTTCCATCCTTACCGACCGAGGCGACAGTTGCGAAAACGACATTTGGTGAAGCTTTCGTACGGGGAGGAAGGTTCAACGAAAGTCGAGACTTCCACCCGAATGTCAACCGAAGCACTCAGCGGCGGTTATTTTCTGTTGCACTGGCCCTGGGGTCACCCCCGGCGGCGGTTAGCCGTTATTTTTGCTCTGTGAAGCCCGGACTTTCCTCGCACGGTTCCTTTCGGAATCCGCCCGCGGCTGTTCGGCGCACTCGCACTTATTATATAATAAATCAAAATAACGTATTTGTCAATCTGTGGGTTTTCACTATTGCCTTAAATTTGATTCTGGTTTATAATAGATAAGGTTTTTGAAAGGAGTAATCTTATGGATATCAGACAGGAATCATTGAAACTGCATTATGACTGGAACGGAAAAATCGAGGTTATTTCCCGTGTTCCGATTTCTAATTCTGAGGAACTCGCTCTCGCCTACACACCCGGTGTTGCGGAGCCTTGCCTGGAAATTCAAAAGGACTATGACAAGAGCTTTGTGCTGACAAGACGCAGCAACCTTGTCGCGGTTATCACCGACGGCACCGCGGTACTCGGTTTGGGCGATATCGGTCCCGAGGCAGGCATGCCCGTTATGGAGGGCAAATGCGCACTATTCAAGGCATTCGGCGATGTTGACGCATTTCCTCTCTGCGTAAGAAGCAAGGACGTTGACGAAATTGTCAACACCGTCGCCTTAATCAGCGGCTCCTTCGGCGGCATCAATCTGGAGGATATTGCCGCTCCCCGCTGTTTTGAAATTGAGAAGAAGCTGAAAGAAAAATGTGATATTCCGATTTTCCACGACGATCAGCACGGCACCGCGATCATCGTCGCGGCAGGTCTGCTCAACGCGCTCAAGCTCGTTGGTAAAAAATTTGATACTATCAAGGTCGTGATGAACGGCGCAGGCGCGGCAGGTATCGCGATCGCCAAACACCTGCTCAACATGGGCGTCAAGGATATCACCCTCTGCGACAGCAAGGGCATCATCTGCAAAGGCGACGAAAGGCTCAACGCCGTAAAGCGCGAAATGGCGGAAATTACCAATCTCGATCACAAGACCGGTACTCTCGCCGACGCAATGAAGGGTGCAGATGTCTTCCTCGGCATTTCCGCCGCCGGCTGTGTGAGTGAGGACATGGTGAAGTCAATGGCAAAAGACCCGATTATCTTTGCTATGGCGAATCCCACTCCCGAAATCATGCCCGACCTTGCCAAGAAAGCAGGCGCGGCTGTTGTGGGAACAGGCAGAAGCGACTTCCCGAATCAGATAAACAACGTTCTCGCCTTCCCCGGTATTTTCAGAGGCGCGCTCGATTGCAGAGCAAGCGACATTAATGAAGATATGAAGGTAGCGGCTTCCTTTGCTATCGCGTCGCTGGTCGATGACGACAAGCTTTGCGCGGACTATATTCTTCCCCACGCATTTGATCCCCGTGTCGGCAAGACCGTTGCAGCAGCAGTGAAAAAGGCTGCAGAAAAATCAGGAGTAGCAAGAATATAAAATTCTTCTATAGAAAAATCCCGACAAGATGTCGGGATTTTTTATTCTATATTCGAATAATGCTTTTTTGCAGCCGCCAACAGGGCGGTTTTTTCGTTAGGGATTTGTTCATCCATGACCTCATTCAGCAATTCATGGAGAATACTGCCGATTGCTCTGCCATCCGAAATACCCGCAGCAATCAAGTCTTTGCCGCTGACGGAGAGTTGCTTGAGTGAGATACATTGATTCTCGCGCAAAACCTGATCACATTGTTCCTCGGCTGTATGAAGCAGCGCGAGCTTTTCTTCTCGCAGATAGTCGGATTGAGAAAGCGTATCGGCGTACTGAACCTGAAACAACAGGCGCATTTGTTCCTCTCCCAGCTTGTTAAGAAGCCGTCTGATTTGCTTAACAGAGCCGGTATATCGGACGTCATGATAAATAATCAATTGCACACAGGGGTCAATCAGGTGGTTCGGCAAGCGCAGGCGTTTCAGCGCGACAGCAGCGAAATCGGCACTGATAAACTGATGTCCCTTGAAATGGCGGCTGCCCTTATTATCTGTTGTGCACGCGTTTGGCTTGCCGATGTCATGGAACAGCATGGTATAGCGCAGCAGCGGAGTAGCGTCTACCAGACTGACTGAATGCGTGATGTGATGATAAACATCATAGATATGGTGTTTGTTTTTTTGGTCAAAGTCAAAGGTGCAGCGCAGCTCGGGAATAAACTCCGCGATGACCTCACGGTATTCGTTGAGGATTGCTTCCGCGCCTTTTCCGCACAGCAGCTTGGTAAACTCCGCCGCTATGCGCTCTACCGCGATATTGTGAAGCAAAGACGCGTTGCGGCGGATGGCCGAGGCGGATTCTGTTTCAATGGAAAATTGATAGCAGGACGCGAAGCGCAGTGCGCGAAGAATACGCAGCGCATCCTCCTGAAAGCGTTTGTCGGGATTGCCGACACAGCGGATCAGCCTGTGTTTCAAATCCGATACACCGCCGAACGCGTCAATCAAACCGTCCGTTTCGTTATACGCCAAGGCGTTGACCGTAAAATCGCGGCGTGCCAAATCATCCCTGAGATTGCGGGTAAAAATCACGCTGTCGGGATGACGGTTATCCTTGTAATCGCCGTCGATGCGGTAGGTAGTGACCTCGAAAGGGCATCCGTCAACAATAACCGCTACGGTTCCGTGCGCAATTCCGATATCAAGAGTCTTGAAATCGGCAAAGCACGCCTTGATTTGTTCGGGCAGCGCTGAGGTACAGATATCCCAGTCATGCGGCGTGAGACCGAGCAAGCTGTCTCTCACACAGCCGCCTACCGCATAAGCCTCATAGCCGTTTTTTCGAAGTGTATCAAGTATCCGTTTGGGTGTTTCGGGAATCATAATATTCATATTTATTTTTCTGAAATAGAATAATTCTTATCTTTTTCAATTATCTTATCTGCAACGTTGTAGAAAACATTAAAGATAACAAGTGTGCAACAAGCCATAATGCAAAGCGTGAGAATAGCCATGGGGCTGAGGAAAATAAGGTTAAACAGCTTTCCGCAGAAAACAAAGGCAAGCGAGAGCCCGCTGAGACTGACGACAAGCATCGCCGCTCTGAGCGCATTGATGGGAATGGACAGGCGCAGCACCAGAAGGAAGCATGTCAGCGAGGTGACATAAACTGCGATAGTGGATACCTCCGCATGCGGCATTTGAAGCGTCACGCTCAATATTGCCGCCGCCAGAACATTTATCACTACACAGAGCGCCGCAGGTAAGGCTCGGGCAATGATATTCTTGGTAAAGTTTCCTCTGACGATATTTTTGTTCGGCTGCAAAGCCAGTACAAACGACGGAAAGCCAATGGTCAGACCGCCAATCAGGGTCAGCTGAATCGGCTCGAACGGATATTGCAGCGCAAAGAAAGTAAAAATGAGTGATAACAAAATAGAATATATCGTCTTGACGAGATAGAGCGAGGAGCTGCGTTCGATGTTGTTGATGGTTCTCCTTCCCTCTGCGACGACCTCGGGCATAGAACCAAAGTCGTTATCAACAAGTACGAGCCGGGAAACATTTCTCGCCGCTTCACTTCCGGAAGCCATTGCTATCGAACAATCAGCTTCCTTGAGTGCAAGAACATCGTTGACGCCGTCGCCCGTCATGGCAACGGTATGGCCGTGCTTTTTGAGCGCGAGCACCAGCTTTTTCTTCTGTGCCGGTGTGACCCTGCCGAAGATGTTGTATGTCTCCGCGGCTTTCTCCAGCTCCTCGTCGGTGTGGATTTCCGTCATATTGATGGCTTTGTCCGCGCCCTCGATTCCTGTTTCCAGAGCGATATTTCGCACGGTATGTACGCTGTCGCCCGAAATGACCTTAAGAGTCACTCCCTGCTCCCTGAAATAATTAACTGTCTGATTGACGTTCTCGCGCAGTGTGTCCTTTATCAGGACAAGCGCCATCGGCTTCAATCCGACAGGAAGCTGACTTTCGGAAAGCGGGTTGTCCGTCACTGCCAAAACCACGATTCGGACTGTTTCGGCAATCTGCTCGATTGCATCAAACACCTCTTTGTATTTTTCTTTATCGGAAAACACAAATTCTGCGGCGCCTAAAATATAGGTTTTCCCGTTGGCAAACTGCCCGCCTGACCACTTCGTTTCCGAGGAAAAGGGAGCGAACGCATGTACATCCAGCGGCTCCACTTTTTCGATATAGTCCCCTATCGCCTGCATCGTCGCGTTGACCTCAGTGCTTGCGTGATGAAGTGAGGATAGCGCTGTTTTGACCTCATCCTCCTGTGCGCCGTCAAAGAGGTGAATATCCGATACATGCATGGCATCTGCCGTCAGAGTACCTGTTTTGTCCAGACAAATGACATCGACTCTCGCTAGGGTTTCAATGCAATACATCTCATTGACCAGCACTTTTTTGCGTGCAAGACGGATGATCGACACTGCCAGAACCGTACTGGTAAGCAAAATCATTCCGCCCGGAATCATTCCGACCAACGCCGCAACCGTTCCGACGACCGCGGATTGCAAATCTGCACCGCGGAAGAAAAACTGGCTGCTGAATAGTAACGCTCCTATTGGGAAAATGATAATGGTGCAAAGCTTGATAATGAATTTAAAGGATTTTAAAATCTGCGAATTGTTCTTTTTGATGTATTTGGCTTCGTTATTGATTTTTGCGGCGTAGCATTCCGCACCGACCTTTGTGATTTTTGCGTAGCAGGTGCCCGCAGCAATAAAGCTGCCGGAGAGCAGCTCGTCGCCTTCGGTTTTTGCTATCAAATCGCTCTCACCTGTGAGAAGACTCTCGTTAACCTTGCACTCTCCCTCGAGGAGCTGACAATCCGCGGGAATCTGGCTGCCGCGGGACAGGTGTATCACATCATCCAGCACCAGCTCGTCCTTGGATACCTCCGTCAATACTCCGTCACGCAAAACAGATACCTTGGATGCAGTCAATATGGTGAGCTTATCTACACTCTGTTTAGAACGGATTTCCTGCACAATTCCGATGATGGTATTAAAAAACACAACACCGATAAACAGCAGATTCTTAAACGAACCGACCAGCAAGAGTGCAACAAACAAAAGAACGTTAATCAGGTTGAAAAGCGTACAGATATTGTCATAAAAAATGCGGCCGAAAGATTTGGTTTTCAGCGTAGATGCAGCGTTTACCTTGCCCTGCGCAACACGCTCTGCTACCTCAGCACTGCTGAGACCGCAAACGGGATTTGCCATAATACACCTCTGAAATGAAAAATTTTTGAAAAAAACAGTTCCCTGTTCTAACTTCTATTATAAACGGAAACGATAGTAATGGCAACAGAAAGAAGGTGTATTTTTTGAAAAAAGTTGTCAATTTCACGGGCTTGTTGCTGCTGTTCCTGTTCTCAGTAAATACTCTCAGCGTCGGTGCAGCAGAGAAAGCGTCAGACGGAAAACAGTATGTTTATCTCGGCGGTCAACCATTTGGCGTTAAATTCTATAATGATGGGGTTATGATTGTCAGGCTGGAGGAATATTTTAGCGGGCACCGCTTCATTTGTCCTGCACAAAAGGGCGGACTTAAAATCAACGACGTCATAAAAAAAGTCAACCGCGAGGAGATAAGAACGAACGAGGATTTACAGCGAGCCGCAGAGCAGAGCGACGGCAAACCGCTGGAAATAGTCATTGCGCGCGACGGTAAAGAGCTTTCCAAAACCGTGACGCCTGAAAAAAATACTGTCGGGGTATATCTTCTGGGCGCATGGGTGCGTGACAGCTGCGCGGGCGTCGGCACTGTCACCTATTATGATGCACAACAACATTATTTTGCCGCGCTCGGTCACGGAATATGCGACAGAGACACGGGAGCGTTGCTTCCGCTCGGTTCTGCAGAAATCGTTAACGCCAGCATCTGCTCCGTCACAAAGGGAACAGCGGGCAGCGTTGGAAGCCTGAACGGGTATTTTACGGACAAGAGCATCGGACATCTGACAAAGAATACGCAAAGCGGCGTGTTCGGGACATTATTCGACAATAATTGCGAAAAGAATCCTCAATATGAAATTGCCGGATTTGAGGAGATTCATCCGGGAAAAGCGGAAATGATTACCACGATTGACGGCGTTGATCCTCAGGCATATGACATTGAAATCACAAGAATCTGCAACGGCGACAAGGAAAGTGATGAAAATTTTGTCATAAAGGTTACAGATAAAGAGCTTTTGGGAAACTGCGCAGGCATTGTACAGGGCATGAGCGGAAGTCCTATCTTGCAAGATGGAAAGCTGGTAGGAGCTGTAACGCACGTTTTTCTGAATCGACCTGATGAGGGCTATGGCGTTGCGGCACAATTTATGGTGTCGAATTATTGGGAATAATGCAACATCTTGTGGTTCGCTTTTTGTCGAAAAGAGCAAAAACAAAGAAGTTACAAAAAAATTAAAAAAATTTTCTCGGAAACTATTGCCAAGATTACCAATTTGTGGTAATATTATCTCACATCAAAAAAGTAAGGAGATAATGAACATGGACAATAGGATAAAGCTGATTATGACAGAGGATAGTGCGGAATTCTCGATAGAAAAACTGAAAATATTTCAGGATTTTAATCTTTCGCTCACCTTTTGCGCAAAGGACGGAGAAGAACTCTGTAGTCGTATGGCAAACGATCTTCCCGATGTGGTTGTGATGGACGCCTTTATGGTGAAGCTGGACGCCATCGGAGTGATGCGCAACATGAAACGACAAAATCAGAAGCAGCCGATTTTCATCGTTTTCTCATCCTTCCACAGCGCGGTGCTGGAACGTGAGATTATGAACGCTGGTGCGGATTACTTCGTTCTTAAGCCCTATGACGTGACACAACTGTGTGAAACTGTTAGCCTGTTATCCAAGAAAAGAACCGACAGAATGATGAGCGGTCCCATATCATTTGATGAATTCGGAATAGAAATGAAGGTGACGCAGATTCTTCATGAAATCGGCGTTCCTGCACACATCAAGTGCTATCATTACCTCAGAGATTCTATTATGATGTCAGTTGAGGAGCGCGCTATCATCAACGCCGTCACCAAGCAGCTTTATCCTGCCGTGGCAGAAAAATATAAAACCACCCCTTCACGAGTCGAGCGTGCCATCCGCCATGCGATAGAGGTCGCATGGGACAGAGGAAATGTGGATGTTCTCAACTCCTATTTTGGCTACACTATCCAGAATGAGAGAGGAAAGCCGACCAACAGCGAATTTATCGCGATGATTTCCGACAGGCTGAGATTGCAGATCAAAACCGCTTCCTAAACATGTAAAAGCACCGCATTTCAAAGCGAAATGCGGTGCGAATTATATAGCTTATTATTTTGTTCTGCCGATATCGCGGCGGAAGTGCATGCCATCAAAGCTGATCTTGCCAACTGCGGCATATGCCTTTTTCAATGCTTCATCGAGTGTGGCTGCGGTTGCGGTCACACCGAGAACTCTGCCGCCGTTTGTGTAGAATTTGCCGTTTTCGTACTTGGTGCCCGCATGATAGACAACAGCGCCGTCAACCTGACCGTTGTCGTCCATGCCGAACATCTCGATTCCCTTTTTATAGGAAACGGGATAGCCGCCGCTTGCCATCACGACACAAGCCGCTGCGCCGTCATACCACTCGATTTCAAGGTCGGAAAGAGTTCCGTCGATAACTGCCTCGCAGATATCCACCAGATCAGTCTTGAGTCTGGGAAGAACGACCTGCGCCTCAGGGTCACCGAAACGCGCGTTGTATTCAATTACCTTGGGACCGTTGGGGGTAATCATCAAGCCAAAGTACAGGCATCCCTTGAAGGGTCTTCCCTCTTTGTTCATCGCTTCTATGGTGGGCTTGAAGATGGTCTCCATGCACTCCTCCGCGACCGCGTCGGTATAGTAGGGATTGGGACTGATCGTTCCCATACCGCCTGTGTTGAGTCCTTCATCATTGTCGTAGGCTCTTTTATGATCCTTGGAACTGACCATCGGCTTGACACACTTTCCGTCGGTGAACGCAAGTACGGACACCTCGGGACCTGTTAAGAACTCTTCGATCACAATATTGTTGCCCGAATCACCGAACTGCTTGTCCTCCATAATGGACTTGATTGCCGCGACAGCATCATCAATTGTCTGCGCGATGATAACACCCTTGCCAAGTGCGAGACCGTCCGCCTTGACGACCACGGGAATAGTATTCTCTGCCTTGACATACGCAATCGCCTTTTCAGGATCGTCAAACACCTCGTATTTTGCGGTGGGAATGCCGTATTTCTTCATCAGGTTCTTGGAGAACACCTTGGACGCCTCGATGATCGCCGCGTTTGCGTTGGGGCCAAAGGCGCGGATGCCTGCCGCCCGAAATGCGTCTACCATGCCGTCCGCAAGCGGATCATCAGGAGCAACAAAGGCGAGGTCAATCGCATTTTCTTTTGCGAATTTGACCATGTTTTCCTTGTCCATCACGCCGATGTTGACAATTTCTGCGTCGCGTGAGATACCGCCGTTACCGGGGGCGCAATAGAGCTTGGTGCACTTGGGACTTTCGAGCAGCTTCTTGATCAGCGCATGCTCTCTGCCGCCTGAACCAATCATTAAAATATTCATATCGTACCTCGATTCTTCGGCATCAGTGATGGAACAGACGGATGCCGGTGAAGGACATGGTCATACCATACTTGTTGCAGGTCTCGATGACGTTGTCGTCACGAATGGAACCGCCGGGCTGCGCGACGAACTCAACACCGGAACGCTTCGCTCTCTCGATGTTGTCGCCGAACGGGAAGAACGCGTCGGAGCCGAGGGAAACGCCGCTGAAGGTTGCAAGCCATTCCTTCTTTTCCTCTCTGGTGAGCGGCTCGGGCTTTGTCTTGAAGAAGAGCTCCCATGTGCCGTCAGCGAGTACATCCTCATAATCGTCGGAGATATAGACATCGATGGTGTTATCTCTGTCGGGGCGGCGGATATTGTCCACAAACGGAAGGTTCATTACCTTCGGATGCTGACGGAGGTACCAGATATCCGCCTTATTGCCCGCGAGACGGGTGCAGTGGATTCTGGACTGCTGACCAGCGCCGACGCCGATCGCCTGTCCGCCCTTCGCGTAGCAGACGGAGTTGGACTGGGTATATTTGAGAGTGATCAGCGCAATGAGAAGGTCGCGCTTTGCTTCCTCAGTGAGATTCTTATTCTCGGTCACGATATTCTGCATAAGCATCGCTTCATCGATAACAAGCTCATTTCTGCCCTGCTCGAATGTCACACCGAAAACGTCCTTATGCTCAATGGGATTGGGCTTGTAGTCAGGATTGATTTTAACGACGTTATAATTGCCCTTTCTCTTGGTCTTGAGAACCTCGAGAGCCTCAGGCGTGTAGTCGGGAGCGATGATACCGTCGGAAACCTCGCGCTGGAGCAGCTTCGCGGTCTGCACGTCACAGGTGTCGGAGAGCGCTACCCAGTCGCCGTAGGAGGACATTCTGTCCGCGCCGCGCGCCATTGCGTATGCGTAAGCGATCGGAGAAAGCTCGAGGTCGTCGACGAAGTAAATTTTCTTGAGTGTGTCGGACAGCTCGGTCGCGACCGCAGCACCTGCAGGGCTGACGTGCTTGAAGGACGCCGCTGCGGGAAGTCCTGTCGCTGCCTTCAGCTCGCGGACGAGCTGATAGGAGTTGAACGCGTCGAGGAAGTTGATATAGCCGGGCTTGCCGTTGAGCACCTCAACGGGCAGCTCGCTGCCGTCCTGCATAAAAATCTTTGATGGCTTCTGGTTGGGATTGCAGCCGTATTTGAGCATTAATTCGTTCATTGGAATGGTCTCCCCTCTTATTTGTTTTTATTGATGATTCTGGAATCCGCCTTGCCTGTGGCAATGTCAATATAGCGGACAAAGAGAGAAACCTTGTTGTCCGCGTCGAGCGCATTCCATACGTTTTCCGCAAAGACGTCGATATCCTCGTCTCCGATTTCCACAAGAGTCGGTTCGCCCTCAAAGCTTGGGAGAGGATTGCCGTCGCCCATGTAGGTGTGGATGAATCTGCCCTTGCCCGCAAGAGGCGCGTCATAGGAGAAGGTGTAGCGCTCACAGCAGGACGGATCGCCGTCCGCGCTCTTGAGGATGGACATGGCATAGTTCATCTTGCCGTCAGAACATTTGACGATACCCGAAATACGCGGTGTGTAGTTGGGAGCGTCAGGCTCAAACTCACGGGTGCGCAGCGCCTGCTCAAAGGTAAGCTGCTGATTCATGAGGTCGTATACCGTATCGGTCTGATCGCCGTTGGTGACGATGGTCTTATTGCCGAGTACGCGGACAGGCGCGTAAATAATCAGCGAGGGATCGACAAGCTTGGAGGGATCAAACGCCTCTGTCTTGATGCCGTCCTCGGTTTCGACAAATACTCTGTTTCTGCTGTTTTCGCTTCTGCCCATGATGAAATAGGCGACGACCGCTTTGGTGCCGTCAGCGCTTCTGCCGAGGACGATGCCTCTGCCGGGATAGCTGGTGGACGCGATTTCCTGAGTGAGTGATACCGCTTTCATATTTTTCCTCCGTTATTCAAGAATTTCGGTTGTGTTGCCGATGACTTTGATTTTATCGTTACAGAAGAGATTGACTGCCTGAGGCAGAATGTTCCACTCCGCCTGCTCCATGACTCTTCTCTGCAAAATTTCGGGTGTGTCGCCGCTTTTGACCTCGACCGCTCTCTGGATGATAATAGGACCGCCGTCGCAGATTTCATTGACAAAATGTGCAGTCGCGCCTGTCACCTTGACGCCCTTTTTCAGCACTTCCTCATGCACACGCAGACCGTAGTAGCCTTCGCCGCAGAAGGACGGAATTAATGCGGGATGGATGTTGATGATGCGGTTTTCAAACGCTTGAATCACGCGCTTGCCGAGGATGGTCATAAAGCCCGCGAGGACGACCAGATCCGCCTGCTTTTCTTTCAGCAGCTCTGTGAGCGCCGTGTCGTATTCGTCAAACGATGCGAAATCCTTTCGTCTGATGACCTCGGTGGCAATACCGTTTTTGGCGGCTCTCTCCAGCGCGTAGGCGTTGGGATTGGAGGAAATCACGCAGGTGATGGCGCCTCCCGTGATTTTGCCGCTGTGCTGCGCGTCAATGAGCGCCTGCAGATTGGTGCCGCCGCCCGAGACCAGAACAACTATGTTTTTCATTACGCGAACACAACTCCTTCGCTGCCTTCCACGATCTCGCCGAGAACAACAGCGTCCTCTCCGTTCGCCGCGAGCACCTCAAGCGCTTTCTCAGCGTCCTC
>JAEEGL015302257.1_pt1 | contig 12704 bp, 13 predicted proteins | sample 9134231 | NCBI WGS metagenome assembly JAEEGL01 (sample SAMN16246548, study PRJNA631951) | gut metagenome | biome: gut microbiome; feature: rumen; material: fiber-attached | host: Bos | place: Iran: Karaj | collected 2018-10 | reverse complement strand
AATTTAATCTTTTTTACAACATTCTTTGCCACGAAAAACACCTCCTATAAATTTTTAGATAATTTTTTTTCGCGAGTGGTTCGCGATAATCCTATAATCTCCCACTTCTAATTTATATATAAAATATAAATCGACTACTAGATAATAACATATTATGCCCGTGAAATCAAGAAAAAATAAAAAATTGTTGATTATTCTTCAACAATTTTTGTTTTATTTGGATCAACTAATATTTTTACTGCTGAATCCTTACCACTTGTTAGTCTTGTAAATGCCTTTTGAACATCTTCAAGAACTACTGTATCATCTATAAATTTTTCTAAATCAATTCTCTTAGTTCTAAGAAGTTCTATAACAGCATCAAACTCTTCTTTTTTGTATGCTATACTTCCTTTTATATTTATTTCTTTTAATGTTGCTGTTACTAATGGAACAGTTACTGCTCCAAGAGATATACCAACCATTATTAAACTTCCATTTGGCTTTGTATAGTTAATTGCGTTACTTAATGTAATACTATTACCAGCACAATCACATACAACATCATATCCACCTGGATTTGCTTTAGCCATTATCTTTTTATCAATATTTTCTTCTAAAGCATTGAACCATTCATCAGCAACTCCAGCATCAACACTTCTTTTTCCTCTTAATGGATTTGTTTCAGTAAGACCAACAAATGAAGCTCCTTTTAGTTTTAAGAACATTGCTGTTAATAAACCAATTATTCCTCCACCAATTACTAAGCATTTATCTCCTTTTTTAAATCCAGAAATGTTTACTGCTCTATATGCAACAGCTGCTGGTTCTACCATAGCTCCACTTTCAAATGTAACATTATCTGGTAAATGTCTTACCATATCTTCTCTAACTAATATTCTTCCACCAAATGCTCCTGGATTATCTAAACTAAGTCCAATAGCATCTTCCCATGTATGAGGACATATTTGATATTCTTTATTCTTACAATATTCACACTTTAAACATGGTGAGATTGGTAATGCTGTTACTCTTTGTCCTGGTTTAAATTCTTTACTTCCACCATTATCTAAAACAATACCACTAAATTCATGACCCATCACTAGTCCCTTAGGGCCACCACTTACAAAGTAATGTAAATCAGATCCACATATTCCAGCTTTAATTACATCAATTAGAATATATCCTTTTTTACCTACTTTTGGTTCTCTATTTCTTACAACTAAACTCTTAGGTCCATTAATCTCAACACATTTCATATACTCACCCTCTTCTATTCCTATTATAGATTTTATCATAAACAAATAAAAAATGCATTATTTAAAATGCATTTTACAAATAATTCTCAGCTTTTACTTCCATGAAGCTCTCTGGATGTTTACAAACAGGACATACTTTTAATGCCTTTTTACCTACATAAACATGTCCACAGTTTCTACAAATCCAAACTTTTTCTTCACCTTTTTCAAATACTAAATTATTTTCAATATTATCAACTAATTTCATGTATCTTTCTTCATGATGTTTTTCAATAGCACCAACTCCATCAAATAAAGCAGCTATTTCTTTAAATCCTTCTTCTCTAGCTGTTTCTGCAAATTCTTTATACATACTAGTCCATTCATCATGTTCTCCACTAGCAGCATCTTTTAAATTAGTAAGTGTATCTGGTACATCTCCATCATGTAAATATTTAAACCATAATTTAGCATGTTCTTTTTCATTATTAGCTGTTTCTTCAAATATAGCAGCTATTTGTTCATAGCCTTCTTTTCTTGCTTTTGAAGCATAATAAGTATATTTATTTCTAGCTTGACTTTCTCCTGCAAATGCAGTCATTAAATTTTGTTCAGTTTTACTACCTTTTAATTCCATAAAATAATCTCCTTTTCTATAAAAATTATATCATTTATAAAATGTATACACAATATTAATTTATTTACTACTTATACTCATTATGTTAAAATATACATAGAATAGGAAGTGGTATTATGGATGAAGATACTAAAGACTATACTGAATTAGATTTAAGTAATGTTACAGAAGAAATAAATGACACTAAAGAAATAACTACTAATAATCTAAAAACAGTCACTGAACAAGTAAAAGAAATAAAAGAAAGTGAAATAAATAATAAAATAGATGAAATAAAAGAAGAACAAAATAATAATAAAAAACTAAGTAAAACACTAATTATTTTAATTGTTATTTTCTCTATTCTATTTATATTATTAATATGCTATTTAGTATTTTTTAGAAAAAGTGATAATCCAAGTGATAATCCAATAGATAATCCTTTAATTGTAAGACCTAGTGAAGATCTAGAATATACAATTCTAAAAGATAGTAATATATTCTTAGTATGTAATAAAGATGAACATGGTGAAAAAATAACTACTCTTAAAAAAGGATTAAAAATAGATTGTATATTAAAAATAAATACTAAAGAAAATATTAAAGAATTATATTTTGATTTAGATAATAGTTCAAACTTGCAATTAGTTAGTTGGGATAATGATACAGGATTAGATTTAAAAAATGAAAAGAATACTTTCTTATTATCATCAACTACCACATTTAACGAATTAAATGATAATTTAGTATTTAGATATGTAGTAAATGATATAAGTGAAAAAACTGGTTATGCAGAAATAAAAAATATTGTATTTAAAGATAATCAAGATACATATTATAAGATGACAAATAATATATTTGCATTCCCACCAGAATATAATGACAAAATATTTATTTATAAACAAACTAACGGTGAAGATACAACATATATTGGTAGTAAAACTACTCTTAATGGAGAAGAAAATATAGAACTAATTGATACATATAAATGTACTAGTGAAGATTGTGAAGTAAAAAATAATTTCAAAAGTAATTTCATTATTTATGATAATAATAAACTATTAGTATATGATGTACTTCTAAGAGTAAAACAAACTATTAATATTACTGAAGATAAATTTGATTATTCTAAATATGAATATGAAGCTGTATCAAATAAAGCAGGTGAATTAATTGGCATATTATTTAAAAGTGATTATGTAAGTAATTTAGATTGTACTATAGTACCAGATACATGTATAGAAAAATCTATTTCAGGTTATAAAAATAGTTACTATTCACTAACTAAAAATATGTTTACTATTGCACTTGATTATGGATTTGTTGGTGCTAATGTATATACTGATTATGATAAAGCATTATTACTTTCAAAAGATAATAAATATGGAGTCTTCTCATATGATGATGATGCTATGATATTAGAACTATCAAAGAATTATACATCTATAGAATATGATTCAAAATTAGATACTATTAAACTTGGTATGTATGATAAAGATAATAAAATTTATTATTATAAATATTATAATGTTGATGAAAATAAATTTAAGATTAATATAACAAATAAAAATGTTAAAACACTTAACAATTCAAAAGTAATATATTATGTAGAAGAAATAAATAAACAAGGTAAAAAAATATATTCACTATTTAATTCTAAAGGTGAACAATTAATAGATTTACCATATGTAACAGATTTAAATATTGAAATAATTAATAATACAATAGCTGTTAAAAAAGATGATGTTTATAACTTATATGATCTAAATGGTAACTTTAGTGAAACATCAGAATATGTTCAAAGTGGATTAAAAGTATTAAAAACAACTGCTTCATATTTCCTAGCAACAGATGTAGATAATAACCTAGTAATAACAAATAATATTGGTAAAACAATCACTTCTATTATTCCATCTGAAAATGTTGAAGAAATATATGATATAGATACTATGAACATAGTTAAGTTTGAAGAAAAGAATTCAGAATTAGAAATAATAATTACAAATTATAATATAACTATTGAAGATAAAAATGCTTATAAATTTAAAATGGATTCTAAAGGAAAAGTTACTCTAGAATACATAAGTTATGATGAATAAAAAAAGTGGAAATTAATTCCACTTTTTTAATTACATTTTTGTTACTTGAATTAAATCCACTTCAACAGGTGTTTCTTGTCCAAATAGGTCGATAAGAACAGTAAGTTTTTCATTTTCCTTATCTTGACTTTCAATTTTACCAGACATACCTTTGAATGGTCCATCTATAATTGAAACATTATCTCCTACTTCAACATCAGTATTAATTGGTTTAACTGTTTCTTGTCCATCACCAATAAACTTCTTAACTTCTTCTGGTGACAAAGGAATTGGTTTAGCTCCTTTACCAGATGATCCGATAAATCCAGTTACACCAGGTGTATTACGAACAACATACCATGCTTCATCACTCATAACCATTTCGATTAAAACATAACCTGGGAACATTTTACGAGTTTTTTCTTTTTTAACTCCATCTTTAATCTCAACTTCAGTTCTTTCTGGAATAATAACTCTAAAGATATTATTTTCCATTCCCATACTTTCACGTCTTGATTCAAGATAATCTTTTACCTTTTGTTCATGTCCTGAGTATGCATTAACAACATACCATAATTTCTTACTCTCTTCTTCCATTATAATAGCCCCCTTATTAATGAGAATATTGCGTCTAATAAATAAAAGAACAATCCAAAGAAAATAATCATTAATATAGTAATTACAGAGTAATTAACTAATGTCTTTCCATCTGGCCATCTAACTGTCTTGCCTTCCTTTTTAACTCCTTTAAAGAAGCCTTTCAATTTCTTCACAAAAATCCCTCCAAAAAAAAACACCTTTCGTGTAATTAGAATATATCATATAAATCTAATAATTTCAAGTGTTTTTAAAAAGAAATGATTAATAATTAATCATTTCTCTTCTTTTCATATCTTTCTCTTTCAAACTCTCTCTTTTATCATAAAGTTTCTTACCTTGACATACACCAAGTTCTATTTTAACTTTATTCTTTTTAAAATATAGCTTTAATGGAATTAATGTATATCTTTGAGTAGTAATTGTATGTTCTAATTTAATTATTTCATCTTTATGTAAAAGTAGTTTTCTTTCTCTTCTTTCATCATGATTGAATCTATTGCCTTCTTCATATTTAGCAATATACATATTAGTTAAAAATACTTCATAGTTTTTAATTCTTGCATATGAATCATCTATATTAACAGAACCTTTTCTAATACTTTTAATTTCAGTACCTTTTAGTTCTATTCCTACTTCCATAGTATCTTTAACAAAATAATCATGATATGCTTTTCTATTTAATACTTCCATATTATAACTTCCTTATTAAAGCAAAGTCTACTTCTCTTCTTTCTGGATAAGCTCCAATACATGAAACAAGTACTCTATCTCCAAATCTTAAATACATTCTTCCATTTCTATCATATCCAAACATCTTCTCATTATAATTATAGAAACCAGAGAATAGTCTCTTATTCTTTTCAATAAATATACTAGCTTCTTCTGGATCAGTAATTTCCATTAATTCTTTTGCTTGATCCTCTTCTAAAAAGAAGTCTACTCTACCATCAATAAAATTATCTGTTCTAACAAAGAATCCACTTGGCAATAATCCATCAACAGTTGCTTCAAATTGAGTACCAAGTTTATCTTCTAAGAATGTTGCATTAAAGAAATCATCTACTGCTCTTTCACAATCTTCTGCTTCAACTTCACATTCGCTTATATGATCACAAACATTATCTAAATAATCTCCCCAATATTTTAATGTTGCTGCATCATGATTTTCTTCTTTAATAAATACTTTATATATTGTATGAACTAATAAATCAGCCATTCTTCTAATAGGAGAAGTATAGTGACAATAATGATCACTAGCTACTCCAAAGTGTCCAAAGTTTTCATGTGTATATCTAGCTTTTTGCATACAACGAAGTAGTTTTTGAGAGAATGCACTAAAATATGTTCTATCTTTTAGAGCATCTAATATATTAGCTACATCTCTACTTGTTACATTTTCTGGATCTATTTTAAATGGTAATACTACTCCATATGCACTTAACATATCCATAAACTCTTCAATCTTTTTAGGATTTGGGTCACCGTGTGTTCTGAATACAAAAGGAATCATATTAGAAGTTATCTCTCTTAACTTCTCTGTCATATAAAGAGTAAATGCTTCATTAGCATAAATCATCTTGTTTTCAATTAATCTTTCTGCTTCTCTTTGTACTCTTGGAACTATATCAATAACATTATCATTTTCATCAAATATATGTTTACATTCATGACCATCAAAATCAAGTTTACCTCTTCTTTTTAAAGCATCTCCTTGTATTTTAGATGTTATATAGTAATTCTTAACTACTCTTCTAGTTGGAATATTAACTTCATGTCCAGATTTAAAGTCTTCTGGTTTATTATATTCTAATAATTCTTCGACAGTTGTCATGAATTTAAATGCTATATCATCAATAGTTTCATCATCTTTAACTGTATATTTTAAAACAGTATAATCTTGTGTATCTTCAGTTTCTTTATTTTCAATAATATCTTGTACAGCATCATAATTCATTTTCTTTTTAGATTTAATTACTGCCATAAATACATCTGGATTAATAACTCTACCAGCATGATCAAGTTCATATCTAACTACTAAAGAAAATCTGTCTTCATTTGGATTCAATGAACAAATGCCATTAGAAAGTTCTACTGGTAACATTGGACCAACTTTATTTCCTAAATAATCTGAATTACCTTTTAGTTCGGCAAATTTCCAAATTGCACTACCCATTTTTACATAATGAGAAACATCAGCTATTGCTACAGTTTCTTCATAATTACCATTTGGTAGCATTATAGTATTAACAGCATCGTCTATATCTTTTGTATCTTTTCCATCGATAGTACAAATAGTTTCTCCTCTTAAATCTACTCTACCATCTTTTAGACCTTCTTCTACTTCTTCTGGAGTTAGAGATGTTTTAAACTTTTTAGCTTCATCTAATACATCTTGTGGAAAATCTAATCTTCTTCCAAACTCACTAGCTATCAAAGCTATATCAGAAGTTCTACCTGGAGCATTCTTATGACAAATAATACTATCTATACTAGCGCGTACTCTATGTTTATCTATTATTTCTTTAAAAGCTAAATGTACATATAATCCATCTACTAAATTTAAGCTTGGATCTATATCTACTATTACTTCATAAGGTAATGATTCATCTAAAGATTTTACATATAAATGACCATTATCATTAATAACTTCACCTACGCCTCTTCCAAGTGAACGGTTAATTATTTTAACAATTCTTCCTTCTCTTTTATTCTTATCAGTTATTTCTATTTCTACTATATCGTTATCACATGCATCTTTTATACTATCTCTTGGAATAAAAATATCTTCACTTTCTCCTTCTAAAATAACATGTGCATTTCCTTTTTCATGAAGATCAACTTTTCCAATAAATAATTCATTTAAAACATAAGTACCTTTAGTACTTGTTCTTAAAATACCATCTCTACACATTAAATCAAGTTCATGTATTAATTCTCTTAATTCTTTAGCAGAACCAACTACATTTCCTTTTAATTTATCCATTATTTCTATAGGTGTTAATCTTCTATTTTCTCTTTTTATAATATTTAATATTTTCTCTCTCATAAAGTACCTCACGATATATTTATTTTAACATATAAATTAAAAAAGTTCATAACTTTTTATGAACTTTTATATTGATAATATAAATGAAATTACTATAAATGCAAAACCTAGTCCATAAGTAATCATTGTTATTATTCTTTCAAGTCCTCTTTCTTTAGTTTTGCCAAGTAATACTGCATTACCTCCAGTAATAATTTGACTAGCATCACTAGCTTTATTACTTTGTAGTAATACTAATATTATAATTAATATTGATATTACAATTAATAAAGTTTCCATATTCTTTCACCCTCGCTTTATGTATTATACACTAAATAATTATTTTGTGCAATTTATTTCTTATTTAATTCTTCTTCTATTTGTAATAGTCTATTATATTTACAAATTCTTTCTCCTCTTGATACTGAACCAGCTTTAATAAATGGAATATTTAAAGCAACAGCTGCATCTACAATAAATGTATCTGTTGTTTCTCCACTTCTATGAGACATTATAGTTGTATATTTATTCTTATGAGCAAGTACTATTGTTTCTAACATTTCATAGAATGTTCCAACTTGATTTGGTTTTATTAATATTGAATTACATAAATGATTATCTATTCCATGTTGTAATTCTTTTTTATTTGTAACAAATAAATCGTCTCCTACTATATTTAATCTAGATAATTTTTCTGTCATCATTTTAAATCCTTCATAATCATTTTCACTAAAAGGATCTTCTATAGATATAATTGGATAATGTGAGCATAAATCTATATAGTAATCTAGAAGTTCTTCTCTTGATAGTAATTTATCTTCTATTTTATATTTTTCGGTTTGTTCATTATAGAATGTTGAAGCAGCTATATCAAGTGCTAAGAAAACATTCTTACCTGGTACATATCCAGCAGTTTCTATTGCTTTAATAATATAATTTAAAGCACTTTTATTATCACTTAAATTTGGAGCAAATCCACCTTCATCACCAACTGATGTAGTTAAGGATTCATTATCTAATAGTTTCTTTAATGAATGAAATACTTCACTAGCACATCTAAGAGTTTCTTTAAATGATTCCATCTTAGGAACAATCATAAATTCTTGAATATCTAAATTATTTTTTGAATGCATTCCTCCATTAATAATATTAAACATTACTTTTGGAATTCTTTTTTCTCTATTACTTAAATATTCATATAATGGTTTTTTAGCTTCATTAGCACTAGCTTTTAAACATGCAATACTTACACCTAATATAGCATTAGCACCCATCTTACTTTTATTTTCAGTGCCATCTAATTCTATCATAGCCTTATCAATTTCCATTTGATGAGATACTTCCATACCAACTATAGCATCTCTTAAAAATGTATTAACATTATCTACTGCATTTAAAACACCTTTACCATCATATCTATAATCATTATCTCTTAGTTCAAGTGCTTCTTTACTTCCAGTAGAAGCTCCAGATGGTACACTAAATACACCTTTATAACCTTTCTCAGTTGTTACTTCTACTTCAACAGTTGGGTATCCTCTAGAATCAAGAATTTCTCTTCCTTTAATTTCTACTATCTTACTCATGAGATCCTCCAAATATTTATATATACATTATACTATTTTTTTAATATTTATGCTATAATGTTAATGATATTTAGGAGGTAAATATATGAAGATAAAAGAAATTGATGAGAAAACTTTTAGCGAATTTGCTAGTTCACATATGTTAAAAAACTTCTATCAAACCAGTGAATATGGTGCTTTGATGAATCATAGTGACTTTCAAGCAATGTATGTTGGAGGATATATAGATGATACTCTAGTAGCAGGTAGTTTAATACTTTATAAAACTATTAGTTTAAATATGAAATATGGATATGCTCCAAGAGGTTTTTTAGTAGATTATTATGATCATGAATTATTAGCAACATTTACTAAAAAAATAAAAGATTTCTTTTTCAAAAAAAGTTTTGCTTTTATAAAAATCAATCCAGAAATAACATTTGCTCAAGTAGACTTCGATGAAAAAACAAAAGTTATTAATTCTAGAAACAGAGATTTAATACAAGAATTAAAAGAATTAGGATATGATAAATTAAAAGATAACTTATATTTTGAAAGTCTTCTTCCTAAATTTACACCAGTTATTTATTTACCTACTTATGATATTAGTAATCTAGATGAAGCAACACAAAACAATATCAAAAATGATGAACTTAGTGGTTTAAGATTAATAAATGGTGATGAAAAAGATTTAGAAACATTCTATTCATTTATTGATGAAAAAGATAATAAAACATTAAACTATTATAAAGCATTTTATGATTCATTTAAGAAAAGTGATAAAGTTGATTTATTATTAGTAGAATTAAATTATGAAACATATGTTAAATATCTACAAAAACAAAATATTTATGAAAATGAAAAGAATGAAAAAATAAATAAAGAATTTAATGAAAATCCTAATAATCAAGATATATATAATCAAAAAATGAAATCTGATCAAGTAATGGCAAACATTGCTTCTGAAATAGTAAAAGCAAATGACAAAATGAATGATAAAGATTTAAGAGAAATATTAGGTGCTGCATTAGTTGTTAAACATGAAGGAAGAGTTACAATACTAATTGGTGGACAAAACAATACTCATGAAGAAATGGATGTTAAAACATTCTTATATTACAAGATTATTGAAGTATATAAGAAAGCTGGATATTTATACTTTGATATGAATGGTATTACTGGAGATTATAGTGATACTAATCCATATAAAGATCTAAATGCATTTAAATTAAAGTTTAAACCAAAAGTATATGAATATATTGGAGAATTTGACTTAATTGTTAATAAACCATTCCATCAATTGTTATGGTCAACAAATCAAATTCAAAAAGAATTTTATAGACCTGCAGTTAAAAAGTAAGCATTAAGCTTACTTTTTTATTTTAGAAATTAAACATTAACCATTCAGGTTTATATATCATTAAGAATCCAATTATTAACATTATTATTCCACCTATCAAATGAGAATACTTAGCATATTTATTTGATATAGCTTTTATTTCTAATGTCTTCATAGCAATAATAAATATAATAATATCATCTATTAAGAAGAATAATACATATATTAATGAATATACTATTTTCATAGCATTACCTACTTCATTAATAGTAAGTATTTCACTAAACATAACCGGAAGTCCTAAAGAACATAATAGTTCAATAATATTAACACTAAATGCTAATAATACTACTCCAAGAAGAGCTAATATAAATGACTTTTCTTTTATTATTTTTTTAATTGCATTAATAATTCTTTTTCTATTATTTGTATTTACTACTTCACATCCATCATCTTTAGATAATGACTTAACAAATCTTACTATAGATACTGTTCCAAATATCATAGCAATACATGCAATAGCTACTCTAACATAAGTTATCTTATCTAAAAACTCTGCTAGATTTAACCATGATACTAAGAATAAGAAATATACTAGTGCACTTGCTACTAAGAATGTGATACCAAGAGCAAGTCTTCTTTTTTTATCATTTAAACCAAGTAACATAGATATTAAGAATAAAAGTATCCACATAGCACATGGATTAAATCCATCGACTAAACCAATAACAATCGCAGATAATATAATTGAAACATCTTTTATATTTTTACGACCTATAATTGGAATATCTATTTCACTCTCATCATATTCTACTTCTTCATTTCCATTATCTTCTACAAGTCCTAAGTATATTCCAACTGTATCTCTATATTCAACATGTGAATAAAAACTAATAACATTTTTAATTGTATCTGGACTCTTCTCTTCATTATATCCAGTTATTATTTTATTACCAATTATTAAATATGGAATACTATTAGAATTATCTTTTAATAAGTCATGTATTTCTTTATATAATTTAGCATTATTTTCATTATGCCATACTTCATATTTATATAGTTTTAAATTATCATTCTTTTTAACATATGGATCTAAAAATTCAAGTAGTGCATGACAATGAGGACACTCTTCTCCATAAAACAAATACATATTTATTTCTTTATCTTTAGCAAATACCATTACTGGAATAAACAAAATAAAAACTAATAAAATGCTAATAAACTTCTTCATTATTTTATTTCCTCCATAATACTTTTAAATTCTTCTAAACTATGTTCACCACATAATCTATTTACTTCTTTTCCATCTTTATAAAATATAAATACTGGTAATATATTACCTGCATTATATTCTTCTATATCATCAAAATCATAATCAAGAACTTCTTCTTCAAAAGAATATTCATTTTTAATTTGATTGTATACCTTATTCATTATAATACAAGAAGGACATCCAAGTGAATTAATTTTAACTATTTTCATTATCTAAGTTTCCTTTCTTGTATATTATATATTATTTTAAGTAACATTTTTCTAGGAGCAAATCTAACAAAGAATACACTTAATTTCATTCTAAGATTTGGAATAATTAATAGTTTATTCTTTTTTAATTTTTTTAATGTATATTTTGTTACATATTCACTTGATAGTGATTTAACTCCAAAGTGAACGTGAGCTCTATCATTAAATCCAGTATCAGTTGGTCCTGGACAAAGTACACTTATTTTAACATTACTTTCTCTTCTTCTCAACTCTTCATATATAGCCATAGTTAAATTATAAACATAACTCTTAGTACTATAATATGTTGCCATTAGAGGCCCTGGTTCAAAAGCAGCAAGTGATGCTACATTTAATATTCTTCCTTCATCTTTTTTAACAAAATCATTTAAAAATAATTTAGTTAATATATGAACACAAACTACATTTAAGTTTATCATATTAAGTTCATTATCTAAAGATGTCTTAATGAAATCTCCACATTCACCAAAACCAGCATTATTAATTAGGAAATCTATTTTATTTTTATATTTATCATATATTTTATAAACATTCTTTTCTACACTTAAATCCATTACTTCTATTTGAACATCAGTTTTAATTTCATTTTTTAATGCTTCAAGACTATCCTTATTTCTAGCAACTAAAACCAAATCATATCCTTCATCTGCTAAAAGATATGCAAAATCTCTACCAAGTCCACTAGATGCTCCTGTAATTAATGCCCTCACTCTAATCACCTATTTTATTTTAACATACTTTTT
>JAEEGL014292389.1_pt1 | contig 12704 bp, 6 predicted proteins | sample 9134231 | NCBI WGS metagenome assembly JAEEGL01 (sample SAMN16246548, study PRJNA631951) | gut metagenome | biome: gut microbiome; feature: rumen; material: fiber-attached | host: Bos | place: Iran: Karaj | collected 2018-10 | reverse complement strand
ATCCCCAAAAAATTTCTGAAGTTGATAAAAAATTTGGCTGACGAAAACAGAAATTACAAAAAAATTTTTGGTAATGTATTTTGGTTAGAAGTGGTAAAGGAAAAAAATTATAGCTGGTTTAATTTGAGGTTAAATTCCAGATTAATATCAACAGGAATCGTTTTTTGGGTTACATCTTCACAGGTTTTGAATATCTCTCTAACCGTAATTCCATCGTTAGTTCCCAAATTAAAAAAGTTTGTATTCCCACCATTGGATAAATACTCTAATGCAAGTACATGTGCCATGGCCAATTCTTCAACATTGATATAATCGCGTATGCATGTTCCATCCCTGGTGTCGTAATCTGTTCCATACAATTGGAAACAACGATTTTTATAGAAAACTGATTTAAGAATATTCGGTATCAAATGCGTTTCTGGCTCATGCCATTCGCCAATTCTCCCCAAAGAATCTGCTCCTGCTACATTAAAATATCTAAATCTAACAGACCTTAAGTTGTAGGCTCGGTCGTAATCATCCATGATATTTTCTATCATTAACTTTGTACGTCCGTATGTATTTATTGGATTTTGAGGATGTTTTTCATCTATCGGAGTGTAAATAGGTTCACCATAGGTAGCCGCAGTTGAGGAAAATACAATCTGTAAAACAGCATGTTTTATCATTGCATCCAGCAAATTTAACGTACCATATACATTGTTGCGGTAATACTTTGCCGGATTAATCATAGATTCTGCGACTTGAGAAGAAGCTGCAAAATGGATTACAGCGCAAATCTCATGGTATTTTTCAAAAACATTGTAGATATCATCAAAATTTGTTAAATCACCTTTAACGAAAATAACTTTTCCGTACTTTGAAAGTTCGTCAACTGTTTCTATGTGACCTGTCGTTAAGTTATCAAAAATAACTACTGTATATCCTTTTTCAATCAAGGATAAAACACAATGACTGCCTATATATCCAGCTCCGCCTGTTACAAGAATCACTTTATTTTGCATTTTTATATCTCCATATTCAGGTAAAAATAAATACTAATCATATGAGTAAGTATATTTATTCGGCCTTAGACCATGCGGTCCACTCACCTTTGTGGAAATATCGCGTATATGTTTCTCCTTTTTGCATAAGTTCTTGCTTAAAGCAGCAATCCTTATTTGAAACATATCTAATACAGAAAGACTCCAGCCTGAAAGAACTCTTTAGTGGAATATCTTTGATATTTTTTGTAAATGAACTTCTTGCACAACAGTAAACTTTCGATGTTCCAGGAGTTTTGACGATACAATCCTCAAGCGAGGTTGTGGACTCGTCTAAGTAAACTATATCATCAGCTTTGTTATTCGTTATATTGTTAGCTAACGTATTAACTTCTTGCTGTAAATTTATAATAAGATTACTGCAGTCGTTCTGGTTACGTAACTGTTGAATTATTGTCTGTTTAATATCTGCAAGCTGTGCTGACAATGTATTATTTGCATCAACATTAGTTTGGACTTTTTGTTGTTTTTCAAATTCAGTGAAACGATTTTTCAGTGTATTATATTCTTCAGTTAATGATTTATATTTTTCATTCTCTTCCAAGTATTTTTTATGTTCGCTCTCATATTGCTCTTTTGTTTTCTTGAGAAGGGTCTTATATTCCGCTACTTTAACCACCTCATCGTAGAACGCTAATGACAATTCAGTGCCCAATCCTAGGTAATAGTTCTTGTCGGCTTCAAAATCAATTTGAATATATTTATCAATGCTCATACTCTTAAACATATAGCACTTTTGAATTAGACAATTTCTTAAATTATCTGGCAAATTCGATGATAATGCGTATTTAAGTAATTCTTTGAATGTATAGTAATAGCCAAAAGCGTGACCGAACTTTATTTTAGTAATAGATAAAGATCCTTCTCTTACTCTGCGCAAGTAAAATTCATCATTAATATGCATTACTCTTTTAGCTTTCGTCATCGCTGTAATGGTGAATAAATTATCTTCATATATAATGCCATTAGGAAATTGCAAACGATTATCATCGATTAACGAACGTTTTGTAATATACATACAAGCTTGAACAACCAGATTATTTCTCGCATAGCATCTGCAGAAATAGTCTCCACCTGATGTTATTACACTGTCTTCCTGGTTCTTCTGGTAACCTGTTTTATACCATGTATATTTTTTTTCTAGACTTTCATTTTCATAGAAACTATGAGCATTGAAAAACAGCATGTCTAGCTTGTTCTGTTCCAATACTTTTATGAGTTTTTGATAACATCCTAATTGCATACAGTCATCACTATCTAGAAAATGAATGTATTTTCCACTCGCATATTTCAAGCCTGTATTACGTGCGGCAGCGAGACCACCATTCTCTTGAGTAATCACTGATATATTGTTGTATTTACTGGCGTATTGATTTAATATTTCTATTGATTTATCTGTAGAACCATCATTTACACAAATTATTTCAACAGTATCACTGCTCAAATTATCTTTAACAATGCTGTCAAGACATTCTGCTAGATATTCCTCGACATTAAATACAGGTATTATTATTGACAAAATGATTTTCTTGTTCTTGCTTTTTTTGGAGACGGAACCACTAACAAGATAATCATTTAGTGGTTTGTAACGATTCTCAAATTTTGTATTAAATTCTATTGATTGTTCTATACTTCTAATTTTGGTAAAATATTTGGTATGTAAACCATTTTCAATATATTTTGATATATTAAAGTCATTGTTTTTTATCAAATTACAAATAGCAATTCTTTCACTGTATGGTGTAGATATATTTAATAAATAATTGATTGACTTGATTATAAAATGAACTAAATAAGCTTCGTTTTTTTCATATTTTAGATAGCTATTTCGTAATGAAGAAAAAGTGTCTAGTGTATTGTTTTTTCCTAGAATACTGTTTTTCCTAATTCTATCAGCAAATGCTTCTGCTAGATTTTCCAACATAAATGAGTAGACATAATTCTTTTTGTACTTCTTAGAAATTATTTTAAAATCAACAAACTGCAAGGCGTAGCATAGTAACGCACACAGCTCCACCTCATTAGTTGAATTAAAATAATCAATAAATAGAGATTTATATCTAACGTTCAATCTCTGGAATATTTTTTCGTGTAGGTCATCTAACTGATATTTCGCTGTTAATTTTAGAAGATCTGCATGGCTTTTTATTAGATCAAATAATTTTCTATTGTTCCACTGAACTTCTTTGTGGCTTACTCTGTAAACGTATGTGCACTCAGGTATTAATCCAAATTTTTCTGCGTAACACATTGCAGACACGAAGAATGGAGGATCTTGTCCTCTTAAATAATCTGGGAATGATAAATTAAAGTCTTTTATGAACTGTGCATTGTAAATGTATGCTTGATAATTCCAATCTGCCTGAATATCCTTATAGTTCACAATTTTTAGATCTGTAATTTTTGATTTTTTTATATACTGATAAATAATATCAGTCTCATCAGGCAAAGACTTACCTTCTTTTAACTTTGAGTGATATCCTCCAACAATCTTTAAGTTATTTTTTTCTGCAAGATCAACTAATTTTTTCAGTGCATAATTATTTGGATAGAGGTCATCGCCATCCATAAATGCTATGTACTTGCCATTTGCTTTAGATATGCCTAAATTTCTTGCCGCACCAGCTCCTTTATTATCCTGATGTAACACTGTTAAATTAGGATATTTTTTTTGGTATTCTTTGGCTATTTTTAACGTATCATCAGTTGAACCATCATCAACAGCTATAACTTCGTAATTCTTAAAATTTTGTGTTAAGGCACTGTCTAGACATTGCGAAAGATATTCGCTGATGTTAAACATTGGTATGATTATGGAAATACTAGTATTTGTGCTCATAATAAATTTAATTCTTATTCTATGGTATGTGTTCTTATTTTTTTACAGGTAGGCAATATTCATGATAGTAAGTATTTATCATGAATTATTTACGAAATTTCGAGACTTGATTTTTTGATAACAGGAATATAAATTATATTTGATAAGACAGGCAGACAAAACCTGTTTATTCCATGATTAGTAGAATAATTAGAATTAGTAAGAGAACTTTATCGTTCAATAGAATTGATTTTATATCTGCTTTTTTCAATAGTGCATATATAAAAATAGTATTTCTAGATTTGATTAAAGGGTAATCTATTTTCAATAGATTACACTATTTATATTCCATAAAGAGTTTTACTGTTTTAACATGCTCTTATACTGTTCATATGATGAAAATACTTTTTTATCATCCTTTATTCAGGAATTCTCATCAGAGTCATATGTTAGATATCTATTACGCTATTGAAATTCTTAATTCTTAAATGAACATAAAAAAATTATTTTGGAACAAAATGCTATTTTTTAAACCGATTCAACCAGCGTACAGCCAAACTGCTAACCACCGTATCCGTTTTCTTTTGTTCAATAGAATCCACACGTTCACCTTTATGGCTTGAAGAACTGTTCCATATAAAATATGGTACTCGCCCTTCCGGTTCCCCCATAAGCTCATAAGCTTTTGGAAGAATAGGAACATGATCTCCGTAAAACACCATTGATACGGGATAATTCTTCTTTTCAAAATTATCCTTCAGTGACTTAAGCATGGAATTTTCATTGGCAAGATGCCTTAAATAAACAGCCAGATCCTTATAGTCATGAAAAGAAACAGGCTCTTTGAAATACTTCTGGCACTCCGATTCAGTGATAGACTCAAGATTAAGCGGACCGTGGTTTTCCATGGTAATCATGAATACAAAAAGAGGCTGTCTGCCGTTCCATTCATCACAGAGTTCCATTAATTTATTCGCAATGGCAGAATCTGCAACATACGGCCCGAATCTTTCCGCATCACCGAAAGACCTGATATCCAGAAACTCGTCGAATTCCCATTTTCTGAATATCACGTCACGATGATAAAAACCGGAATAATAAGGATGAATGCAGACTGTATGATACCCCTTGCGCTTAAGCATATTCACAAATGAGGCTACCTGCCATCCGGTTGAAGAAATCTGATAAGGACTGAATCTGTGTCCCTTCATGTCCTCAGGACTGATACCGGTCAGAAAAGAAAATTCGGTTCTGATGGTGTTGGCACCCCATGCAGGAACCTCCATTTTTCCGAAACTCACACTTTCACTGCAGATTTCATCAAAATCCTTGAGAATGTCTTCTCTGATGTTTGCATTCCACTTTCTCGGGTCAAAAAAAGATTCACTCTGGATGGCTATGAGATTAGGCTGAACCGCAATATCTGAATCATCAGCTCTATTGTTCCGTTCCTGCTTTTCGTTTTCTTCTCCCGACATTTCAAAAGGAGATTTAACCTGAGGCTTATCAAGGTAGGCCAGAAAATAACTCCACAGAAATACGGCGAACCCCATATTGTCTATATCGGTTCTGATACAGAAGGTGTTCTGTTTCTTTATGTCTCTTAAAAGAAACAGAATCAGAAGACATAAGAATTCCCCACCGATAATCGTGGCTGCAGCCACAGGATCTCCGAACCTGTCAACGTAAGAGGAATCAATGCAGAAACCTAAAATAATAATGGCGGCAGCCATTATTATTCCCAGAATTCCGGTTACTCCGAGAAACGGAAAATACAGTCTCGGAAATCTGAAGGCATCGGTGAAATAGTCATAGTCAGAAAAAACCAGAGGTTCTCTTAAGCTCAGATACTTGGCATTATTGATTACTATCAGAATGAAATAAACCAGCACTGTTACCGAAGCGGAAAAAACAATTCTTCCGGTAAAAAGAAGCATCAGTCCATACAGGAAATAAAATATGGACAGATGAATCAGCAGAAGCCTGATACCGAACATTTTATGGTGAATTCCCGGTTTAACCAGAAATTCGCCAATAAAACAGACCGCAGCACAGAGAACACCGGCTCCGACAATGTATGGCAGAACCATTTACTTCATTCTCCCGTAGCCGAAAAGCGCAGCTATCGGAGCAGCCAGACAGTGTGGCAGGAATGACAGAGACCAGATCCCGAGATTAAGAGGGAACGGGAATGAAATACGGGCAAGATTCAGATAAAGACCGCGGGTAATGATTCCTGCAGCCCTGTCAGACTTCATAAGGAAAGGCTTAGGTCCAGGCATGGCTCTGCACATTGGAGAATCAATATACCCGGGAAGAATCACGTTGATCTTTATTCCGTCAGGCTTTAACCAGGCACGCAGAGAGTTACCGTAATTTCTTAAAGCGGCCTTGGTGGCACAGTATGTAGGAGTATAAACAAGGCCGTAGTATGAAGCCAGTGATGACAGAATGGCAATCTGTCCCCTGCCTCTCTTGCGCATGGCAGGAAGAACAGAATCAATAAGAGCGATATCCGACAGCAGATTGACTTCTACCAGAGCTCTCGCCTCTTCAAAAGGCTCCCCTTCCAGATCCTCACCGATGTTGGTGTTAAGACCTGCGTTGGCAATCAGAAGATCCACAGGCATTTTATCGGCAAGACTTGAACCCCATGCCCTTAATTCATCAACATTTCTTAAATCAAGGATCCTGATATCAACCTCAGCCCCCTGCTTTTCGCACTGAGCCTTTATTTCATTAAGCTTAGCTTCATTTCTACCGCTTAAAGTCATATGCATACCGCGACGTGCAAACTTTCTGGCAAGTGCTCCGCCGATTTCACCGGTAGCTCCGGTAATAACCACATGCTTAAGATTTTCAAAATATCTGCGCTGACCTTCAACCGCACTGAGTGCAAGAGATATACCGAAACCGCAGGTACAGATAGTAGTGTAAAGCAGAGTCCAGAGATTAAAGTAGCAGATACTGAAAATCATGCCGGATAATGCATAGATAAATGACACGACTTCCAGCCAGAATATCACTGTTGCCAGTCTGTTACGCTGCATCACTGCCCCGCCTTTCGGAGTCGGAACAAAAGAAACATTAATTCCCAGAAGAACCTCTATCACTGCAAGGAAGTAATAGAGAGAAAGAGGAAGATACATTAAAACATAAGCTACGGATTCAAGGAAGGAACAGCTGGTGTTTTCAGTTCTGTCCCCGGCGGCAGTCTTTGAGCTTTCCTGTGTTTTCTGCGGAGCGGCTTCTTTTGCAGCATCATCGTTTTTTCTGCCGTTATCGTCAGAATCAGACTGACCGGAAAGATTGATTCCGCAGATATTGTTATATCCCCAGACAATTGCCGTTATGAGGAATACGGTACATATGATTCTGAATATCCATCCGAGATCTTCGGTTACAAAAATTGCGGGAACGGCGATAAGAAGCAGAGCATAGAATGAGGCCAGCAGAAATGTCTGAGACATCATCATAAACGCATTAAGCTTCTGACCTAAAGTAAAGTCGGATTTTCCGGCAAAACCGCAGATATGCAGGAAGGTATTCCTGACCAGACCATATGCCCATCTGTGTCTCTGAAGTCTTACTGCTGAAATGGTATCAGGAAGTTCTTCATGAGAAACGACTTCTGAAAGATAGCGGTAATGCCAGCCCTTAAGCTGTGCTCTGTAGCATAAATCAATATCTTCGGTAAGAGTTCTGTCGCTGAAACCGCCGATATCATCGAGACACTTTCTGCGCCATACACTGGATGAACCGGTCAAATTCGCAAGATCCTGTTCCTCATTGAAATTTGCAGTCATTTTGTCCTTATGACCGATTTCGGTTGCCAGGAATCTGGTAATAAAGTTTTCATTACGGTTTCTGAAATCAATGGCTGTCTGCAGGAATCCGAGAGAACTGTCATGGAAACAGGGAATGGTTCTGATAAGAAAATCTGAAGGCGGTACGCAGTCAGCATCAAACACCACCACAAAGTCCCCTTTCGCAATCATCAGACCGTAGTTGATGTTCCCTGCCTTGAAACCTTCCTTTGATTCTCTGGAATAATACTGAACAACACCGGATCTGAAACCTTCTGAAGCATTTTCATCCTTATCAGAATCAGCGTGATTTCGGGTACTGTTGAATTCTTCAACAATTCTCTTTACAGCAGTGGCATTTTCCTCATTGGAATCATCCAGAAGAAGAATTTCATAAGCCCCGTCCACATATTCAATTTCAGAAACGGCCTTTATAAGCTGACCTACCACTGCAACCTCATTGCATACCGGGAGCAGAATGGATACGGTGGGAACATCCTTTATGTCATATTCTTCAGTATCTGATTTTTCAGTATGCTCTTCAGATACCTTATCTGAACTGCTGCTGTCCCTGCCGTCATCTGATGACTGCTTCACTTTTTTCTGACCTTCAATAATTTCGTAGCAGGTAAAAGTCACAAAAAAGGCCACTAAAATAAACAGTAAAACCTGAACAATTATGGAAAAAATCATTCTAAAGATCCTCCGTAAATCAATCCGGTATTTAAGGATTACCATCCGGGAAAACAGATTCTGTTTTAATGCAGACTGTCTCCGGGTAATAAAGCAATTCTTAAATACCCGATTATTAATTCTTTCCGCCGACAGTGTCATGCGGAATCTGTCTGATTATTAATAAATTATTACAAAAGTCATTCAGCTTATCAGTTGAATGACCATATTACCTAAATACCAAAAGAGTATTTTATCTTAAATAGCAGTAAAAAACCTGTGACTGGTTCATTATCTAGAACTTTATATCTTCGCTCATCTGCTCAAGACGGCGCTCCCAACTGTGATTGTTCTTTACGTAAATACTTCCGGCCTCTGCTTTTTCCATATTCTGTTTTGACGGCTCGGCCACCATAGCCGGAAGAATATCCATCAGTTCATCAGGACTTGACACCGCAGTGCAGAAATCCTTGAAATGACTTTCCACGGCCTTTGAACTGTTGGTTACCATTATTCCTCCGCAGGCAAGGATTTCGATAAGTCTTCTGGAATACATGGTTTCGGAATCAGTAACGGAATTAACGTTCAGGCAGACGTTATACTCTTTGTATATTTCCGCAGTCTGAGGATTGCTGAGACTCGGATAAACGTTTATGAATTCACTTTTCGGAAATCTGAATTCAAAATAACCTGAAAGTCTGGTACTGTTACGATCATATGCATCCAGCATCAGTGATTTGCGGTTGCAGACGTCAAAAACGGCATCCAGAAACATCCTTCGGGAATTAAGAATCTTACGGTAATAAGACCCCACAAAGCACATTCTGTTCTTTTTGAAATTAAAACCGGTAAAATTATGAATTCTCGGCTGATAGGCAATCTGCATTACCGAAACATGTCTGTCACACTTTCCGGACGGAGAAATCTGCGCCACCCTTTCCTGATATTTAGGTACGCAGTTTTTATCAGTGGTATAGATAAAATCACATTTTTTGGCCACTTCAATAAACGGCTCAAAATAAGCCCCGTCATCCTTGTTCCAGAATACGGTCGGAATATGAAGTTCATTAGCTAGCCTGATTAATGCGGAAAACTCCGAAAGGTCATTACTCCCGAAAAGAACGGAATGCTTAACCAGCCTGTAGCTCCATTTCCACTGATAGCCGTGAAAAGCGGATTCAACGAATACAAGATCAGGTTTCCATTCAGTCAGAACTTCCCTGAAATTTGTCGGAGTAAGATTTCTGATCCTGCATTCCATGGATAGATTAACTGCCGTAAGATAGTCCGTAAGCAGTGCGATTTTTAATTTTCCGAATCTGCCGTCACCGGTAACATCTTCATGAATCACCGGATAGTCATACATTACGGAACGCGTTAATCTGACAATTTTACCGAGCATTATCGAAACACCTCATCCGTAAACTGTTTCCACTGTCTGTGAGCTATCACATACTGCCTTGCCCTGATTCCTTTTTCCCTGAGACCTTCAGAATCGTATATGTTGTTTTTCAGAACCGATGCCAGATCCCTGTAATCACCGGATTTAAAGAAAAGACATCCTGAATCGCCCTCACTGAGTTCGTCTTTGAATACCGGGAGATCCGGTACAATAACACACTTTTCCTTGGCCATGGCTTCCACCATTTTAATAGGCGGAATAATCTTGCATACATCAAACGGTTCTCTCGGTATACACACCAGAGAACAGTCATCCTGTTTTCTCTTCGCCTCTTCAGGAGATACTCTTCCAAGGAAGGAAACATAACTTTCCAGCTTAAGTTCTTTTGACAGGGCTTCAAGTGTTTTACGGTATTCACCGTCTCCGAGAATCTCAAGCTTTACCGGCAGGTGTTCTTCATAAACCAGCACCGAAATGGCTTTAAGCAGAGTCTGAATACCTTCATAAACAATCAGCGAACCGGCATAAACAATGGTCACGGGTGCAGCATCAGAAGAATCTTTTCTGTCAGCCGGCTCAGTAGTTGCTTTCTTTTCCGCCGGCCTGATTCTTTCCACGTCGGCACAGTTCGGCAGAAGTTTTATGGCTGAAGGTTTAACACCCCAGTTTTTCTGAATGTACTGAGACAGCTGTTCTGATATTACAAAAACCCTGTCAGCATGAGTGGCCACCAGAGCCTCAAGATCCAGTCCCAGTCTGAAATTATGTGATTTGGCAAATTTAGGGTCACGGGAAATTCTGGTAAGCTCCCACAGTCCTCTCATTTCATACTGAAACGGAATGCCCAGACGTTTGGCAGCCAGGAGTGCCGGTAAGGCGTTTACGTGATTGGAAGCAGCATGAACGCATGAAATTCCGTTTTCAACAATGTATTTTTCCAGAGCAAGAGCTGCCTTCTTAACGTAAAAAACCGTAAGTGAATTATTATCAGGCTTTCTCAAATGCTCGTATTTTATACCGTCAAGAATATTAAAATCAGATTCTTCAGGATACTCAAGAGCATCCCTGCGATCCCAAGGATACCCGGTTCTTGTCAGCACAAACAGCTTTTTCTTATGCTCTGATGAAGCGTTGTCACGTTCAAACCCGGCATTAAGAGATTTCAGAATCTCATGAGTTCTGGTGGTATATCCGCTAATGTGAAAAGGAAGACAGCTCGCAGGAACGTACAGAAAGTTTCCCGGCTCTCCCTGATAATTCTTATCAGTGCCTTTTTCGGCTTTTTTTAACAGTCTGGTTAATTCATGAATGGTATACCAGCTGTGAAGACAACTTATATTCATTTATTCAACAATTTACAAAACTTATGCTGTTTACCTAAATAATATTAAACAGTTCTTTTATAACAACAGATTACAATTATTCGGATAAGACGCCTCCGGTCTTATCATTAACCTTTAATAAAAAGTCACCTACTTTCTAAACAAACTTAATTCCTGCTCAATGATTCCATCCATTGAAAGTCGCTTTACGGCTTCTTCAGAAGTCTTTCTGCTCATTTTAACAAACATATCAGGATTATCCGCCAGAGTACCTATTGCTTTTGCTAAGGATGTCGGATTTTCAGGTTCCGCGAGCATAGCAGTTTCACTGTTCACGAATTCAGGTATCGCCGCAATGGAAGTGGTTACTGGAACAAGTCCTGACGCTCTGGCTTCATCACGTGACACTCCCTGCGTATCATAACGTGATGGACACAGGAACACGCCATACTGAGAATGCAGTTCGGCTATTTCATAATGATTCAGGAAACATCTTCTGATTTTCACGTTAGGATAATCATTCAGGATAGCCACCGTCTCATCAAAAAGTTTGCCGTCTCCTACCAGAAGAATCTCAAATCTGCTGAAATCAGGTCTCTTAGCAAGCAGATTAATGGCATTCATTGTCTGATCGTTTGCGTACATTCTGGTAGCGAACGGTCTTATTGAAAGAATTCTGTATCTGTCTTCAGGCTTCTTTTCATGATACTTGAAAATCGAAGTATCAATAGGATTATGAATGATGGAATACCTTCCTTCTGGAAGTCTTATTCCAAAATCCTGCATCACCACCTCTGCCAGAAATTCCGATACAAAAACAAAATGCAGATTTGCAGGCAGATTCTTGAATATCGGAGTCCAGAAATCCCTGATGCCATCACTCGTGATATGCCCTTTTCTGATTTCATCCTCAGTCACGTAATTGTAGCTTCTTCTGTCAAAAAGCAGCACGTCAGCCCCGTGGCACCATACAAATATTTTGATGTTTTCAGGAAGTTTTCCAAGACTTTCCCAGATAGCCGGTGTCATGAAATGCGTCAGTACGGTATCAACACCGTCATTAAGGATTTTATCCAGAGCCTCATTGTTGCCGGTAATTACATCGACACCTTCATATTCAGAGAATATAAGCTCCGCACTGTTCTGAACCAGAACAAATACCAGAGGCTTTTCCCCTTTTCTTATATATCCCCTGACACGACTGTGCACAAAACCGTATCTGTAGATATCCTTATATGACGGATAATGATGCACTACAATAACTGTTTTGTGCTTATTGAATATTTTTCCCGGAAGAGTGAATAAATCCCTGCATTCTTCAAGATAAATGTTTTCTACTACCGAATTTCCTTTTTCGGCAATTCTGAGTCCCAGTCTTACATGAGTAACATTATCCGGAAGATCAGCAGTGACATTAGTGTTCGGCTGACAGAGTTTACTGGAAATCTTTTTACCGTTTTCGTAAAGATAATAGGCAAGTCCCACTCTTGTACCGCGGTTTCTGAGATACAGACGTAACTCTCCGGAATCCGTAAGTTCGGAAACCTCGAATTTTTTCTTCAGCAGAAGGTAATCATGCTCCGTAGCAGGAAGCTCATAATCCAGGGCTAAACCGTCTTTTTCATTTCTGAGTACAATGTT
>JAEEGL013247691.1_pt1 | contig 12704 bp, 8 predicted proteins | sample 9134231 | NCBI WGS metagenome assembly JAEEGL01 (sample SAMN16246548, study PRJNA631951) | gut metagenome | biome: gut microbiome; feature: rumen; material: fiber-attached | host: Bos | place: Iran: Karaj | collected 2018-10 | reverse complement strand
CCGTTCCTTAGCTCAGGCCAGAGCCAGAGCTCGTCTTGAGAAGGAAAGAAATGCCTCAGCAGCTATGACACTTGATGATCTGAAATCACAGATCGACGCTGGAAGTGTCAAGGAAATTCCGGTCATCGTCAAATCTGATGTCACCGGTACAGCTGAAGCGGTTGCCTCATCCTTAAGCAAGATCGATGTTGACGGCGTTAAAGTCAACGTCATCCGTCGAGCTGCCGGAACAATTAATGAATCAGATGTCATTCTCGCTTCTGTTTCTCATGCGGTTATCTATGGCTTTAATGTGCGTCCGGATGCCAACGTCCGTAAGAAAGCTCAGGATGAAGGTGTCGAGATAAGATTGCACAACATCATCTATAAGGCTGTAGAAGAGATGGAAGCTGCCATGAAGGGTATGCTTGCACCAGTTTATGAGGAAGTCATCATTGGCCAGGCGGAAGTTAGAAAGACCTATAAGGTCTCCAAGATCGGTACAATTGCCGGCTGTATGGTTACAGAAGGCAAGATCACCAGAGACTGCGGTATCAGACTGATCAGAGACGGTATCGTTATCTATACAGGCAAACTGGGCTCTTTGCGCCGTTTTGAAAATGACGCCAAGGAAGTCGCTTCCGGTTATGAGTGTGGTATGACGATCGAAAACTTCAACGATATCAAGGAACTCGATATCATCGAAGGCTATGTCGATCAGGAGGTCAAAGCTGATTAATGGCTCGTACCGATAAACTTGATTCCATCCTTTTAAGAGAGATCTCGATGATCATCTCTCAGGAGATCAACGATCCTAAACTTGGCTTTCCGACGGTTACGGAAGTCGATGTAGCTCCGGATCTCAATACTGCAAAAGTATATGTTTCCTTTTTAGGCAAAAACTACAAGAAACGTGACGGTATTGACGCTTTGCGCAGAGCTAAGGGTCATATAAAGTCATTGCTGGCAAAAAGAATCAAAATACGCAAAATTCCTGATCTGACCTTCATCGTGGATGACACACTTGACAAGGCTGACAGGATCGAAGAATTATTAAGCAAATAGCACTTTTAAAGTGCTATTTTTTTAAACAAGGAGGATTACATGAACACTAAACAGGCATTGAAGATTTATAAGAAACAGATCGAGAAGATCAAGGCTTATACACTGGTGCTCGATACGACATCTTTCGATCGTCTTACGATTGCTCCAAAAGACGGCAGCACTTATCGCAACAAAATGATCTCCATCATTAATGGCGAACTGTTTGAACTGCAGACAGATAAGGAGTTTGTTGAAGCAGTTCTGTATTTATGCAGTCAGGATCTTGGTGAGGTCATGAATAGAGAGATCGCTTTGGCAAAAAAAGCGATGGAAGATCAGCTCAAATTCACCAAGGAAGAAGCCATGACTTTCTCGATGGCTTTAATGGAGGGCAATGATGCCTGGCGTAAAGCCAAGTCGGCAAGCAAGTATGCCTTATTTGAAACGCAGCTGCTCAAGCTCATTGATTTAAGCAAGCAGCGTGCCGCAAAACGTGATCCGAAGAAGAAAGCCTATGATCTGCTTCTGGATGATTATGAAGAGGGGATGAATCAGAAGAAATACGATGAGTTCTTTAAGCTGATCAAAACTGAACTGCTGCCGCTCATCAAAAAGATCGACAGAAAAAAGAATTATATTGATAATTCATTCTTATATAAATACTATCCGGCTGAAAAACAGGCAATTTTCATGGAAAAGATCATGAAATACCTTAATTTCGATCCAAGCTGGGGCTATATGGGCTTGACAGAACATCCGTTCACTAATGGTCTGTCCCGCAATGATGTAAGGGTCACGACTCATTATTATGAACACGACATTTCGGCAGCGATCTTCTCCTTAGTTCATGAATGCGGTCACGCTTTCTATGAACATCAGGTCGATCCGAAGTTTGACAATTATCTCTACATCAAGCAGATGTCTTCGGGCATCCATGAATCACAGTCCCGTTTCTTTGAGAACTATCTGGCCAGAAGAGAATCATTTTTTGCGCTGCTTTATCCGGAACTGCAGAAACTCTTCCCGGAGAACTTAAAGGATGTCACCCTTGAACAGTTCGTCAAGGCTGTAAATGAATCACACTGTTCTTTGATCAGAACCCGTGCTGATGAACTAACTTATCCGATCCATATCCTGATCAGATATGAACTGGAAAAGGATATCTTTGCCGGGAAGGCTGATCTCAAGAATCTTGATAAGGAATGGAATAAGAAGTATAAGAAGTATCTTGGTGTTGAGGTTAAGAAAGACTCCGAAGGTATCTTGCAGGATGTGCACTGGTCTGATGCCTCATTCGGCTATTTTCCGACTTATGCCTTAGGTTCAGCTATCGGTGCGCAGATCTTTAAAAAGATGTCTGAAGATCTTGATGTAGATAAGCTTCTCAGCACAGGCAAGTTTAAAGTCATCACCGATTATCTCAAGAAGAATATTCAGAAGTATGCGGCACTCTATAACTATGAGACGATTCTTAAGATGGCAAGCGGTGAGGACTTCAATCCGCGCTACTATATTGATTATCTGAAAGAGAAATATCAGAAATTATACGACATAGATTAATGAATTACGCTAAAATCGATCTGCATCTTCATCTCGATGGTTCTGTCAATATAGGCTGGGCTTACAGGAAAGCTTTAGCTAAAAAGCTCATTGGCGAAAACACTTCCTTCGAAGAATTCTACGATATACTGTTTGCGAAAAACATCGCGCATTCAGCTTTGAGCATCACCAAGTTCGATCTGTTATGCGATATGCTGCAGACTTATGATGAACTGTTTGAAGCAACTTATGATCTTTGTAAAAGACTATATGATCTTGGCTTAGTCTATGCGGAGATCCGTTTTGCTTCTCAGCAGCATTGCAAAGAGGGTTTATCTCAAAAGGAAGCAATTAAAGCTGTCATTGATGGTGCTGAAAAAGCGATGGAAGATTTCCCGCTCTATATCGGCATCATCAACTGTCTGATGCATAAGGGCGACAGTGCTGCTTATAACGAGAAAGAAAATTATGAAGCTATTTCCGCTGGTGAAGCATTCTATCAAAGAGGTCTGGTTGGCTTTGATCTGGCTGGTTTTGAGAATAACTGTCCTTACAGCGATTATGCCTCTTTCTTCAAATTGATCAAAGAAAAGGGCATGCATTTTACTCTGCATGCAGGTGAAATGGGTATCGGTTCTCATCTTCTTGAGGCTTTAGCAATGGAGCCTGATCGTCTTGGCCATGGCATCAACTGCATTCAGGATCAAAGTTATATTGATGCCTTAAGACAAAGACAGATTCCTTTGGAAGTCTGTGTGACATCGAATATCAAGACGACGATGAATTACGCTTCTCATCCGATCAGAAGAATGATCGCTGAAGGCTTAAAGGTAACGATCAATACCGATAACATGATCTTTGGCCGTACCAATCTGCACAATGAGTATCAGCAATTGAAAATGCTGGGACTGGATGATCGTATCTTGGAAAGATGCATGTATAATTCACTGGAAGCTGCTTTCTGTGATAATGATACAAAAGAGAAAATAAGAAAGCTGCTATAGCCTTCGTATATTACAGATTGAGTATTCAAAAACTGCTTTCACAGCAGTTTTTGTTTATTTTATGATTTTTAGATTAATTGCCTTCGTAGGCCTTCATCAGGATCTTTTTCATATCTTCGACCATTGGAACTCTCGGGTTGGCTGGAGAACACTGATCCTCATAAGCTAAGGCGGCTATTTCATCAAGATGAGCTTCCAGATCTTCTTTGGCGATGCCCATGGCTTTGAAGTTCGGATCAAGGTCACAATCCTTACAGAGATTGATCACCGCTTTAGCGAGAGCTTCAACACCTTCTTCTGGTGTTTTGGCTTTTAAGCCCAGCAGATTGGCGATCTCCAGATATTTCTGATCAGCGCAATAATGATTGTATTTTGGCCAGACGGAAAGTTTTTCCGGAACAGTTCCGTTATAGCGTATGACATGCGGTAACAATACGGCGCAGGTGTAGCCATGAACGGTATGGAATTGTGCTCCGACTTTGTGGGCTAATGAGTGCGTCATGCCTAAAAAAGCGTTGGCAAATGCCATGCCGGCAATCGTAGCTGCATTATGCATCTTTTCTCTGGCTTCCAGATCATTCTTGCCATCCTTGACTGCTCGAGGCAGATATTTAAAGACTAATTGGATCGCTTTAAGACATAATCCATCAGTATAATCATTGGCCATGACGGACACATAAGCTTCAATCGCGTGAGTCAGAACATCCATGCCGGTCATAGCTGTCGATTTTGGCGGCAGATTGGTCGTAAACTCCGGATCAACGATCGCTACAGTTGGAGTTAATGAATAGTCTGTCAGAGGATATTTCTTGTTGTTGGTCTTATCTGATATTACTGCGAATGGTGTGACTTCACTGCCGGTACCGGAAGTGGTAGGGATACAGATGAGTTTGGTCTTGCGACCGAGTTCCGGATATTTGAAGGCGCGTTTGCGGATATCCATGAACTTCTGTTTGAGATCATCGAAGTTAACCTCCGGATGTTCATAGAACAGCCACATGCCTTTAGCCGCATCCATGACTGAACCGCCGCCCAATGCAATAATGGTATCCGGCTTAAAGATATCCATCATGTTGGCGCCTTTTTGAACCGTGGTGATATCCGGATCAGGTTCAACATCACAGAATAACTGGATAACAACTTTATTTCTTCTGGCATAGAGTTCTTCGGTTATCTTGGATAAGAAACCGAATTCGACCATAGATGTATCAGTGACAATAAAGACTCTGTTGATATCTCGACATGATTGCAGGTATTGGATCGAATTTCTTTCAAAATAGATCTTCTGCGGTACTTTAAACCATTGCACGGTATTTCTCCTTTTTCCGACTTGTTTGATGTTAAGCAGATTGACAGCTGATACGTTGCCGCCGATCGAGTTACGGCCATATGAACCGCAGCCTAAAGTTAATGACGGCAGGAAGGAGTTGTAGACATTTCCGATACCGCCAAAGGTCGAAGGGGAATTCCAGATGATGCGCATGGCCGGAATTCTGTCGCCATAGCGATCAGCGAGTGCCTGATCATGACAATGAATAGCTGCTGAATGGCCAAGACCATTGAATCTGACCATCTGATCAGCTTTTTCGATGCCTTCTTCTTCATTTTTTACTTTATAGAAAGCTAATACCGGGGAAAGCTTTTCACGTGACAATGGTTCTTTTTCTCCGACATTCTTGCAGAAAACACCGAGTATAACGGCATCATCTGGAACTTTGATGCCGGCGTTTTTGGCGATCCAGGCCACAGATTTGCCGGCGATGTCAGGATTGAGCCTGGCGTTTTCCACACCCTGATCATTCTCGCTGTAGCCAAACATATATTTGGAAAGCTTCTTTTTTTCTTCCCGGCTCAGGAAATGAACTTTAAAGCGTTTGAACATTTCAACAGCTTCATCATAGATTGTTTCATCAATTATGACAGCCTGTTCGGAAGCACAGACCATGCCGTTATCAAATGATTTGGATAAGACGATATCATTGACAGCCTGTTCGATATCACAAGAACTGTGCATATAAGCTGGTACATTGCCAGCACCGACGCCCATCGCTGGTTTGCCGCAGCTGTACGCAGCTTTGACCATGGCATTGCCGCCGGTAGCCAGGATTGTAGCAACCCCGGGATGATTCATTAAAGCATTAGTGGCTTCCATTGAAGAATGTTCGATCCATTGTATGCAGTCTTTTGGTGCACCAGCTGCTTCAGCAGCTTCTTTCATTATAATGGCAGCTTTTTTGGAGCTTTCTTGCGCATTGGGATGAAAAGAAAAGATGATCGGGTTTCTGGTCTTCAGACAGATCAGTGATTTGAAAATGACTGTTGAGGTAGGATTGGTGACTGGAGTTATTCCGCAGATGACGCCAACAGGTTCGGCTATCTGGGTGATGCCTGTGACCGGATCATCTGAAATGATACCGACGGTTTTCTGATGGCGCATGTTGTTGACAACATATTCACAGGCAAAAAGATTCTTGGTTGCCTTGTCTTCAAAAACACCTCTTTTGGTTTCATCTACCGCAGCTTTTGCCAGGATGCCGTGGTTATCCAATCCGGCAACGGAACATTTGGCTACGATATAATCGATCTTTTCCTGATCGTAATTGGCAAACTCTTCAAGTGCTTTGCTGGCTTTGGCGACAAGCTGATCAACTTCTACTGCCGCATCTGATATTTTATTTTTTTCCATATGAATGTCCTTTCAAATTGAATTATATCAGGTAAAATAAAACAGCATCACATAGACATTGTCAATTACAAAAAAAGAGATCTTCCTCAGAAGGGAAGATCTCAGTTATCATTATTTCTTCTTGCTGGTCTTAGCAGTTTTCTTTGCTGGTTTCTTGTCAGCTTTTTTAGGCTCGTTTTTGATTGCGGCCTGAGCAGCTGCTAATCTGGCAATTGGAACTCTATATGGAGAGCAAGATACATAGTTCAATCCGACTTTATCGCAGAATTCGATAGAAGCAGGGTCACCACCATGTTCACCACAGATACCTAACTTGAGGTTCGGACGGGTCTGTCTGCCGAGTTTAGCGGCTAATTCAACAAGCTTGCCGACACCATGCTGGTCAAGTCTGGCAAATGGATCCTGTTCGTAGATCTTGGCGTCGTAGTAGGCACCTAAGAACTTGCCGGCATCATCTCTGGAGAAGCCGAATGTCATCTGAGTAAGGTCGTTAGTACCAAATGAGAAGAACTCAGCTTCCTTGGCGATCTCGTCAGCCAGTAAAGCAGCACGCGGAATCTCGATCATTGTACCGACGTGGTATTCAAGTTTAGCTTTTGCTTTCTTGATTTCTTCATCAGCAGTCTTGACAACGATATCCTTGACATACTTAAGTTCAGCTACATCGCCTACAAGCGGAATCATGATTTCCGGAACGAGGTGCCATTTAGGATGCTTCTTGTTGACTTTGATAGCAGCTCTGATGACAGCCTTGGTCTGCATTTCCGCGATTTCCGGATAAGTGACAGCCAGACGGCAGCCTCTATGACCCATCATTGGGTTGAATTCATGTAAACCATCGCAGACAGCTTTGAAATCAGCTAAGGACATGCCCATTTCCTGAGCGAGTTCTTTCTGTTCTTTTTCGTTCTGCGGAACAAATTCGTGAAGAGGCGGATCTAAGTAACGGATTGTTACAGGGAAGCCCTTCATAGCTTCGTAGATGCCTTCGAAGTCTTTCTGCTGTAATGGCAGAACTTTATCTAAAGCTTTTCTGCGCTGTTCTTCTGTAGTGGAGACGATCATTTCTCTGATAGCCTTGATCTTGTCTTCCTGGAAGAACATATGTTCAGTTCTGACTAAACCGATACCTTCAGCACCGAAGACAACAGCCTGAGCAGCATCTTTAGGTGTATCGGCATTAGTTCTGATCTGTAATCTTCTTCTATCATCAGCCCACTTCATGAACTTCTTGAAGTCGCCGGAAATAGAAGCCGGAACAGTCTTGATAGCTTCGCCATAGATGTTTCCTGTTGAACCATCTAATGAGAGCCAGTCAAATTCCTTATAGACTTTATCGTTGAGTGTGAACTGTTTCTTAGCGTAGTCGATCTTGATATCGCCACAGCCGGATACACAGCATTCGCCCATGCCTCTGGCAACAACGGCAGCGTGAGAAGTCATACCGCCACGTACTGTCAGGACACCTTCAGCAGCAGCCATACCTTCGATATCTTCTGGTGAAGTCTCAAGTCTGACTAAGATGACTTTCTTGCCATTCTTGTGTTCTCTGATTGCATCTTCAGCTGAGAAGACGATCTGACCACAGGCAGCACCCGGAGAAGCAGGCAAAGCAGTAGCGATCGGTTTTGCAGCTTTTAAGGCAGTAGCATCAAACTGTGGATGCAGTAAAGCATCTAACTGTTTAGGTTCAACCATCATTAAGGCCTGATCGGTAGTGACAAGACCTTCCTTGACCATATCACAGGCAACCTTTAAGGCAGCAGTAGCAGTTCTCTTGCCGTTACGGGTCTGTAACATGAACAGTTTCTTTTCCTGGATTGTGAATTCCATATCCTGCATATCATGGTAATGATTTTCCAGAGTATTGCAGATCTTTACGAAATCCTTGTATGCACCAGGCATGACTTTTCTTAACTGATCGATTGTCTGCGGAGTTCTGACACCGGCAACGACGTCTTCACCCTGAGCATTCATCAGGAATTCACCGAACAGTTTCTTTTCACCGGTAGCTGGGTTTCTGGTAAAGGCAACACCTGTACCACAGTCATCACCCATGTTACCGAAGACCATCATCTGTACGTTTACGGCTGTACCCCAAGAAGAAGGGATATCGTTTTCCTTACGATAGAAGATAGCACGTGGGTTGTTCCATGATCTGAAGACAGCTTCGATAGCTCTTTCCAGCTGAACGCTGGCATCCTGCGGGAAGTCCTTCTTCAGTTCTTTCTTGTAGAAGGCTTTGAATCTCTTGACGAGTTCCTTCATATCTTCGGCATCAAGTTCAGTATCGAGTTTGACACCTTTCTTTTCTTTTACTTCATCAATGATCTCTTCGAATCTCTTCTTGGATAATTCCATGACGACATCCGAGAACATCTGGATGAAACGACGGTATGAATCGTAAGCGAATCTCTCGTTGTTTGTCTTCTTAGCGATGGTTTCAGCAACTTCATCGTTGATACCAAGGTTGAGGATCGTGTCCATCATACCAGGCATAGAGGCTCTGGCACCTGATCGAACAGAAACCAGCAGCGGATTCTTTGCATCACCGAGTTTCTTGCCGGCCTGTTTTTCAAGTTTGCCTAAGGCAGTCTTGATCTGTGCCATAATGTCCTTGTTGATCTTCTTGCCATCATCATAGTAAGCATTACATGCTTCAGTAGTGATGGTGAAGCCATAAGGTACTGGTAATCCTAAGCTGGCCATTTCAGCCAGGTTAGCACCCTTACCGCCAAGGAGTTCACGCATGTTTGCATTGCCTTCCGCAAACATATAAACGTATTTCTTGCTCATTTTTTCTCCTTTTCAGTCTTTATTGACCTTAATATTTTATCATATTAAAACATGAGTTTTATTATTAACAGCGACAATTTAAGTAAAACAATGATAATTTGATATAATTAAGAAGTTAATCGGGAGGTGTGGGATGCCTGTTAATAAGAAAACCAGTTTAGGACAGATTAAAATTTCAGATAACGCGATCGCAACTTTAGCCGGTACAACCGTCAATGAGTGCTATGGTGTTGTCGGAATGATCTCAAAAAATTATCTTGTAGATGGATATTCTGCTCTGTTAAAAAAAGAAAATTATGCCAAAGGCGTAGTCATTAAAAATGAACGTGCCGGTATCAAGATCGATGTCTATGTCGTGATCGGTTATGGCGTTAAGATTTCCGAAGTAGTCAATGAATTACAGAAGAGGGTAAAGTATGCTTTGGAAAATACACTGAATATGGATGTCGCCAGTGTCAATGTCCATGTAGAAGGAATTCTGGTCAATGAATAAACTCAATGTAAGTCAGTTTAAAGACATGTTAAGATCCGGCTGTGCGAATCTGGAAAATCACGCTGCCGAGATCAATACCCTCAATGTCTTCCCGGTACCGGATGGCGATACCGGAACCAATATGTCCATGACTTTTTCAAATGGCTACAATGAAGCACTTAAATGCAATTCTGATTCTGTATCAGATGTGGCCAAAGCTTTCTCACGTGGATTACTCATGGGTGCCAGAGGTAACTCCGGCGTTATCACTTCGCAGATCTTCAGAGGCTTTTATCAGCACATTGAAGGTCTAGAAGAAATTGAGACCAAAGATATCTCACTGGCTTTTGAAAATGGTGCCAGAGTTGCCTATAAGGCGATCATGAAACCGGTTGAAGGTACGATCCTGACGGTTATCAGAGAAGCTTCCTGGTATACCAATCATGATTTTGAGACTGAACCTTTTGAACTTGAAACCTATTTTACGAAGATATGCCAGTATGCTGCGGAATCTCTTGAACATACACCTGATTATCTTCCGGTTTTAAAGGAAGTCGGTGTTGTTGACTCCGGCGGTGCCGGCCTGTTAAAGATCCTTGAAGGTTTTAAAGCTTACATTGATGGCAAGCCGATCGACTTTGTTGAGCAGAAGGAAGAGGTACAGACCAATCCGGCTCTGCTGCTTGAAAATGAGGAGTTCGGCTATTGCACGGAATTCATCGTCAAGCTTGATGATGACTATCTCAAACGTTTTGATGAGAAGATCTTAAAGAAGAAACTGACAGATATGGGCGGTGAATCTCTGGTTGTCGTCAGAGATGAGGAACTGGTCAAAGTTCATGTCCATACGCTTAAACCAGGTGACGCCTTAAATATCGGTCAAAGATATGGCGAGTTTGTCAAACTGAAGATCGAGAACATGCAGCTTCAGCATTCCACTATTATAGAAAATGCCAAGAAGGAAGAAGAAAAGCCAGCTGAACCGGTTAAGAAAAAAGAACCGAAGAAACACGGCATTATTGCGGTAGCGGCAGGTGAAGGCATTACCAAACTCTTCTATGATCTTGGCAGTGATGTTGTCGTATCCGGCGGTCAGACGATGAACCCTTCGACTGAAGATTTCGTCAAAGTCGTCAATGATCTGGATAACTGTGAAGATATCTTCATCTTCCCGAACAATTCCAATATCATTCTTGCAGCTAAACAATGCCAGAGTGTCTTGCCGGAAAGAAAGATTCACATCATTGAGACCAAGTCGATCCAGGCCGGTTTATCGGCAGTCGGCATGTTTGATTTTGAAGCAGATTCTGCGCAGATCCTTGAAGATCTGAGTGATGTAATCGCCAATGTCGATGCTTCAAGTGTTACCTATGCGATCAAAGATACAACGTTTGAAGGCGTTGAGGTCAAGAAGGGCGATTATATGGCTATTGGCGGCAAGAACATCATTGCTTCAGGCCAGAATCGTCTTGAGGTCATGAAAGCACTTTTGGATCATCTGTTTGAAAATGATGAGAAAGAACTGCTGACGATCATTGTCGGTGATGACCGCGATGATGAAGAAGTCAAAGTCATTGAACAGTATGTCAATGATAATTCAGATTTCGAACTCGAGATCATCGATGGCAATCAGCCGGTCTATTCATATCTTGTCGGCTTAGAATAAATGGATATCGATATTGATCAGATAAAAATAGAAGTTGACTGGCCTATCTTAGCCAGACTTAAGGACGACCTTTATCCCTATGAAGGCTACGACCATCTTCGCTATACAGCACGAGCCCTTTGTATGAATGAACAGGGGCTTTTTGCTTTTCTGCACATTATGGGTGAAGACCTCTTCGGACCAAGAGATCATCTCGAGACCTGCGGCGGCGGCAAGGAAGAAGGGGAAATGCTTGATGAGACACTGCTTAGAGAAGTCAAGGAAGAGCTTGGCTATGAAGCTAGTGATCTGACTCTGATCGGTTCCATTCTTGATACTTATAATCTTATTCATCGCATTACTTTTTCAACTTTCTTTTTCTGCAGAGTCAACAGTAAAGAAAAGAAGGCGATGCATCGCACGGAAGAAGAAAACATTCTGATCAAAGAGGTGTTATGGCTTGATCCTTTGGAAGCCTTAAGAAGACTTGAAAATGACGCTCAAAGCAGAGTCGATATACTGGTACAGCGAAGAGATGCAATTGCTTTCCGCTATTTTCTTGAAAACCATACCGATCTGTTTAAATGATTATCTAAAGAAAAACGAAGAAGCTTAGGCTTCCTCGTTTTGTTTAATTTTCGTGAGTTCTTCTTCTTCGAGAACTCTATACGCCACTTTACCGACTAAAGTCTTTGGCATATCATCTCTGAATTCAATATCATATGGCATTTCATACTTGGCCAGATGCTTGCGGCAATGAGCCATGATGCTTTCCTTGATTTCATCACTTGGTTCAATACCAGGTTTCAGACAGACAAAGGCTTTGACTTTCTGCATCTTATATGAATCTGGTACACCGATACAGCAGGACATCAGGACATCCTCGTGAGCGTCAATGATGTTTTCTAACTGTGCCGGATAGATGTTGTAACCGGAAGAAATGATCATCCTCTTAGAGCGGCCTTTGAAGTAGATGAATCCTTCATCATCCATATAGCCGAGGTCGCCAGTATGTACCCAGGTCAATCCGTCGGTTTCAGATTTTCTTAAGGTCTGAGCTGTCTCTTCTTCGTTATTCCAGTAATACTGCATATTGGTTGGACCGGAGATCAGAATTTCACCTTCCTCACCATATGGAACTTCTTCATCAGTATCTGGTTTGACGATCTTCATGTATGTATCAGGGAAAGGAATACCGATCGATCCTTCCTTGTACATAGTAGGCGGAGTAAGACAGCAGGCTGTAACTGTTTCTGTTGTGCCATAGCCTTCTCTGACCTGAATGGTTGCACCATGGTCATAGAGGAACTTATCGACTTTCTTCTTTAATTCGACTGATAATGTATCGCCGCCTGAGAACATGCCTTTTAAGAAAGACAGGTCTTTGCCTTCCAACTGTTTGTTTCTCAATAATGCTTCAAACAGGGTAGGCACACCGGCGATGAAGTTGCATTTATTCCTTAAGATCGCTTTGGCATATGACTTAGGCGTAAATCTAGGCAGCAGGATGACACGTCCGCCCTGAGAAAGGATGGAGTG
>JAEEGL012996545.1_pt1 | contig 12704 bp, 15 predicted proteins | sample 9134231 | NCBI WGS metagenome assembly JAEEGL01 (sample SAMN16246548, study PRJNA631951) | gut metagenome | biome: gut microbiome; feature: rumen; material: fiber-attached | host: Bos | place: Iran: Karaj | collected 2018-10 | reverse complement strand
TATATGATACTTTGAAAGAGGAAAGGAGGACCTCAAAATATGAAAGGTTATACAATACAGCACTCTATCGAATTGCTCGAAGAGGAAGTTAAAAACGGAGGAGGATCAGGCGGACCCACAACGGCCGAAAACGTATCATATGACAATACGGACAGCGGTCTCACGGCTGAGACAGTCCAGGCGGCTATTGATGAGATCGACGGAGCACTCGACACAGCGACCGGAAACATTACGACATTATCCGGAAAGGTTACGGACGCCGGTAGTTACTCAACAACGGAAAAAGAAATAGGCACATGGATAGACGGACGCCCGGTATATCGTAAAGTTATAGACGTGGGAGCATATCCAAACGCAACGAGTAAAAATGTGGCTCACGGTATAACGGATCTTGACGTAGTAATATCAGTTGATATGTTTGCCGGAGACTCTCAGAGAACGGGCTTCTTACCCGGTATGTATTGTGCCGTTGACGCCGCTTTCACAAATTATAGTGTTCAGTACAACGTCACAAATGAAAACATAACTATCGTAACCGGACAGGATCGAAGCGCTTATTCTGGTTATGCCGTTATCGTATATGTAAAGACGGCACCCGTTACAAACACACGTAAAAAGAAATAAGGAGGATAATTAAATGAAATTAGTAGATGCTACTCAGATCGTGCGCGATGCAATCGCTCAGACAATGGGCGCTGATTATATGCCCTTAATAGATCCCACTACCCAGGAGCCAATCTCAAACGCTGAGTTTGGCGCTCTGGACTCTCAGGCTCTTATCGATATAGGTAAGGACGTAACCGGAGAGGACAAGATCGCTTCTCTTAACAATGGCTTGATAGCTCTTATCGGCCGTCATATCATCGAGACAAGAACATACTCGACAAGACTCCCCTCTATCTATGTAGAGAGCTACGACTGGGGCGGCTTCCTGGAGCGTACACGTCTCGGACTTGGCGAGATCTTCGACGATCCTATGTATACTAAGAAGTTCGGCGATAATTTCGCCGTAATGGAACATACTTATTACGGACAGCCCACTTATAGCAAGATCTTCGACGAAGCTAAAGCTATTTGTGTACCCATGTCAACAGAAAGAGAAATGCTCAAGGAAGCATTTAACTCATGGGATAAGCTTAACCAGTACATAAGCGCAAAAGAAGCTAAGATCCGCTCGACAATAAACCTTGCTCTGTCAGTAGTTGAAAAGATGTTGCTCCAGTGTGCTATCGCTATCTCAGACGTTAAGAATAACAGCGCCGTTCATCTTATCACGGACGCCGTAGCCGACGGAATTGTCCAGCAAATACCTCTGGGAACAAATCCGGAGACATACAGAAATCCTACTTATGACGAAGTTAAGTATAATCCTAACTTTATCGCTTACGTTCTTAAGAGGATCAAACAGACAAGAGCATATCTTATGGAGATATCGACCGCCTTTAATGACGGCACGATGCCTACATGGTGCGACGAGGATCCTACACTTGTCATGCTTGACAGCTTCGTTACAAACAGTAAATTCTATGTAAAGGCTAATACCTTTAACCCGGACGAGATCGGAGTCGGAGCACTCGACACCGTCACAAGTTGGCAAGGCGTAATGCATATTGACACTACTCCGACCCCCGACGTCGTTTATGAGTTTGACGATACCACACTCTCAAGTGTATACGTTAAAGCTAACGATGCGGCTAAGATCGGACAGAGCTCTAAGTATGAAAAGAGCGGCGTACTTGGTCTTATGTTTGATAAGTCCGCTATCGGTATTTGCTTGAGACGTTCAAAGGTAACAAGCAACTACACAGCAAGCGCTGACTTCTGGAATACTTATTATCATGAGCTCTTTGATCATATCATTGACTCATCTTATAGTATCGTTGCTTTCATAGCTGACTAATACAATAGTGCTAAAACAGGAGGCGGGAGGATTATCCCGCCTTTTGTTATATAAGGAGGATAAAATATGTTTGATATAGCTCCGTTCCCGTTTTTCGGCTTCGATATCTTTGACTTTAACCCGAAGTCTAAAAAAGGGACAGAATTAATAAAGACGTTAAACCAGTATAAAAACTTCTGGACGTGTTACCAGCTTGTTATGGCTATGTTTGATTATGAGGGTCTACCGTTCAGAAAAGAATTTCTTGAGCGCTTGCTCATCTCTTACGGCTATGCGGTACTAGGCCAGACGGAAGACGGTAAGATACACGTCGGCTTCTTCTCATATACTGACAAGGACGAGAACGGGATCCCCGAGGGACCTATCACACTCACAACATTAAACGGGGAGAGCTACGATCTTGAGCTTGGAAAAAATGCGGTCTTATGTTTTAACAATGAGTTAAGACTCCCCGAGCTCATGATATGGAATTATGCGGAAACATTTAACGAGACGGACGTCTCTCTAAAAGCATTACTTAAAAAAGCCCGTCTTTTCCCTATACCGCTCGCAAAAGACAGCAAGACAAAAAACGCTATCAATGACGCCCTGGGAAGCATAGACAGCGGAAACATAAATGCTATAAGCTACGACGGTATCAAGTCGGATCTTTTAGACGGTGGAGCCGATCCGGTTACAATGATGCACTTAACCGAGCCGGAGCATACGGACAAGCTCCAGTATATGAGCAAGTTCTACGACGACCAGCTTAGAAGATTTATGACCTTTTACGGGAACCCATTGTCGAGTGCTTCCAAAATGGCCCAGGTCACAGCGGCCGAGCTTGAGGGATATACAACATACAGCCGTATTTATCCGGAGGTTATGCTTAAAGAGCGCCAGGCTTTCATAGAAGAAGCTAACAAGCTTTTTAAAACGGACATAAAAGTAGACTACTCTAAAGCGTGGGATCATTTGAAGAATGATATTGTATTAAATAATGAGGAGGTTGCAAACGATGACACTACAGAAGATGTTGAAACAGCTCCAGACAGCGAACAAGACTCTGATCCCGTCGACCAGGAGTGAGGACTATCTGGCTGACTATCAGACAGCGCCGGGCGATATTGACGCCTACTATATGGGCGTAAAGTACAAGGATCTAAAAGTCATAAGTGAAGACGTGGAAGAGATCGAGGCCACAGTCGGGGTTGCTTTCCTGGTATATGGCTCGAAGTGGGCGAAGCTCTATAACACTCTTGATCTTGAATACAATCCGCTCTGGAATGTTGACGCCGAGATAGTCGAAGAGCACGATATTGCAAAACGTCATACAGAGGACACATTTGCTGAAAGAGAAGACACGGACACATACGGAGAGACTACCGGCAACACGGTGTACGGACTTCTTAATGATGATGTAACAAATAAGACGACTCCATATGATAGTGCAAACTTTAGGAATTTATCCAAACAGGAGCGGGAAGTCGGACAGCATCAAGACGATTATACAACAGACCAGCACGAAGACACCCATAAAAAGGGAGCTCACACAGACGAGCACGACGAGGACGCTTATAAAGATACTATCACAACGACCCGAACCGGTAATATCGGCGTTACGTCTTCCCAGGAGCTTATAGAAAAAGAGAGAGCTGTCTCAGATTTTAAATTTCTGGATATCCTCATGACGGATATAATCGACATGATAACGGAGCCTTATTTTGAGGAGGATTAAATATGGAAATAGTTCTATATCGTAATTGGTCAGATCCGAACGTCTTAGTTAAGCGTTTGGATATCCTGGCAACGGAGAGCACTCAACCTTATGGGGAGATAGATATCTCAGCGCCGGAGCTTGTGCTATCAGACGTTCCGGAGTCTGTTCTTAATAAAGTCAATTATTGTTATATCCCGGAGCTGGAAAGATACTATACCGCATCAATCAGTCTTACAAATAACGGTATGTATTTGTTAAGCGGAACGGTTGACGTCCTTATGAGCTTTAAAGATGAGATTTTATCAATCCCGGCAATAATCGACAGACAGGAAGACCCGGCAAATTGTAACAAGTATGTAAATAACGGCGGCTATGTTTCCAGGGTTGACAACTTCATGCAAAGGTACACATGGAGCAAGGGCTTCGCCGGAAGTCCTCAGAACATACTAATAACAGCGGGAGGAGGTAATTATTAATGCCACAGACATACACATATGGACAGATAACTAAGGGCGTTGACATTGATACGCCTACAATCACAATAAACGGCGTCACGGAAGATAATTATCTCGATCTTTGCAAGGCTAACGGCATCGAGCCGATAGTAAACGCTAACGGGGAGATTATCGGCTGGCAATATACACAGAGCGACAGTCAACTCACAGACGAGGGCTATACCGAGCGCATTTATAAAGTACAAATGAGCGCACAAAAGAACAGTCAGAGCACGAGCTCCAATGTTATTATCGATTTTGTACCGACGGGAGACGCAACAACATCAACCAGATACAAGGGCTCTATCCAGGTAAACGTCAATAGAAACGATTACGCAAAAGCTATTCTAAAAACGGCGGGCGTTAATCTTGATCTTGCGACCGTTCCGGATAGTGTCATTGATGAAATGTGGGACAGATATCTTACACTCGCGGCCGGAGATGCTTATATGGCCGAGCCGCCCGTTGAGGGTATAGACGATTACGCTCAATGGCTCGGGGATATGTTTGCGGACGGCGCTTATACAATGATGCAATTTTTAAAATGCGATACCGTCGACCAGAACAAATTTAAAACCGTTGACAGCGTGGACAATCTGGCGGCCATATTATCGGTATGTGCTGAAATGGGTATGTTTACGCCGGAGGACATTTTTAACGATGATCCTGAGACAAAAGCGGCTATGATGCAAGCGGTTGCCGGGGATAAGATACAGTTTAAAATGCCGACAGACGCCGACGGTAACAGAATAGCGGCAAACGAGAGTTGGCTCGGGTCTTTTATGCGTCCGATGATGATCGCGGCACTTATCCAGGGTATGAGGCAGCTCCCGAGCGCTTCCGAGCTGGAGGAGGGTTTTACAAATCCCATAACAGGCACACCGATATGGCAAGAGATAGCGGAGGAAGTACACGAGCTTCATGGAAATTATCCGAACATATGGATAAGTCAAATACAGGCTTTTAGCCAGTATTTTCTCATGTTGACAGGCTCATATTTTGAAAATGAAGAGTATACTATCTCAGCAAATTATCCTGCATACGGTTATGCTATTGTTACAATATATGATAATCCGGATAGAGTGCTGGCTAAGTGTAAGGGATATAATAATGGCCAGTGGGTAAGTTATGCAACAGCGGGAAGTCTTCCCACAAATGTTATATTTATATATAGCTTTGCCGACTTCTTCGCTTATTTTGAGTCATTGACGGAACAGGAAAAGATCGCTCTTAACGATCAGTATTATATTTTTGCTAACTGTACCTGGATCCCCGGAGAAAAAGAATATATATCATATGATCCCGATTATATCCATTTAACGCCCGGAATGACTCCCGACGATATTATTAATATCTTACCGACGGAGCGCCCGGATTGGTGGGACGACAGGGACACGGAGGTAACAGTTGACCCCAGGGAGCCCGACACGCCAAAACAAAAGATATATTTGCCGGTTGGAACAGGAAACAATAACCCGACGGAGGGCACACCGGACCCGGCTAGGATAGTCGGAGGATATCCTCTTACGATCCCGTCTATAACGGTACCGGTTAACAGTGTACCGGAAGCTGTTAGCAATATGACACCCACAGCGGGAAGCTCTAAGTTCTGGAGCATATACAACCCGAGCGACGCAAATATGGACAGTCTGGGCGGGGAGCTCTGGCAACAGAATGTAATACAAACGCTCAAACAGACATTTATCAATCCGACGGACGGAATTATAAGCTGGCATCAGATATTTGTCGATGCGTCAGATATAAGTAAGACGTCGGCATCACACCCGATCATGATGGGAGACTATCAGACAAGCGTATCTTGTCCGGTCGTAACAGATCCGACAGTGACTATCGATTGTGGTATTTTGACCGTCCCAACATATTACGATGATTATAGGGATATCACAGAGACAGAAGTATCTTGTTATCTTCCTTTTATTGGATTTGTTGACCTGGATCCGAGGGACGTTATAGGCTGTAAGCTTGTGCTCAAGTATAGGATTGACCTTATCACGGGTACTTGTGTAGCAAATATTTCCCCGAGCAAGGGAGGTATTAACGACCAAAATGTATCAGAGTGTGCTTATATGTTTACGGGTAATTGTGCCGTTCAGCTTCCTATCACGGCGGCCGATAGATCAAGACTCTTATCGAGTGTTATCTCCGGAGCGGCTAACGGCTTCTCACTCGGAGCAAAAGCGGGAACGCTTGCCGGTCAGCCATTGATCGGTGGAGGAATTGGAGCGGTTGCCGGTGGTATTATCGGAGGTATTGAGGGCTGGCACGGTGGTGTTTCAAAGTGTAACGGCTTTAACGCTAACGCCGGAGCTCTGACGATATATAAGACTCCTTATCTTATCGTCCAGAGAAATAAGCCCGCCGATCCCCTGGGAGCCGAGTATCATTACGGAGCGCCCGCTTCAAAGCTCATAGTACTAAGAGAAGCTCACGGCTTCACAAGAGTAAGAGAAGCATATATCAATATCCCCAGAGCGACCGAGAACGAAAAGGCCGCCATTGACACAATACTAAAGAGCGGTATATACTTGTCTTGAGCTTCTGGCTTAGCTCTTCAAACTTCATATTGTAACACTATATGTATAGAAAAACCCCGGGACACACAGGCACCCCGGGGAATTTCTTTTTTATAGCATTTTTAAATTTCTCATATAATCATCTATTAAAGAGCCCTCAGTATTGGAGACGTAAGTCCATAGTCCCCGCTGGTAAAGCTTCCACAGCTTAGTATCCGGAAGCATCACACCCCACTTATATTTATATCTGGAGTCTTTAAGCTGCTTGTCCAGTGTATAGATAACAGAGTCATCATATAACGTGTTTGCTTTATGGACAACTACATAAATACCGTGTTTGTCATTATACATTATCTCAAGGTTTAAGAGGTTGCCGTTGTGCTCTATATAACGATTTGACAGTAAACTCTCTGTATCCTTTTCTCTGTATGGGTGTTGATAAACATTATAAGCCCAGGAGCCGCCCTTTATAGAGTTGAGCTTCGGATTTTTAAATCCAAAAAATCTTTTATTCTGTTCTTTTCTCTTTACAGACAGCTCTCCACCCTCAAGACCCGCCAGAGCGATATCTACAATGGTACCCTCAGAGCTTGTTATCACTTTATGTTGTCCCGGTTGTAAATGCTGGACGTCCTCATAGATCTCAAACTCTTTAAACCACTGAGAATGAAGATCTATTGTGTTAGCGAGTAATACGATAAGCGGACAAGCTCGACCTCTTATGATAGATATTATCGAGTCCATAAATGTTACAAACTCATCGAGATAATTGTATCGGCTGATCATCTCGTCAAAGATTATTATGTCGGAGTCCGGAAGCTGGACAGAGCTCTTTTTAATTGCGTTTTCATCAAGCGACCACTTTAAAAGAAAAGGATCAACAGCTGTCACGTTTGTCTCCGTGTTTGTATAATAAAAGCGTCTCGACTTACATATCACGTTATTATATTGGCCGTCCGTTATCTTCTCAATATAGTGGCATTGTAAGATAGTCTTGAACAGCTCCCCGTCATTTTTCGGCATGATCATGTCTATTATCTCACGCATATAAACGGCTTCAGTTCCGTAAAGCTCGTGCATGATCATAGCTATTAATATCCAGTTGGTAGTCTTTCCGATATTACGCTCCGACAAGTCCATAATATATTTACCGCCTCGCACGTCATGATATGCGTAAGGGTTAAAGACTCCCTCCGGGATCCCGAGCTTGTTAAACTCCTTTTTAATAAGCTTCCAATCGTAATCAATCCCAAGTGTCGGATCGTTATTAATATACTTGATCTTCTGTCTCTTCATCTTCCTCATTCTCCTCATATGGACATTCAGAGCAAATACCATAAGTACACTCTAAACATTCACTTATCTTTATCCACTTCGTCCTCATCGTTTAACCTCCTATAATTAAATAATGTGACAAGCAGGAAGCAAAAGCTTCCCAGGGCAACAAGACCCAAAAACATGATAGATAATTCTATACATAGTAATATAAAGAATTCCATATTTTAACCCTCTTTATTCATTTCCTCCCATACCTTGCCGACAGTCTCTATAAACTCATCAAATATACTATTGATAAGATCGCACTCTTTAGTAGTTAATTGACAAGCATATAATCTAAGTCTATTAGTGGTATTCTTAGATTTTTTTATTTTTCGTTTAAGATCTTCATATCATAATACATATCAACTCTCATCATTCCACCTCGTAAATATTAAACCCGTCGACGGTCCCGCCTATCTGTTTACTCGTCTGTCTGATAATACAGGCCCCGGCGACCTCAACAACATGTTTTCCTATATCAATATACTCTATCTCATTGTCAATGTATAATGATGTCGTCCCGCCGCACTCCTCAAATGTAAAGCCGTCCTCTAATTTGTCGATGCTTCCGAGCTCGTCCTCCCTGGTTTTATAGTCCGGATCGGTTTTTAGTTTTTTGTTGTCGGAAGTAACTCCCGCAATAGTACAATGGAGCTTGTCGTCGTAGTCCGTGTATGCGTAACACTTCGCATGTAAAAATCGGAAGCTCTTAGGGTCTTCCTCCATTTCAAACACCCCATAATATGACATTTTACCTTTTCGATTTTCAACACCTAGACCCCGTTTTTTATTAAGGGCTATAATGTCGTCATTAAACTTATCGATGCGCTCCCGGATCCCCGGCTTGTTGATATAAAAAGCGCTGTCTGTATCCGCATAGATAAAGTTTTCGTACCCGATACAGTCACGGATCACAGTAAGAAGTAGGTATCTACTCCAACTTGTGATATATACGCCATGAGCGTAATTCGTAAATGAGTTATAAGATTTATAAAACTTATCAAGACCCTCCTCGATAGAGCATTCTCTCATATCTCTTTTTTCTGTCCAGACGCCCGTCTCTATATCTATCTCGACGTCCGGACGTATGGGGTTTGTTGCTTGCATACCATAAACAGAGTTTAGTTTGTTTTTTTGCTTCATGTAAAATGTGCTATCTTTGGGGAGCTGTTCTTTTCCTTTAAAATAATCATTTGTAGTGTTGACTATACACTCACGCTCGTAACCCTTATCGGCGGCGTAAAGCTCTATGAGCTGGAAGCCGTCCGTTCTATACTGGTTTGTTATCCAATAAAGATCAAGCTCAGTACAATATATAAGGACATTGTTGCTTATTGCGTTTATCACTCTACCGTTATCCGTTCCGTATGTGCCGGCGTCGTTGATAGTAAAGCGGACCTCCGGATAGTTAAAGACCTTATTTTTACTAAGACAGGGACAAGTCACTTTAGGATCCAGATATAAATTGTTAAAGCGGACCAGCATCACGCAACACTTTTCTTTTAGATACTTGTTAAGTCTTTCCGTGGGGAAGAGCTCAAAGTCCGTCATAAATGAATAAATGAATTTAAACGGACCCATAGGCAACGGCCTCAAAACATTGATAGCCGGAAAGAAGCTCTTAAAGTCTCCGTGCTTATCGTCTTCGATAGTCTTGCCCGCCAGATATCTATTTCCGTGAGTTAAGCCACCGGCATAACAAAAAAACAGGGCCTTGAATATATCCGGAGCGAGTCGGGTATTATTAAACCATTTCCGATATCCGTCTTCTTTCCTGGAAGCGTTGCGACAGTCTCGGCGCACGTATCCGGTAGATGTAAAGGGAACATTTGCAACGGTATCCCCCTCGTTAAGCATTTCTAAATATGTGTTACATTTTAGGGCGGCCACGTCGTTGACCATATATAACCAGTCAATGAGCTCGAGATCCTCGTCCGGGTATCGGATCAGATCGTAGTCAATGGCCGCCGTCATTTTGCGGACCGGGGCTTGTAATTTTGCTCCCCACTGGTCAAGGGACATATTGCTTAAAAGATAAGTACATCTAAACTCTAGGCCGCCATATCTGGCTATAAGTATCTTATGTGATTTTATAGCCAGGATCTCCGGCTTACCAAACTCCTTAGAGAGCTGTTTGTAAATATACTGATGATCATAAGAAAGATTGTGACAATATAAAACAAGCCTCTTTTTCTCGTTTAGCTCGTAATAGTCATATATCTTTCTGAGCTCCTTTATCATATCGAAGACGTAACGCCCTATACAATACTCCCCGTTAAACTCCATACACCATTGATACACCCAGGCGAGCGGGTTCTCGTTTTCATGGTTCCATGATGTTTCCGTATCGAAAAAAGCCGGCTGTTTAAGATAATAGACAGGATCCTTTTTCTTTCCTTTTCTTATCTTGTTTACGGAGCGTAAAGTAAAATGATTTACGGTCTCGATATATCGCTCTTTTTCACAATTTAACTTGATCTTCATATTGCTTTACTCATTATCATTATCCGGGAAAACATTAAAATCGAGCGGGACGGGTTGCCACCCGGCGGACGTTCCCATTATCTCATTATATTTATTAATGGCGGCGTCGTGGGTGTCCAGCGTTCCGGTAGCTTGTAAAAATTCTATCATTTGCTCGGGGGAAGCTGCTTGTTGTATGAGCTTCATTACTGTATCAGATCCGACGACTCCCTTAGCATGGAGAAAACCCTCAGTTTTTAATATATCCGATAGCTGGCTGTCTGATAATTTACTCATACCCGGATAGCTCTCTCTTAAGCCGTTAAAGACGTTCTCGTAATATTGCTCAATACCGGAGGCCGTCATTGTCTGAGCGTTGGCAAACTTCTGGATAAGATTAGCAACTCTTTGCATCTCCGGTCGGCTCATTCCTCTAGTTGATAGGTTTACCTTTAAATGGCCGCTTTTAGTCGTTCCCAGGTAATCCCTATATTGCGGCTTGCTTGTCAGCTTCTCATATGCGAAGCTCTCACGCTCGAGCCCTCGCTTTTCAATCTCGACTATTTGCTGATTAAGTCTTTTGCCCTCGTTGGCTATGTATGACTTTAATTGCTTCTCGGTCATATGCTGGAGATCGGCTTCTCTGGCTTCCATAAGCTGGGCGCTGGCTCTACTCTTTAATCGTTCGGATTTCTTTATGTATGCCATTTTCTTCTCTTCCTCCCTAAAAGTACAACAGACAACGAATTTGAATACGGTTTATTTCTATTTGTTAGTATAGTCTCTTTTAGGATCCCGATAAAAGCCTCGGCGCTATCCTTTGACTTAAAACCAAACAGCAAGCCGTCACAGTCCACGATCCAGTCGTCCGGTATCTGTTTAAAAACTTCCTCTATCTCTCTATCAGTCATATATTTTTACCTCCTTAACGGGATCCTTTACATTATTGATAATTTGTATGATCTCCAGATCCCCGGCATTGTTTGCGGCCGCCGCCATATGTAAATATACTCCGATATCGTGCGGCGTGGGATCCTGGACTCTTATCATCTCACAATTACGGCGCTTGAATGATATTTGCATTGTATCCGATAACCTCCTTTTTTTCTCCGGTTGCTTCTTCTATGATATAAATAATGGAGCGTGGAAGCTCCGCCGGCTCCCAGCACTCCATATTATATAATTGCTCGAACGCTTCACGGGTTGAGCGTCTGGCGTCTAGGCTCTTTTTATAATCCCTCAAACTCCGAAGCATCAAAAGCGACTCTTTTATATTCCGGCGGAAGCTCTCCCACAGCTACGGATCCGATATAAGAACGGTAAAAGCTCATACAGATACGGACCTCGTTAAAGTCCGGAGCGTAATCAAGCTCGACGTTCTTCACTTCTCCGTCCTCAAGTATGTTTACGTTATCGATCGGATACTGACTTCTGAAATAAAGCTTCTCGGGCTTCTCTCCCTTGCCGTTATAAAAGTCTACAAGCTCGTCGGCCTGCTTCGGGAGATTGACTTTACCCTTATCGTCGGTATACCAGCCATTAACGATATCCTCGTCAAAGTCCTTTATCTCCCAGTCCTCAAGCGTTAAGGCGTATTCCTTGCCCTTTTTGTCGTAAGTATCTACTTTTCCGTAGAAGCTTACTTTTCCAAATACTTTCATGTTACCACGTTCGATTGCTCTCTGAGCTTCTTTTTTAGCCATATCTAGGCCCTCCTATTAATTAGATATATTAATCCGGGACTGTCTCCCGGTGGACTTACTATGATATTACATTCATCGTTATATTTAAAATGTCTTTTTTTCTGATCTCAACGGTTGTGATCTCGTGATCGTTGGAAGCCTCAAGTATTATATAGTCTTCCTTTGCCTGGACCGTGAAGAGTACCAGATCGGGGCGAGTGATCTCAATCATATATGTATATGTCTCGTTTGTCATTCCTCCGTCGGTCATTGTATACAGTCCGCTCATTAATCCGAAAGTGTCCTCCAGCTTGTCGAGTGTCTTCTCGTCGATTTCGTTTAAATGGATCTTCATATTGTTTTATCCTCCTATATGTTGGTTTGTGCCCTGAGCTAATGCTCAAGTATATAGTAAAGAATATTTCTATCATAATCTTTACAATAATTGCTTTTTCAATAACAAATATTGCTATGTTGGTGTTTCTTCTATATTAAGGCACTTCGATGCTATCCTCCGGGGATCTCGTTGGATCTGGTCCGAGGCCAGACGGGGCGCCTATCCAGGGATAAAAAACTGATCACTTCCACTATCCATATCCTATATACTAGCCC
>JAEEGL011508134.1_pt1 | contig 12704 bp, 15 predicted proteins | sample 9134231 | NCBI WGS metagenome assembly JAEEGL01 (sample SAMN16246548, study PRJNA631951) | gut metagenome | biome: gut microbiome; feature: rumen; material: fiber-attached | host: Bos | place: Iran: Karaj | collected 2018-10 | reverse complement strand
GCGATATGAAGTTCTATGGCTTTGCCAAGTTGAATGTGCTGCACGGCTGCTTCTAAGAGCTGCATAGCCTCAACTTCGTTATATCCTGTATATTCAAGGCGTTTCTTCCATATCCAGCGGCGCAAGTTCCTAAAGAAGTGGCTGCTGCCGTGAAGATCTGCCAGCACAAGAGACAACAAAAGCACCTCCCTATGATGGCGGTCTTTCATTGTGTCATTCTCTGAGGCTGTTTCCAGCACTCCGTTAAACCATTCTGCCGTCCCCTTGCAGAAGAAATGCACCAAACGGGCCTTTCCCTTGAAGGTTATCGGCTGCGGCTGCAAGTTTCTCAACTCTTCCAGCTGCCTTTCAAATGATGTGTTCATAAAGATCCTTCTATTGTTATCCTGAAAATATTCGTTACAAAGATACGCATAATTTCTTAGAAATAAGCGTTTCTGAGCGTTTTTCTTTCTGTGGGGCGATAAATTGCCCGGAAGTAGAGCGAAATGCCGCCAGCGGCCTTAGAAAAGCCGTGTCTGTGGCGTGCAACTGTCTCTGTCTGTCACCACAGAGCCATATTTCGGGCTGTCTTTGTTATTGCAATAGCCAGTCCATATTTCATGCTTAGCAAAGAACTGCTTACAAGCCATATTATCACATTCTATACACTTCATATTCGTAAAATTTAAAATGGATCGTCTTCTGATTTTTGAGAGTTGGGACTTAATAAAGGGGCACTGCTTAGTTCATGGAACTGCGTTTGCTCTCCCTTGAAGCCTAAGATATATTTTTGCCATACCTGGCCGTTCCTGCACTTGCAAACTTGAATCTGTGCAGTCCCTTTGGGATCAACGTTGGAATATTTACCGCTGTATCTGCTGCCCGTTGCCTCCGGCCTGAATATCAGATAACAGTTATCGCACCCTTCCAAGATCTGCCCGCTGCCTCTAAGGTAATCAGGTGAAGGCTCCTTGCTGTCATGGTCACGGGACAGTTGGGAAAGGAGTACCACAAATATATTTTCCTGCTTTGCCAGGTTCTTCAACATTCGCACCACGTCACCGTAAAACTCTTCACGGCTTGATTTCTTGTCACGCCTGCTGGTACTCATTATCTGTAAGTAATCTACGAATATACCACGTATCTTGTTGCGCCTCACAAATGTCCTGGCACTGCAAAGAATGTCCTCTATTGACGTGGTGGCCTTCTCATTGAAATAGATCGGTAATCCTGCCAGCCTTGCCTTTGATGTCCTGAAACGCTGCCATTCCTCTTGTGTCAGCTGTTCCGGGCTGTTAAGCATGGTAGAGACGTTAAGCCCTGCGTCCGCTGCTGCGGCCCTTGCCATAAGTTCGGCCTTGCTCATTTCCATTGTATAGAAGGCTATGGGATCCCCTTCTACTGCAACATTGACGGCCATTTGCAGGGCTATGGAACTTTTGCCCTGTCCGGGGTAGGCTCCTATAACGTTCAAGTGGGTAGGCTTCAAGCCTCCCCGTTCATCAAAGCAGACAAAGCCAGTTTTGACTCCAGCCCCTTCGCCCTTGATCTGTGCTATCAGCATGGTCTCCAGTTCGTCGAGCGCGTCCGCTGCTGTAGAAATGTCCGTTACCGCATTATCGGAAATAGACTGCATTTTCTCCGCTGCCTCGCTGATGGTGTCCGTTATGTCCTTTGTCCTGTCTGCGGCCCCGTCTGCAAGATTGTGAAGGTTGAGCAATACCTGGCGGCGTTGCCACAGATCGTTAAGGTTGGAGGCGTTAGAATATACCGTTGCCGATGTTGCGACGCTCTGAGAGATCTCAGTAACTTCGTAAGGCCAGTTTTCCACCGTAACACCTTTGGCGGGCTTCTCGATCATGTATTCTGCTAACGTGCAAACATCTATGGCCTGCCCGTTAAAGAGCATATCGGAAACAGCCTCAAATATGGCCCTATATTTCGGAACTGTGAAAATGTGGGCTTTCAATATGTTCCCAACTTCGTAATAACAAGACGGATGATTGATAAGAGCACCGATAACGGCCTTCTCACATTCCTTGTCTATAAGTCCAAGCATTGCCTCTGATAAATCCTTCTGCATAGTTGTTACCTTTTATCACGTTTGAGCCATTCAAGACAAGTCCTGTAAATGCTTCGCTTAGTCTTGGGTACGTCTTTATTATTCTCCATTGCAAGGAGTTTGCCAGTAAGAATTTTCTTGCTTTGGTCTGCTGCCTCCATAAGCTTCTGATATTCCTCTTCTGTCGGAATGTTCATTTTCAGCAAATGGGTGCAGTTCTTATTGAGCCAATCAATAAAATTTTGATAATCAGAAGAGAGAGAGACAGACGGCCCCGCCGTCGTTTCTTCTATATCTTCTTTTGTTTCGATAGAAACATTATTCTCTTCTATTTCCTTTCCATTTTCCTTTTCCTTATCATAGATAGGTTGGTTGTTTTTTGGTTGTTCCTTGGTTGTTTTTTGGTTGTTTCTTGGTTGTTTCTTGGTTGTTTTTGAAGCATTATTATTGCCTATAGGAGCACCACCACCGCAACCGTTTATAAAGTGGTACCACCCGGAATCAAGGTTTGGTTTTATCAAAGTCCAAATCAATTCTAATAATGGATCATTGAACGTTGGTTCGAGATGATCTAAAGCGTAACAAACAATTCCACGATATAAAGCCAGCTGATCTTTCTCGTTTACCCGATCAATAGCTTCTTTAAATGATCGAAAAAATTGAAAGCCTCCCCTTATTTTAATTTCCTTCTTCATAGAGCATGTAATTTAACCACGGAACTTCTTTTCGATTGCGTCCAGGTCATAAGAAATGACTCTGCCGATCCGGAAGAAGCAACCTTCAAACTTGCCTTCTTTATGCCAGCTGCTGACTGTTGGCTGGGACACTCCCAAATACTTAGCGAGTGCTACTTGACCTTTTATGATTCTATCACCGTTCATCTTTATAAACTTATATTTATTGAATCTTTATGCAAAATTACGAATAATATTTGATATTACTTGAATTTAAGGCATAATATTTAGCATAATTTTGCATATTTATGCAATTTTGATCGCGTACATTGTTCATATACGCACATGGAGCACCTGGAATATTTATTTCGCGGGTTGCCTCAAAGCAAGCAAAACACATAATGCCCATATTCAGTTAATACTACGTATTAATGCGATTGAAGGAGCGCGTCCACTTCTGACTTTCTATAATATTTCTTGCCAGCAATTTTGATAGGCACAAGAAAGCCATGTTTCTCCCATCGCCACAGAGTAGGCTTTGTGATACTGAGGATGGACACAGTTTCATTTGGAGAAAGATACTGGTCTTCTTCCTTGACCGCCTGGATCTGAGAATCTTTCTCATTGATCCATTCAAGGAACAGCTCTTTGAGGTCTGCAGCGTTGACAACTATCTGTACGTTACGCTCTTGATCAATGATATTTTTTATGTTCATGTTTGCAATGCCCTTCCGCTTTTACCTATATCCTCTCGGTCGCTCAGGGTCGGCCATTGCATAGTCGGTGGATAGGCCTCTGTGCTTTGGCGTTGCAAAATTGGCGTTTTTTCCTGAATACTGCAAGTCAGAAAATAAATGGTAGTAAATGCGTTTACTGCTATTTACTACCACCTATTTTTTACCATGCAATGTGTTTCAAATCACTGAGGAAGGAAATGTTTTCCTTCTATGTTGTCATATATTGTTTGGTCGTGGTTTTCTTTATTTTCATCGCCAGGAGTATTGTATAAATGAAAATGCTTATAGACACTTCCGTATTTAACTCCGCTAAATTCTGACTCAAATTCTTTCGTGCGTGGTTCCCTTGTCAGAATACCGTCATTGATAGCTATGGCAATCGTTGTGCCTATATCAATAGGCCTTTGATTATCACATAGAAGATGGAATCTTTTAAGCACTTCTTGTTTGTCGTACTTCGGATCTATCAGATTGGAGAAAGAAGGCTCATAACGAGGTCTATCTTCTTTATCCGCTTTGAGGATATTCTTCATTTCCTCTTTCAGTTCTATTGATTCCTGAGTTTCAATGTCGAATTCTTCTGCAAGCATCCTCTTAGCAGAGATCACGTCTTGATAATTGTCTGACATAGCCCTTATGATCCCGCAGAGCGTGAGCGCGGCCTGATCATCCTGTAATTTATAGGCCCATTCCGATGAACTGATTTTGTCAAACTTACGATGTAGAATGATCTGATCAATCAATCTGGACCATTCATCAAAGTACCATTGCAGATCTTTCAGGCTGGGACAGATCTCTTTGACCTCTGACACAAGCTGCCCGCCCATGAAGCGCGTCGTGTCCCTCAGATCCCTGAGTCTTGAAAGGTACGGCTCCAAGGGTTGCACATTGTTTTCCCAAAGTTCATCAACAAGAAAATAGAACTTGTTGACATTCTCCACAAAGCCTTTTGTCTTCTCGAAATCCTTCATAACTCAGCCCTCTTTTAGTCTATAAGTGCAACAGTCTCTTTCTTCACGTCCATATCGATATTACGGTATCTTGCGAAGGCCCTGGATCCTTCGGCGTGCCCGCTCATGGATCCTATAAGGTTCGGGTCTTTGATCTTCTTATATAGATTACCGATGAATGTTCTACGGGCTATGTGTGAGGATGCAATCTCACAGAGTGGCCTCTGCTCTGTCTCGCCAGTCGTGGGATTGATAACAGAGACTTTCCTGTTAATCTCGCAGACTGTCAGAATCTCCTTCAAGGCCTCATTGTATTTTTCCATGCTGATGAACGGGAACAGTCTGCCTTTCGGATCCATACCTTTGTATTTCTCAACCAAAGCTTGTGCGCGGCTATTGAGGGGCACACTTACGACAACAGGCTTTTTCTCTTTGGTCTTCTTCGGAATGTATTCTATTGCAACAGTGCCAGCCTGATTTGTAAGGTTCTCTCCCGTAAGCTTCTGCAGGTCACTATATCGGCATCCTATGAGACATTGGAAGATGAAGATGTCTCTCTGAACTGATAAGTGTTTGTTCTCGATTTCCTTGTCTGCAATCTGATTACGTTCTTCGAGGTTCAGATAATAGGGAGTGCCATAGGTTCCGGCCTCGATCTTGATATTGGCAAAAGGCCTGTTTGAGGAAATGCCGTTCTGATCTATCCAATTGAAGAAAGCCCTGAATTGCTTCTTTCGCTCAATGAGAATGTTACGTCCACGTTCCCCGATCTGTGCGGTCTTGTGCTTTGGCTTGATCTCCACAGGATACTCAGAAAGTAAGTTCTTGAATATCTCAGGATATTCTTCTGAAAGGGCCTTCTCGTTAGCCATATAGTCGAAGAAGTCCTCAGCCTGCTCTTTGTCGAAAGAATCAACGTCGAGCGTGAAGCCTTTCCTCTTCCTGTCAGTCTGCCGGACAAAGGACTGATAGCGTGAAAGAGTCCTGATAAGTACACGGAATGATCTCTTTCGTCCTTCAGAAACGTCCTTCTTGCTGATGTATGTTTCCAGCAGTTCAAAGAAAGGCTTGGCTTCTGCACGCTTTTGATCATCCTCACTCTTTTTCTTAGCGTCCATAATGACCTGATAAGTGATGGCCCCTGCAGACATATTCCTTGTAAGGCCCATTGCATCCTCAATGGAATCATGGTTAGGATCCTCAGAACTGCAACAGAGCGCGTTGCAAACTGCTGTTAGTCTGCTAATATAAGAGTCGAGCGCGGCCTTCTGAGTCTCGGCTTCCCTCACCTCCATGACATTCAGCTTTCCCTTCTTCGGGATTACCACACCATAAACGGCACCTTTCTTTGTTTCCTGGATAACCTTAAACCATTCAGGATTAACGAATACACCTGACTTGAAGCACGGCCTGTTTGTCCGTGAGATCGTCAGCTTCACAATTACTTGACTTCTGCCATTGGCATCCGTCTTACTCGATAATTTCAATTGAGTTGTAGCCATATCTTATAAGTTTTGAATCACGCTGCAAAGTTACAAAATCTTTTTGAAACTACCAAATATTTTGGGTCACATTTGGGTCACAATAGTGAAAAAACGAGTCACACACTGAAATAACTTGAAATTTGCAAGTAATTCATTTTCAGCGTATTGCGATTAAAACGGATTAAAATGAATTTCAAAGAGTTTCATAAAAGAGCATTCCGCCGGAATCACAAGATTGCATGAAAGCTCCCCAGTCCGATATCGGCTGGGGAGTTGTTTTTTATGTACATTCTTATTTTACCGTCAGCCAGACGGCCTCGCCTCGACCCTTCGCCTCGACGATCTTCTGCTTCAGGCGGTGCAGCCAGATGTTCGAGTTCATCACCATCCCCCGCTTCAGGTTCTGTCCCACGAGGATGCACCCTGCCGTGTCGTCCTTCGTGTTGCCCGCGTGGATACGGATGCCGCTCCACTGCCGCTTGAACGCCTCGTCGCCCTGCAGCAGGGGTAGCCACTTGCCGAACTTCGGGCTCCAGGTGATGACCACGGCATAACGGCCTTCGGGGATGGCCGAACAGCCCACGATCTTCCGACCGCCGTTCTTGTAGTCCCGCCACGTGGGTTCCAGCGTGTCGCAGAAGTAGTCCTCCATTTCCCCTGCCAGATACTCGTCGTCCACTCTCTCCACGATTGCCAGACGGCCGATCGTGTACGTCTTGCGCTTTGCTATTCTTGTCAATGTCAGTTCCATACTACCTTAATGTTACAATGTTATGTGTTACAATGTTTAATTCTCTATCTTCATCTTCTTCCAGTGCGACTTGTCGGTCTTGTCGATCCAGCCGTCGTGCCGCCAGCGGGAGATGATCATCCTTAGCGACTGGTCGCTGCAGAAGCCCCGCTTCAGGGCCCGCAGGTCATCGACGGTGAACGAGGGCGGCAGTTGGTCGAACACGGAGTGGTTCGCACCATAGCGCTGGCACACCTCCCTCGCCTCCACATACTGGCTCTCCAGCGCCTCGCCGAATGCCTTGATCTGTTGCTGCAGACAATACTCCGCCATCATCAGCGCGAATTGGATAGTTGCTTTGGTAACAGGGGTTGGGGTGGTCTGAACAGTCGACAACAGATGATGGATCACCCCGCATCGGAAGCCGATCACCGCCGCACGTTTCCGATAGACATCCTTCACGTGGTCGATATCCTTGGCAGCCTCGATGCGCTTCTCCTCGCACCACTGCTCGATGGCCTTCCTCAAACGAGGCACATCAACAAGCCCCGTAAACATGCGCAATCGGGTGACTGCCTCCTGAATCTTTGCCTCGTCCTCTGCCGAACGCTTTCCGAACTTCGGCATCTTCGAGAATGAAGCGTCTGGCATCTCGGCGAGCATCACTCTGCTCGAAAGACCGTTCTCAATATTGTCCGCCTTGAAGCACTTCCTCAGCGCACCATTAGTGCCGAGCATCGTCCAGTTATAGGCGACTTTCACAACTCCCGACTCTGCAGCATCCGAATTATAGTCCTGACCCCATTCGCCCCGGTCAAACGAAAGACGATAGATGTCATACTTCGATGACCACGATCCGGCACCGTTCGTTTTTCTGAGGGTGTCCAATTCCTCTCCGAAGGAATAAATGGTGTGTCCATTACTGTTCTTGAATCGCTTCAAGAGCGTGGAACAACTGACGGTTACAGGCACCTGACGGATGAGCACGTGCGGATCTTCCGGAGCCTTCTCGTTGGCCTTACGTCCCTTCTTGCGCTCCTTCCATTCCTCCTCACGCTTGCGTGCCAGGGCATCCTCCTCATCAAACTGACGCTTCCAGACATCAATGGCATTCTTAACCACCGACTTATTAGAAGCCTGCTCGCCACGGATAATGGCCATCAGTCCGAGACTATGGATGTTGCCGTCACAATACTCAACCTCAACCCCATCGGCATAAGCCCCCGCGATGGGCATGATCCCCACAAGCGTCGGCATGTGCATCGATACGGGCACACCCACCAACGATTCTTTCAAACCGATGGGCAGATTCTTGAAGACCGCCTTCGGCACTTCCCCTCCTGAGTAGGAGGGGGTAGGGGTGGTCTGATCCGCCTCAAACCCATCCTCAAGCCCATCCGCCTGCTCAGACCCACTTTGGCTCCCCCTAATCAGGGGGAGAAAGCTGCGCCAGAGGTCATCCACAATCTGCTGCATCATCTTCGAGACACCCTTTGGCTCTTCTTTGCAAGCCGAGTCCACGACCGATTTCAGTTCGACATCCGTGAGTCCGAACCTCGGCATCACCGCCATCAGCACCTCTTTCTTATTGTCGCAAATCGCCCTGAGATTCACCGCCAGCTTATGCAACTTCACATTCCTCTCGCCCTCGGCAGGCTCGCCGCCATTCCTCCGCCACCACTCGGCGATGATAGAAGTGTAAGGTATGCCCTTAAAGCATTTGTTTTCCCCTCCTAAGTTAGGAGGGGTTGGGGTGGTCTGAACAGCCTCAATCTCAGCCACGGATTCTGCCGCAGAAGTGCCCTCGTTCAGACCCCTCCTAACCTTCCCTAACTTAGGGGAGGAATTAGTTACCTCAAACAACCGAGGACTAACGTAGCGAGTGTGATCCTCGGGCACCATATAAATACACCGATCGACGCCCTTCACCTGCTTGTCTGGTATGAACCCCGTGGCCTCCTTCATAATCGTCTGTGCGGTCTCTGCGTCTATGTCCTCCGGCAGTTCCACCAGCACATGAGTCCCTCTTCTGACCGACTCCTCCACCATCAGCACCTCGAGATTTCCGCACAACAGAGACTGTCCCTTTTGTGAGAATTTCGACAGAATGTCGCTGGTGTGTCCTTTCTCGTCGAAGTCCAGCATCAGCCGATTCAATGGCTTGACGGCATCTGCAATGGCCCGGTGATTGTTCTTGAACTCCGCGCAGTGTGGTGTCCACACCGGCAACTGGTGTTTCAGTTCCTCCTGTCCCGCCTCGATCTTCCTGCACGTCTCGGCCAGCCAGGGTTCTCGTCTCATCTTCTCCCACTCCTCTTTCGTTGCGGGATGGACGGGAGCGCCGTGCCCCCGTCCGATACATGTAAACCTTTGTGTGTCTGTCATAAATATTAATATGTGTAATTCGTGTAATGAGTGAAATTCTTGGTCTTAAAAGTTCGGGTAGCCTAATTTCGAGTTCAGGTATTTCAGTCCAGCCATGGTCCACGTCATATACGTCCGGATCTTCTTCTCGCCCTTCAGTGAATACGAGACGTGCGTGCGTAGGCTCACCAGTCCGCGATCTGCCAGGTCGTCGCTGATGTTCCACCGTCCGAACCTCCGATACTGGATGCCCATGTCGCGCACCACGGCATTGAAGTCTTCGACCGTCATGTTGAACGTCTTCGCCACCTGTGTCGCCGTCAGTGTGTCTTCCGCCTCGGCGTTCACCATCCTCAGTCCCTTACCGATGATCTCGTCGGCCGCAGCAAGGATTTTTTGGCACGGATTACACGGCTCTCTTTGAGAGACACTGCTTATTTCTTTCGTACAAACTGCCGCGTCTTCGATAGAAGCCGTGAAATCCGTGCCTAAATAAATTCTCTCGCGCTCCAGCTCCTCCCATCTCAGCACCAGCTTCGCTCTCGCCTCGTCGTTGAACTTCGTGGCGATGTAGAGCGTCTCGGTCTTCGTCAGCGAGTAGCAGGGCACCTCTCGCGTTCCACCGTTCGGCTGGACGATGGTTCTTGATGTCAGCGCAAAATTGCGCCCACATACTTTTTCCCAAGCTGGCTCCATGTTTCGGATAGCCTTGAGTACGTCTTTGTGCTGCTTCCCGGTGATCTCAGCAATCTCCAGTGAAGTCATGTGTTGGTTGTCACTTGTGTGTTGTTGTGTGTTTAAACAAATCTGTTTCATAATTGTGTGTGTGTTTAATAATTAATAATGTGAATTGATGTGTGTGTTTGTTCATGGCCTCGACTATCAAGGCCGTGTCTTTTTCTGGGCCGTGCCGCCGTGCCGGTCATTTCTTGTGTGTCAACATGTCAAAGAGCACCGTCAATCAAGTTTTGACGATGCAAAGTTACGGCGAATAAAAAAAAGAAAAGCCCTATATAGGGGGTATAGTAGACCCTATATAGGGATAAGGTGTGCTGATTATCAGCGTGTTACGATTAGTTCTTGAAAATCTCGTCTATTTCCTTATATCTGCTTGGCATGGTGCCCGTCTGTAGCATATCCCATTTGTCCTGAGCCAGACCGTTGATGCCCCAGAAGATCTGAAACAGCTTCCACTTCGATTTCAGTCCCAGTTTCTCGGCGAACGCCTCCGCGATATACATGGCCTGTTTGTGTGTGGTCTCTGCCGACAGTTTGAAACTCTTGTCCACGAACCCCTTCTCCACCAGCAGCTGCCAGTAGCGCATGGCCTCAGTCGTGCCCAGTTCGGGCGGCAGCGCGTTGGCCTTCGTGATGCGCAGGGCTGTCATCTCCTCCTGGGCCAGGCGGATCTTCATCATGTATTTCAGGAAGTTCGTGCGCTGTTCCTTCGCCTTATGATCCTTGCGGTGGGCGTAGAAATAGTGACCGGCCTTGCTGGGGTTCACCACCAGACAGCCATCCTTGAAGTCGCAGATCTTACGCAGGCAGAAGTAAAACTTGTGTACGTCTTTCTCGGCTATCGTACTGTCTTTGTCGGGCACCGGCAGCACGATCTCGTCGGGATAGCGGTTGGCACCGTGCCTGTGGGCCACCGACTCGTTGAAGATGCCAGTCTCGAAGAGGCGCAGCAGTTTCTCGCCGCGATAGTTCTCCAGTTCCTCCATCGTCGGAGAGCCCAGGCAGTCGCCTTCGCTGAACGCCTTGTAGTCGCGCAGCGTGCTGTTGCCGTTGTACCTCATGTATTTCTTCAACTCGTCTTCATACAGCTTCACGTATTCCTCGTCGGCGTGGCGGCGGTCCAGCTCGTCGGCTATCTGCAGGAGCACGGCCGACAGTGCCTCGACGGCCTTGTTCAGCTCTGCCACGGCCGTCAGATCCTCCGCCGTCGGCTTGGGAAGTTCTATGGGGAGAATGTTCTGCAGGGTGTCGCCCAGCGCCGGGTAGTCGATACCCTCGTCGGCATTAAGCACAATCTCGCGGCTCACCTTGGCCAGCACTTCGTTCCGTAGCGCCTGCGTCAGTTCGGCCGCATCAGCCGTGAATCCCTCCACGTGCTGTCGGCGCCCGGCAGAGCGTCGTCTTGTCTTCAGACCCGACAGATGCTTGATCAGGTCGTTCAGGATTTCTGTATATTCACTGTTGGTTCTCATTCTTTTTCTTGATTTTTCCCTTCGTGATGCGCATCACTATGGGGCTCCCATTTTTTTGGGCGATTGGGCTGCAAAGGTAGTCAATTTCCTCCGAATACGTATAGGATTTCCGATATATTTTACACTAAATAATTGTTAATTTTTGCCCGTGTAAAAATAAAGTCCCATGCCGTTTTTCGCGCATCCCCGATTCCTTCACGGTGCGCCTTCAACTCACTTGTCCGTTTTTCAGAACACACACAAATCGCACAACAGGGACAGTCCCCATTATGCGAAAAAATCCTCGCGGCTTTCACAAGTGGCGAGGATGAACTTAGTGATAAAACATAAACCTTAAAATAGATATAAAAACACTAATTTCGTCGTTCCCTGGTTCACTGTCGTCGTTCCCTGGCTCCAAGCCGCACCGCACACTCCGGCCGACATCGCGACCGTAAACATCACTCGTCTCAATGTTGCATAATTTCTGCTGCCCAGCGTCTCCGCCCGCCGCAGAAGATTTTGATGGATTGATTTCATATTCATATCGTTGGTTGATAATTTGTTGTTCAAGATAAATCAAGATTTATTTCGATGTTCACAAAGGGTCTGACCCTCTGTGAGGTCTATACCGCGACGCCCGTCCGCATCACCTCGCGGTAAATGGGCGTGTCTTCGTCGTTCTCTAAGAGGATGGGTTCGATGTAAAGGCTGACTTTATCAACATCGTGGTTGAGTTTTGCAGATGTCTCCCACCATGTCCCCTCAGTAATTTTCGGCACGATGACAGCCACGTCAATGTCGCTCCACTCGTGAGGGCAGTCCTTGGCGTAAGACCCGAACATCATCACCTTCATTGCCGAGTCGAAATGTGGGGCAATCACCTCCTTGTATCGGCGCACCAGTTCAAGGGCGAACTCCTTGGAAAGAACGCTCCCTATAGAAAGCGGTGTGAAGTTCACCGGCTCAATGATTTCTCTTTTATCTTTTGCTGAATCCATGCGTGCATCTGTTTGGTTTGTTCTAAAATCTTTGCAGTAGTCTCGCGATTGAGCGTGCGGGCCACATCGTCCTTGATTTCCCTATAGCGAGCCTCGATATACATCGGCTTGAGGTGGTCGAGGAATTCTAACTGCTCGGCGCTCATCTTCGTGTAGAGCCCGCAGCCTTGAGCTATTTTCTTGTGGTCGTGGAGATAGGGCGGGTCATCGTCGCGGCACACGCACCAGTAGCATTTCAAGGTCTTTTCAATGACCTGATGGCACATGAAGCCGACATAAAGCCAGTGGCCCGTTTTATAGAGATCCTCAGCCACGCCCAAGTCTTCTTCGACGAGGACAAGCCATTTCTCTGCTCTTTCTTTGTTTGACATATCGTCAGTTTTTTAATTATTCCGCTGCAAAGATAGTGATAATTTTGTGAACGGCAAAATAAATCGAGATTTATTTTAGGATGTAACATGAACATTGTAACTTTGTAACATTAAGGTGGTTCGAGATGGTAGGAGAGGGATAAGGTATATATTAGAATAT
>JAEEGL011246480.1_pt1 | contig 12704 bp, 11 predicted proteins | sample 9134231 | NCBI WGS metagenome assembly JAEEGL01 (sample SAMN16246548, study PRJNA631951) | gut metagenome | biome: gut microbiome; feature: rumen; material: fiber-attached | host: Bos | place: Iran: Karaj | collected 2018-10 | reverse complement strand
GCTGTTCAAGTGGAACACTGACCATTGCCCTATAGTTGTTTCGGGATCTACGGCATGGAAAGGAGACAGTAATGCTGCAAATTGGAACGAAAGCCCCGGCGTTTACGCTGCCGGATCAGAATGGGGAAATGAGGAGCCTTTCAGACTACCGGGGTCAGAAGGTCATCCTGTATTTCTATCCCAAGGATATGACGGCCGGCTGTACGAAGCAGGCATGTACGTTTGGAGAGCTGTATCCGCAGTTTCGTGAAAAAGGCGCGGTCGTACTGGGAGTGAGCAAAGATACGGTGGCTTCTCATAAAAAATTCGAAGAGAAATACGGTCTGCCTTTCACGCTGCTTTCCGATACAGAGACGGCGGTGATCCGGGCATACGATGTATGGAAAGAGAAAAAGAACTACGGCAAGGTATCCATGGGCGTCGTGCGGACGACTTATCTGATCGATGAGGATGGGATCATCATCAGGGCGTTCGACAAGGTGAAAGCTGCCGACAATCCCGCCCAGATGCTGGGAGAGCTGCCGTGAGGATCATTATCTCTCCGGCAAAACAGATGCGGACAGACACGGATTCCATTGCCTGCGCCGCGCTTCCGGTGCTTTTGAATAAGACCGGGATCCTGCTGGACTGGATCCGCGGTCTGACATATGAGCAGCAGAAGGCCCTTTGGAATTGCAATGATAAGATCGCCCGACAGAATGCCGGGCGGTTTGCGCATATGGATCTTTACCGGGATCTTACACCGGCGATCCTTGCCTATGACGGGATCCAGTATACTTACATGGCGCCGGCAGTATTTGAGGATGGCGAGTATGACTATGTACAGGATCACCTGCGCATCCTGTCAGGGTTCTACGGCGTTGTAAAGCCAATGGACGGCGTTGTGCCGTACCGTCTGGAAATGCAGGCCAGAGCCGCTGTCGGCGGCTGTAAAAACCTGTATGATTTCTGGGGTGCCGATATCTATCGCGAGGTGATGGATGAGAGCCGCATACTGGTCGATCTGGCTTCAAAAGAATACGCAAAATGCATCGAGAAGTATCTGCAGCCGGGAGACCGGTATATTACCTGTGTTTTCGGGGAGCAGGAGAATGGTAAGATCGTCCAGAAGGGTGTTTATGCCAAGATGGCACGGGGAGAGATGGTACGCTATATGGCAGGCATTCATGCAGAAGAACCTGAACGGATCAGGGACTTTAACTGGAGCGGATATCGATTTGATGAAGACCGGTCAACGGAAACAGAATATGTCTTTGTCAGACAGGATCGTTCGTCAAAGAACGGCAGGGCATAAATGACCGAGAATAGCGGTATTCAGGAATAAAAATGATCCTCACTTCAGAGGATCATTCTTTTTTTCTTCCCGATACATTTCGTCAAAGTGTGCAGTCCTCCCGGAATGAAGAGAGATCCCTTTCTGGTTGCGGGGCACATTGTTGCAGTGGCCTACGAACGAGATGACAAGGGTCGCGATCAGCGAGTGCAGCACCCAGAGCCCCAGTGCCGCAAGCGCGGCGATGAGCGGGGTCTTAAACAGTATGTGGAGCACGATACAGATGCTGACCAGAAACAGGTAATGGAACCGAAAAGCCATGTTGACTGCGAGGGACTTAAAAAAATCGGAAATACTGCGGATCATGGCACACCCCCTGTTGATGCTCTGAATGATAAGCCTGATACGGTCTTCCTTTATCATACAGCATCAAATGAGAAATGAAAACCCTCCCGGTAAACCATCTGTCGATTGTTATCGCATTCCACAGATGTTATATTCTCTATGGGGTTTCTGCCGGGATCCGGATGTACGTGCTGCGGACATCCGTTTTTAAGGCGGATCCGGATGGAATGTGAGGTGCGTGACGATGAAACAATCTACACTCGGATCATTGATCCGCGCCCTTCGGATACAGAATCAGATGACGCAGGCGCAGCTCGGTGAAAAGCTGAATGTCACTGATAAGGCTGTTTCCAAATGGGAGCGGGGTCTTTCATATCCTGATATTGCGCTGTTTCCGGGGCTTGCAGACACGCTCGGGGTGAGTGTGTCGGATCTGTTGAAAGAGTGCGTTGATGAGGATCAGCCGTCAAGGCTGCTGCAGATCTTCGAGATGTCCCATGATCTCCGCACACCGCTGCACATCATCCTCGGCTGCGCGGAGCTGGCGGAAAATCATAGCGATGATAAAGAACTTCTGACAAGATACCTTAACAGCATCCGGATCTCCGGTGATTACCTGCTGAGAGCGATCAACCGTGCCATGCTGGTTACCGGGCGCGATCCGATGTCTGATACCGAAAATGAAACATCAGACGAAACGGCAGACCTGGAAAGCTCACTGCGAAAGAGCGCGGTCAGGAAGAATCATTCCGCGGACACAGCAAATGCGCGGGAACAGTGGCTGAGGGAGTGTGACTTTTCGGGAAAGAGGATCCTGGTTGCGGAAGACATGGAGCTGAACCGTGAGATCATCAGGGAATTCCTGAAACAGACAGGGGTCAGCATGGATTTTGCCGAAGACGGACAGGTCTGCCTTGACAGGGTCCTGGCTGCCCCTGCAGGGTATTACGACCTGATCCTGATGGATGTGATGATGCCTAATATGGATGGCATTGAGGCGACCAGAAGGATCCGCGGTCTTTCTGATCCCGGGAAGGCTTCCATTCCGATCATAGCCGTTACGGCAAATGTTTATGAAAAGGATAAAAATATAGCTATGGAGGCCGGTATGGACGCATTTACCGAAAAACCGATCTTTGTAGAACGACTGTTTGATAAGATGAAAATGTTCTTGCAAAAGAAAGCCTGAACTTTGTTCCCTTCGTTGACCGGCACTCCCGCTTGCGGGAGTGCCGGTTTTCGGATAGAATGGACTGATATGGAGAAAAACACAGACATCATCGATAAAGGAGGTCGCCGACCGATGTTAAAGAGTGTGAAAAACGAAAAGCTGGCATTTGCCTGTGATTATATGAAGGGTGCCCTGCCGGAGATCCTGGACCGACTGGTCAGTTCGAATATGATCAGTACGATCGGTTACGGAGAGGATGATATCACAGAATCTGCCCGTAACAGGATCCGCGAAGCATGCGGCTGTCCGAAGGCTGCCGTAGAACTTCTGATGGGAGGGACCCAGGCCAATGCGGTCATGATCGACGCATTCCTGCAGTCCTATGAGGGCGTGATCGCTGCCCGGACAGGGCATATCAGCGTCCATGAAGCAGGCGCGATCGAAGCAAGCGGGCATAAAGTCCTGGAACTGCCCCATGAATCGGGCAAGCTCCTTCCGGACACCGTGCGGCGGTATCTTCAGGACCATTTCAGCGATCCTACTCATCCCCATATGGTCAAGCCGGGGCTGATCTATATTTCTCACCCCACGGAATACGGGACTCTGTACAGCAGGGATGAACTGCGGGAATACCGGGAGATCTGTGACAGATATGGCCTTTCTCTTTATGTGGACGGAGCCCGGCTTGCCTATGCGCTGGCTTGCCCGGAGAATGATGTCACACTGAAGGATCTTGCCGAGCTCTGTGACGCATTCTATATCGGCGGCACCAAATGCGGCGCCCTGTTTGGAGAGGCTGTCGTTGTTCCGGATCCGAAGCGGCTTCCCTACCTGTTTACGACCATCAAACAGCACGGGGCGCTGCTTGCCAAAGGCAGGCTTCTGGGTATCCAGTTTGATGAATTCTTCCGGGATGGCCTGTATCTGCGGGCCGGGATCCCGGCGATCCACGCTGCGGACAGGATCCGGGAAGCGCTTGCCGCGAAAGGCTACCGGCTTTGCTACGGTTCGCCGACGAACCAGGTCTTCTTTATCATGGAGAACAGGAAGCTGGAGGAGTTCGGAGAGCACGTGGAATACAGCTTCTGGGAGAAATTCGACGATGAACATACCGTGATCCGTCTGGTAACAGACTGGGGAACTACGGAACAGGTGACGGAGGAACTGATCGGCATCCTGTAAACGGGATGCGTTGCTGTTGGGGGAATGGAAGGAAATATGAAGATCTGTCTTTTAAATGATTCTTTTCCGCCCGTCATAGACGGCGTGGTCAATGTCCTGTTGAATTATGCCGACTATCTGCGCCGCTGCCACGGGGCCGGGATCATCGTGGGGACACCGGAATACCCCGGCGCGGATTATGACGCCTATGAATATCCTGTGGTAGCCTATCCGAGCCTGGACACAGCGGCTGTGACCAACGGATACCGCACCGGAAATCCGTTTTCGGAAAAAGAGATATCCGAACTGGCTTCCTTCGCGCCGGATATCATTCACTCGCACTGCCCGGCATCGTCGACCGTGATCGGGAGGATCCTGAGGGAAGAAACGGGGGCGCCTCTGGTCATGACCTATCACACGAAATACGATATCGATATCAGGCGCTTTATGAAGATCAGGTCCGTTGCGGATGAAACGATCCGTGTCATGGTAAGCAATATCGAAGCCTGCGACGAGGTATGGACGGTCAGCCGCGGCGCGGCGGAAAGCCTCAGAGAACTCGGTTATGAAGGCGACTGTATCGTGATGAGCAACGGGGTGGACTTCGCAAAGGGAAGGGTCGGCAGCGAGGCGGTCAGGACGGCGACAGAGGGATATGACCTCCCGGAAGGGATCCCGGTCTTCCTGTATGTGGGAAGGCTGATCACCTATAAAGGCCTGCCGCTGATCCTTGATGCCCTGGAGAGGCTTGCGGCGCAGGGAAAGGATTTCCGTATGGTCTTTGTCGGCGGCGGACCGGACGGGGAGATGCTGGAGAAGAAGGCAGACACGCCGGGATTAAGGAACAAATGTATCTTTACGGGCCCCATATATGACAGGGATGTCCTGCGTGCCTGGAATACGAGAGCGGATCTTTTCCTGTTTCCCTCCACCTTTGACACCAACGGGCTGGTCGTACGGGAGGCAGCGGCCTGCGGGCTGGCGAGCGTTCTGATCAGGGATTCCTGTGCGGCGGAAGGCATTACGGACGGACGGAATGGTTTCCTCATCGAGGAAACGCCCGAAGCCATGGCTGCCTTTTTAAAAGAAGCCTGTGGGAATCTTTCGCAGCTGCACGATGCGGGACAGCACGCGATGGATGAGATCTATCTTTCCTGGCAGGAATGTACCGCACGGGCCTATGCGCGGTATCAGCTGATCATTGACCGGAAGAAGAGCGGCCTTCTGGCATCGAGGAAAAAGCTCCCGTCGGATTACCTGGTCTCCATGACAGCCCGCGGCATGCAGGAGTGGGAACAACTGCGCCGGAAGAGAGAGGACTGGAGGCAGCAGTTCAGGGAGTACACCCAGGGAATGATGGATAACATAGCGAGCGCGGAAGATACCGCTGATCTGCTCTCAGCCCTGGTACCCGATCGGAGGATCGCGGAAATGGAAAAGCATATAGAGAGGCTCGAAAAAAAGATAGAAAAACGGCAGGGAACAAAGACCGATGGAGAAGATCAGACAATTTGATTTTCGAAAAATGTCCTTTTATCAGATCTGGGTACGCAGTTTCAGGGACGGTAACGGGGACGGGATAGGCGATCTCTATGGAGTATATGAGCGGCTGGAATATATCAGGGATCTGGGTGTAGACGGCATATGGTTCAGCCCGATCTTCCCGTCACCCAATGCCGACTACGGGTACGACATCTCGGATTACCGGAACATCCATCCTGATTACGGTACGCTGGAACAGTTCCGGAAAGTTCTGGACAGGGCGCATGCGCTTGGTCTGAAGGTCCTGCTGGATCTGGTGATCAACCACACCTCCGACGAGCATCCCTGGTTTATCGAAAGCTGTAAAGGAAAGGACAATCCGTACAGCGATTACTATATCTGGAGAGATCCGCGCTTTGACGGCGAGGACCGGCTTCCTCCCAACAACTGGTACAGCCAGTTTGAGGGGCTGGCGTGGGAATACTGTGAGACCCGCAAACAGTATTATCTGCATGTTTTTGCCCGTAAACAGCCGGATCTTAACATGGATAACCCCAAAGTCCGGGAAGAAGTCAAAAGCATCATGCGCTTTTGGCTGGATATGGGTGTGGACGGTTTCCGGGAAGACGTAATAACCTATATATCCAAAGACATGCGATTGCCGGACGGTATCCCGTTTCTTCCGGCGATCAACGGTCTGCCTTTCTATAACGAGGGACCGAATCTGCATCGTTATCTGCGGGAGTTCCGGGAAACAGCGCTTTCCTATGGTGCCGTCCAGATCGGGGAAGCTCCTTTTACAGGCATTAAGGGAGCACGGAGGCTCATTACAGGCAGGGACCGGGTGCTTGATCTGGTGATCCAGTTTGAGACCATGACGGCAGACTGCTTTTTCACGGAGTACGTTCATCATCCTTTCTCCTTAAGGAAACTGAAACGGGCCTTTTCACGATGGCAGTATGGGATGAAAAAAGGCGGATGGAACGCTTTGTACCTGGAAAACCATGATCATCCCAGGGTGATCGATCGTTACGGCAGCCGGAAATACTGGAGAGAGTCCGGCACTATGCTGGCAGCCTGCTTTATTCTGCAAAGGGGCACACCTTTTATTTATCAGGGACAGGAGCTGGGCATGACCAATATCCGGCTGCATTCGATCGGACAGTATCTGGATGTGGCGAGTGTGAATGCCTATCACCGCTTTCATCTGAAAGAGCCGGTCCGGCGCCGGATGCGCCGCATTCATCTCTCCAGCAGAGATTCTGCCAGGACGCCGGTTCAGTGGAGTCCGGCGCGATATGCAGGATTTTCGGTACATAAGCCATGGTTTTATGTCAATCCCAATTACAAAACGGTAAACGCCGCGGATGAAGAAGCGGACCCCGGCAGTATCCTGCATTTCTACCGTAAATGCCTGAAGCTCAGGAAGTCCTGCAAAACGCTGCTTTGGGGAAGCTACAGAGAATATGCGCGCTCCAGCCGCAGGGTCTATGTCTATGAAAGGGAGTACGAAAAGGAAAGGATACTGGTCATCTGTTCCTTCTCAAGGCACAGGATCTCTTACCGTCTCCCAAAGATCTATCGGAACAGCAATAATAAACTGCTGTTGGATAATTATCCGGCGGAAGAACGCCTTCCGGACGGCAAGAGAGAGCTGCGGTTGCAGCCGTATGAGGTAAAAGTCCTGAAAGCCGGCTGCCTGTGAGGACAGCTCATCTATGAAAAGACCCGCTTTTTTGAAGGCAGGTCTTTTCGTGTCGTTGTTTAAAAAACCGGGTTATGTTATACTAAACTATTATGAAAATACGAATGCAGTCTTTAAAGACATGGATTCAGCCTATATATAGAAGGAAGCAGAAATGTTTGGCATAGAGATCAGCGGCGTCAATATCTACGGTTCCGTCAGTACAGCGGTGATGACTGTCGGACTTTGGAAACTGTTTGAGAAGTGCGGACAAAAGGGCTGGTGGGCACTGATCCCCGGTGGCCGTTATCTTAAGCTCGGAGAATGTGCCGGCCGCGAAAAGGACGGACGGATCTGTATGGTCCTGGAGCTCGGGGTACTGCTCGGAGAGATCCTTTCAGGGATCCTTGACATTGCCAGCCGGGCTACCGAAAGGATCGCCCTCCTCCTGGCGCTCGGTTCCCTTGTTTTCCTGATCATTCAATGGATCCAGGAGATCAAGGTATACAACGGACTGTGCAGTACCTTTGCAATGGGGAAGCGCTGGATCTTCGCATGGATCCTGGCTCCCTTCATTCCTGCGTGCCTTTGGGGATTCGGGGAGAGATACAAGCCGGTCAATCTGGGACGAACTGCGGATGAAGATCATCTGGCAGGCACAAAACCTGCCGAACTGAAAGCCGGAAGTGCCGGAGCCCACGGTGGGGAGATACCGGCAGAAAGCCTGGTGATCCGTCTTAAGGAAAGAACTGTAAATGACTTTTTTAAAAAGCGCTATTTGTTGAAGGATATCAGCCTTACGATCCCCAACGGCAGCATGACCATGCTGCTTGGCGGATCCGGATCCGGAAAAACGACCTTCGTGAATGCGATCACGGGGTATGAAAAGGCGGATGCCGTCATGCTGCTGAACGGCAGGGACATATATAAAGAATATGAACAGATGAAATACCGTATCGGATTTGTGCCGCAGCAGCCGCTGCTGCGCATGAACGATACCGTGAACCGGACGCTGGAAGACGCAGCTGCCCTCCGGCTTCCGACGAGCGTCAGGGCTGCGGAAATGAAAGAGCGGGTCAGAAATGTCATGGATACACTGGGTCTGACTGCAGGACAGCACGGCCTCGTATCAAAAAAGTCCGGCGGAATGAAAAAAAGGATCTCCATCGGTATGGAGCTTATCTCTGATCCGGATCTCTTCATTCTTGATGAACCGGATTCGGGTCTCGACGGTGTGATCGCGAGGGAATTGTTTACCAGGCTCCGGGAAGTGGCGGATCAGGGAAAGATCGTCATAACGATCACGCATACACCGGACCGGGTGATCGATCTCTTTGACTATGTGATCGTGCTTGCCAGGGATTCCGGCCGTGTCGGGCGTCTGGCATTTTTCGGTTCACCGGCGGAAGCAAGGAGCTTTTTCGGAAAGAATACCATGGAAGAGATCGTCATGGCCATCAACCGCAGGGAGGAAGGCGGTGAAGGCCGTGCCGATGAATTTGTTGAAAAATATGCTGCCCTGCGGGACGACACGGAAACTGCGGAAAAAGACGGGTCAGCTGTAAAGGAGGCTGCAGAAGATGAATGCTGAGCTTCAAACAGGCGTAGACTACACCAGGCTTCATTACAGGGGCAGGATTTCCCAGATCGGCATCTATCTGGGAAAACTGATCCGTATGTTCGTCTACCAGAGCGACTGGAAGGTCCTGCCAATGGCAGCTCTTATCGCAGGACTGGTCACCTTCGCAGTGGGAGCGAATCTGTATAAGACACAGGAGGGAACATTACAGGGGAGCTTTGCCCTGGTCTGTGTCTGTATCTGGAACGGCTTTTTCAACTCGATCCAGGTGATCTGCCGGGAACGGCCGATCATTAAGCGGGAACACCGCGCCGGGATGCATATCACATCATATATTGCGGCACACATGATCTATCAGATGATCCTCTGCATTCTCCAGACTTCCATCATGCTGGCCGTCTGCATGCTGATGAAACTGAAGCTGCCTTACGAAGGGCTGGTGACTCCCTGGTTTCTGACAGATCTGTTCATAACTCTGTTCCTGATCACTTATTCTGCCGATATGCTCTCCCTGGCTATTTCCGCCCTGGTGAGGAACACGACGACGGCGATGACCGTAATGCCCTTTGTGCTTATCTTCCAGCTTCTGTTTTCAGGCGGCCTGGTCGTTTTGACCGGCACCGCGCTGAAACTGACGGATTTTACCATAGCAAAATGGGGACTCAAAGGACTGTGTACACTCGGCAATTACAATGCCCGGCCGATGGTGGCTCTGTGGAACACCATTTTCAAGTTCCGTGATCTGGAACTTCTCGGTTACAAACCGATCGGCATGATCATGGATGAGATACAGAACCGGGATATGCTGGATGAAGTGCTGCTGGCATCAGGCCAGTACAACCAGAATGCGGCGTATGTGTATACTGCCGAAAACCTTACGGGGTGCTGGATCCGGCTGATCGGGATCGGTGCGCTGTTTGCCGTGATCTCCGTGGTACTGCTGGAGTTTGTGGACAGGGACAGGCGTTAAGGATGGGAGTTTTCGATGTCGGTGGATTATTATAAAAAGGCGGTCATGGATGCTTCCGGCTTTGTCCTTCTCGCGGACTTTGTACCGGGGATCATCCAGGAGATACGTTACTATTCGACCTATAATTTTATCGGTGACCGTATAGACGGTTATGAGGAACCCTGCGCTATCATGACAGCGGAAGCTGCCCGGGCGCTGAAAGCTGTCAGTAATGAGGTGAGCGTGCATGGATACCGCCTCAAGGTCTTTGATGCGTACCGGCCTGTCTGTGCAGTCAGGCATTTCGTACTTTGGGGGATCGAGGACCTGGATCTCAGAATGAAGCCGTTTTTCTACCCGGATCTGGAGAAACAGGAACTCTTTGTCAAAGGTTATATTGCCGCGCGTTCGAGTCACAGCCGGGGCAGTACGGTAGATCTGACGCTGCTGGATATGAAGACAGGCAGGGAAGTGGACATGGGCAGCCCCTTTGATTTCTTCAGCGAGGCCTCCCATCCGGATTACCGGGGGATCACACAGGAACAGTACGAAAACCGCATGTATCTGCAAAACATCATGGTGAGGAACGGTTTTCAGCCATATGACTGCGAGTGGTGGCATTTCACCCTGAAAGAAGAGCCTTATCCCGAAACTTACTTTGAATTTCCGGTCTCATCCCGGTCCATTAATCATTCATGATCGGTAAATTACGTTACAGCATTGTTTTCCGTATACTGTCCGGCATTGTTGTCCTGCTGGTCCTCCTTTCCGTGTTCATCGGTACCATAGGATACCAGGGCTTTACAAGCGCGCTTCTGGACCAGTATGCCGACGGTGCGTTCCGGACGGCAGAGTCGGCAGCGGAGCTCGTCAATGCGGACCATATCCCCCGTTTTATAGAAAGTGGAGGGAAAAGCAGCGAGTATCAGGCAGCGTATTTCAGTATGGACAGGCTCTGCAATTCACAGGGGGTCACGTTTATCTATGTGATCCAGCCTGATCTGACGGACTACGGGCATATTACTTTTATTTTTTCCACGATCAATCATGATTCCCATTACTCCCTGTATGATTTCGGGTTTGTAAGGGCGACGACCAACGATGACTACCGCGTGAAATACCGCCGTCTGTACGAAGAAGGGTCTGAAAGGGAGCTGGTGATCAGAGATCAGGGATATATACAGACGGATCCTCATATCACTGCCATGGTCCCGCTGAAGGGCGCCGACGGGCGAACCAAGGCGATCCTTTGCGTACAGCGCCAGATGGATGTACTGGATGCTGCCCGCAGGCAGTATATCCGGAACCTGTTCCTGTCACTCGGTGCTGTCGTGCTGATGACGATCCTGGTATATGGGGCATATATTTACCGGAGTCTGCTGTTTCCGATCCAGACCATCACCGGAGAAGCAGAACGTTTCGCGGACGAAAGCATTCCTTCCGGCAATAAACTGACGGACATGATCCTCAACCGGGATGAAATAGGAACACTGGCCGGATCCGTAGACCGGATGGAGGAGCAGATCTGCAGCTATATGGAGAATCTCACCAGGATCACGGCGGAGAAGGAACGTATCGCGGCGGAACTTGATGTCGCCCGAAAGATCCAGGCCGGGATGCTTCCGCAGCTGTTTCCGCCGTTCCCCGACAAGACCTGCATCGATCTTTATGCCACGATGCATCCGGCAAGGGAAGTCGGGGGAGATTTTTATGATTTCTTCCTTGTGGATGATGACCATCTGGCTTTGGTGATCGCGGATGTTTCCGGAAAGGGGATCCCGGGCGCGCTGTTTATGATGATCTCGGACATCCTGATCCGTTCGGAGGTCAAGCCCGGTATTACGCCTGCTACTGCCCTGACAAGAGTCAATGAACGCATATACAAGAATAACCGCGCGGAAATGTTTGTCACGGTATGGCTGGGAATACTGGAACTTTCCACCGGTAAGCTGCAGGCTTCCAATGCAGGTCATGAGTATCCCGTGATCAAACGGGCGGGTGGTTCCTATGAACTGTTTAAGGACATGCACGGCCTGGTGCTGGGCGCCCTGGATGACATGGTATACAAGGATTATGAACTGAAGCTGGAGAAAGGCGACAGTATATTCGTGTATACTGACGGTGTGACAGAAGCGACCGATGCGGACAACCGGCTATTTGGCACCGGACGGCTTCTGGATTCCCTCAACCGGGATAAAAACGTCACTGTAAAAGGAGTCCTTGATGAAGTGCTTACAGGGATCAGGGATTTTGTGAAGAATGCCCCGCAGTTTGATGATATCACCATGATGTGCCTGTATTATAAAGGGACAGATGAGAATGAAAATGGCTGACAGGGATGGCAGGCATGTTCAGATTTGACACAAGGAATAAAAAACCGTTGCTGTATAATATAGCGGCGCTGTCTGCAGCGACCGCGGTGCTGATCATTTTCCTGCTCAGGGACGGAGGCGCGGAACAGACGCTGGCTGTCAGTGCTGCACTGACGGTCTATCTGCTGGCTGCCGAGGTGATGCTCATCAGAGCTTTTTTCGGGCAGATCGAATACAACCCATATTCTTATAACACGATCTATTATATGGGTTTTTCCCTGGTGATCCTCTTCCTCCTGGGGACAAGGATCTATATCACCGTGCGTCTGCTGAAAGATCCGGAAGCCTATGGGGCGCGCGAGGTGATCTATACACTGCTGAATGCCGCAAAAAACTATCTGTTTCTCACATTCCCGTTTTTGTTTGCCTTTTCTGCCGCGCTCTGCATTTCCAACATTTCCCTGATCCGGCATGAAGGAAAACGATTCGTGAATGTGCTGGGTATTATCCTTTCGTTTCTGCTGGTAGGCGGAGCGCTTTGCCTTTTCTGTTTTGAGCGCTTCCTGATCGGCAGAGAAGGACAGCATATCGTACTGAATCTGGGTGCCAGCCTTTTCTCCGCCGTCTATCTGTATTTTGAGTGCATGCTGACGGGCGCGATCGTGGCAGCTTTGATCGCTGCTTTTTATGAGCCGGAACCGGACAAGGACTTTCTGATCATACTGGGATGCGGCATCAGGAAGGACGG
>JAEEGL010167294.1_pt1 | contig 12704 bp, 11 predicted proteins | sample 9134231 | NCBI WGS metagenome assembly JAEEGL01 (sample SAMN16246548, study PRJNA631951) | gut metagenome | biome: gut microbiome; feature: rumen; material: fiber-attached | host: Bos | place: Iran: Karaj | collected 2018-10 | reverse complement strand
GGGAATGTCTCAACAGTTGCACCCTTTGACTTAAGGACTTCCACAGCATCGAGAACAGCTTTTTTAACGTCCTCATCGATACCTTCGCCGATATATTCTTCAGGGATACCGAACTTCTTTCCTTCAAGGCTGTAATTTTCTATTGCTGAGAGGTCGAGTTTTCCGGACTCTAATGAAGACTGGTCCTTGGGATCCTTGCCGCTGATAACGTTGTAAACAGCAGCGATATCTTCAGCTTTTCGGGCGATAGGTCCGATCTGATCTAAAGAGGATGCAAAAGCAACCAGACCATATCTGGAAACCGCGCCGTAAGTAGGCTTAAGTCCTGTGACACCGCAGAAAGATGCAGGCTGCCTGATAGATCCGCCTGTATCGGAACCCAAAGCAACAGGAGCAAGAGCAGCTGCCACGCATGCGGCAGAACCACCGGAAGAACCGCCCGGAACTCTGTCTGTATCCCAGGGATTGGATGTGATGCCGAAGTAGCTGGTCTCTGTTGTGGAGCCCATCGCAAACTCGTCCATATTCGTCTTGCCGAGAATGATCATTCCGGCCTCTTCGATCTTACGGATTACTTCCGCATCGTAAGGCGGAATGAAGTTTCCGAGCATCTTTGAAGCACAGGTGGTCTTTATCCCCTTAGTGCAGATGTTGTCTTTGATGGCGATCGGAACACCTGCCAGAGGACCTGTAAGTGTTCCTGCCTTTATAGCCTCATCGGCTTTTTCAGCCTTTGCAAGCGCTTCATCTCTTATAACGGTAATGTATGACTTATACTCACCGTCTTTTGCATCTATGGCATCAAGGAAAGCCTTTACCGCTTCAACAGAAGTAATCCTGCCATCCTTTATAGCCGCGCCGATCTCAAGGGCGCCCATTTTCCTGATCTCAATACCAGTCATAATGCGCCCCCTTAATCAAAGGTCTTCGGTACTAAGATCGTACCGTCTTTTGTCTCGGGTGCGTTGCTTAATACCGCATCCCTCATATCTCCGTTAGCGATGACATCTTCGCGCGTAACATTCGATACGCCCGCAACATGGCTTAAAGGTTCAACGCCTTCAGTGTCAAGCTCGCTTAACTGATCGAAATAACCCAGGATATCGCCCAAAGCCTTTTGGGTCTTCTCCTCATCTTCAGCGCTCAGTTCCAGACGCCCGAGGCTCTCCAGATACTGAACCAGATCTTTTGTGATCTCCATTTGAACACACTCCTGCATACTACTATTAGCTAACTATAACCTTAGAATTTTATCATGACGCTAAATTATAATAAAGGGCTTTGAAATAAAGACACCCCGGGTCCTGTGCACTTTTTCCACGGAAAAGGCTTCGAAAAGTGCATAAAGCCCGTGATTTGTGCACTTTTTGCCCCGTTATTTCATAAAAAAGTGCATAGGCATTGTGCAAGTCCTGACTTTTGCAAGTCCAAAAACATCCCGGATCAAATAAAGGAGCTGTCCCCTTTTAAGACAGCTCCTTTGAAACCCGATTAAATTATGTTGAATCTAAGTCCGCTTACTCTTCGTCAGAGTCCTCATCTTTGAGATCATCATCAAGATCATCATCAAGATCATCATCATCAAGCTTGGCTTTTCTGACCTTGCCCGAAGACTTCTGTGAAGACTCATTCTTGCTGTCTTCAAAAGACTTGCCGGAAGAGGAACTGTCATTGGGCTTGCCGTTCCTGAATGCATATACAACAAGAATGACTATGACTGCAACGATGGCAACTGCCGCAAGCGTGATAAATACGACAATAAGAACATCTGCAGACTGTGAAGGATCAGTCTGTGATCCGGAAGGTGTCTGTGTTGTTGCAGCAGAAGTAGCAGCTGTAGGATCAGACGAGGAATCCTCGGAAGGCAGAGAGATCTCCGGTACGGGTGTTGCCGTGGGAGCTGCAGGTGCGGGAAGATAAACGTCGTCCGTATGGAAATCGTGAGTTCCCGCATCGATCTCATCAAGAACTGACTGGCCTAACACATTCATGGCTATCTGATCAAGAGCATCCTGTTCCTGTTCCTTAAGACCAAGGTAACCGACTACGAAGTAACCGTATTCGGGAGCAAAGATAACATCCAGTTCTCCGGCGGTCCTTCCGTCGCCATATGCCCATTCCTCAAACTTGGGAACCATCTGACCCTTAGGAACGGCGATATCACCCTGATCGTAAACATTTCCTGCCTCCTGGGCAGCCTGGGCAAGTCCTGTGAGGTCATCAATGGAAGAACATGAATCCTTCATGGAATTAGCAGCCTCAAGAGCCTTATCCTTTATTTCCTGCTCAGCTGTATCAGGTGCATAGAAGAGAGCATATCTGACATAAGGGACTTTGAGTTCTTCTTCCGCGAACTCGTAATTATCACAGAAGTTGCTCGAATATGCATCGGCAATATAGTATCTCTCGAGTACTTTTCTGAAGTTGGCCTCATCATTGCCGGGACCATAGTAGAACTGGAGATACTCATCAAGAGACTTACCGGTGTCGGCGGCATTGCCTGTCTTGATGTTTTCCATCATGTCATCGATTGCCTTGAGGGTATCGTCAGAAAGAGTAATGTTTGCTTCAGCAGCACGCTTGCATAAGACACATGTGCTCTCGATCGAATTCTCGGCATACTTGATAAAATAATCACCGAATGTCTCATAATCACTTCCGGAATACTCTGCGGAAAGGTCGATATATCCGAGTGTTGTGGCGGGATAATAACCCATGTTTGCATAGCCGCTCAGATCAAGGAATGCATTGATAAAGTAGAAATTTGATTCCTGCTTGGGAATTGCGGCACCGTCAAAATAGTATTGATGGTCAAGGTAGTTCATCAGCTGTTCGCCGTAAAGCTCCTCAAATGACTGGGGTTCAGCGGGAGTTGTTTCTGCTGATGCATCTGTGACGACAGCCTCCGTTGTCTCTGGAGTAACAGAACTTTCAACACTTGTGTTTTCGGTAAGTGTTCTGGTCTGGCTGCAGCCTGTGATCGTTGATGCGGCAATTATGCCTGCAAGGATTAATGTGCTGATCTTTTTCATTTTCCGGTTATCCTCTTGTAGTCTTCTGTACATGCAGCGATAGTATCGTCCATGTCATAGTATTTGTATTTGCCGAGCCGTCCTCCGAACTCGACCTTATCGTCCGACCCGGACAATTCCGAGTATTTACGGTAAAGCTCATTGTTCCTCTCATTGTTGAGCGGATAGTACGGCTCGTCACCCGGTTTCCACTCAGCGGGATATTCGTGAGTGATGACCGTGCCCCTGCCCTTTCCGAACTCGAAATGCTTGTGTTCCAAGATCCTCGTGAACGGTGTCTCGGCATCGGTATAATTAACTACCGCATTGCCCTGGAAGTCATCTGTATCGGGCAGATATTCTGTCTCGAATCTCAGACTCCTGTACTCAAGCTTGCCTAAGGAGTAATTATAATACTCATCTATCATGCCCGTATATATGATTTTAGTGGCAATTTTGTCCAAAGATTCTCTCTCAGAAAGATAATCTACGTTCAATCTAACCTCAATCCCGTCGAGCATGCTCTCTATCCATTTGGTATATCCGCCGACCGGAATTCCCTGATAGTTATCATTAAAATAGTTATTGTCATAAGTTAATCTGACCGGAAGGCGCTTGATTATGAATGCAGGAAGTTCTGTGGCTTTCCTGCCCCACTGCTTCTCTGTGTAACCTTTAACAAGCTTGTTGTAAATATCAGGACCGATGAGAGAGATCGCCTGTTCTTCAAGGTTCTTCGGCTCATCGACTTTTCCTAATGCGATCTGCTCATCCAGCTTGGCTCTGGCTTCAGCAGGTGTTACGACACCCCACATCTTATTAAATGTGTACATATTGAACGGCATCGAATAAAGCTCGCCCTTATAGTTTGCGACAACACAATTTGTATATCTGTTAAACTCAGCGAATCTGTTAGCGAAGTCCCATACTTCCTTATCGCTCGTATGGAAGATGTGAGCTCCGTACTTATGGACATTTATCCCGTGAACATCTTCCGTATAGACATTTCCCGCGATATTCGGTCTTCTGTCTATAACAAGACACTTATAGCCGTCATCTGTGGCAAGGCGCGCGAAAGTCGCACCGTATAATCCCGCTCCTACGATCAGAAAATCATATTCACCCATATCTTATCCTCCAAATCTCGAAAACCGTTCATTTAATATACACTATTTTAGGACAAACACCTAAATACAGGGGGACGCTCACCCTTTTGAGAAATCGATACGCTTGTTGCAGATCTCAAGAGCAGCCGGTCTGTGGGTTATTATCACAACAGTCCTGTCAGTCAGTTTCTTTAACTGCTCTAAAAGATTCTTCTCAGTCTCCTCGTCCAATGCGCTGGTTGATTCATCGAGCATCAGTATAGGGCGCTCACTGAAGATAGCCCTCGCGATCGCGATGCGCTGCATCTGGCCTTCGGATAATCCGGTGCCTTTCTCTCCTAACGGAGTATCGAGTCCCAAAGGAAGTTCCCTGACGAATGAATCGGCGCACGCAGCTTCAAGAGCGCTCCACAAACGCTCATCATCATTAAGGCCTGACGGATCTGCAAATGAAATTGCCTCTCGGATGTTGCCGCTCATAAGGAGATTCTCCTGGGGAACATAAGCAAACAAAGTCCTCCATTCGGGAGTAAGGTCATATCTGTTGCCTGATACATCAATAACGGAAGCTTCGCCTGAGTTTAAGCGGTACAGACCCATGAGAAGATTCATGGTCGTACTCTTTCCGCATCCGGATTCGCCCGTGAAAGCTACATAGTCACCTTTATCGATGTGAAGGTCAAGACCTGAAAGGACAGACTCCCTGTCGTCTTCTTCGTAGCTGAAGCATGCATCTTTGAGTTCAATTCCGGAAAAATCATTCTGATAGAAACTTCTGGTATCTTTAGGTTCGCGGATCGTGCCTTTGTAATCAGGTTCGATCTTCTCGATCTCGATCATCCTCTCGGCACTTGCAAGCATATTGAAAAACTGCGGAACAGCGTGTGACACTTCCGCCATCGGGTGATCTATCTGTCCGACAAGCCTTAAGATAGCCATCATGGTACCGTATCCAAGCATTACATTAAAAAGCTTATAGCTGCATATAATGGCGACGATAAGATATCCGACCCTTACCAGGGCATATATACCCGTGGCGCATACGGATACAAACCTTGTCCTTCTCATCCTTGCATCAACGATACCGTCAAGCTTCTCATCAGCCTCCTTTGCCATATCCTCTTCCTTGTTGAAAGTGCGGATGACAGAAAGACTTCCTATTGATTCCTGGAAGAAACCGAATACGGCTCCCTCACGGTTCTGGACTTCCTTATGGTAATTCTTGAGTTTAGTCTTTAAGAAAAGAGATAAAATGAGCATGACGATCCCCAACGGGATAAGGAACCACACGACCTTCGGCAACAGGAGGAACAGCGATATCACAGCACACGTAAACTGGGCAATAAGCCCTGCGGTGCTTGGAACGATAGTTGCAACCGCACCTGCGATTATCGTGGAATCCGAGTTGATCCTGGTCATCCAGTCTCCGGAGTGGACTTTTCTTATATCCCCGTAATAACGGGTGATCAGTTCGCTGTATGCTCTTAATCTGTAAGCTTTGGTGAGCTTGACCGTTGATCTGTCGGTAAAATAGATGCCGCCCCAGTAAAAGAAGATCGCAAGGACAACGAGTACCGATGTAAGAATTGCTCCCGTCTTTAGTGCTTCCCAGTCCTGGGATACGGCGCTGTCGATCATGTCTTTCAAAAGAAATGCAAAGACTACTCCCTCAACGCCCTGAAGGATCTTAACGATGAACAGGACTATAAGGCTCCCTCTTGCGCAGGAAGTCATTTTACGGATCCATTTGAGAGTATTCCAATCGATCTTTTTCTTGCCCACTTTATCAAACACCGTATTTCTTCAGTATCGTAGCTATGTCACTGTCGCCGTTATCACCCTTGGAGGCAAAATCCTTCATCAGAAATTTTCTCAGGAATCCTTCCTTGGCAGGCGAAACCAATGCCGGCTGCATCGAATTATCAGGGTCAGCAGAGCGGATGTCAGCATCACCGGAGCAGCGACGGAGCAGTTCTTCAGCTCTTTCACTTCCGCAGATCACCAATGATGTTCCTTTTCCGTCTGCAAGGTCCGGGTATTCCTTTTCGACTCCCCAGTAATCTCCGATCGTAAAATCAAAGTCTTTTACGGCAGTCGTATAAGGACACGAATAGCAGCTCGGACGCAAAGAAAGTTCCTTAGAATAAATCCTGCAGAAAGGATCCTTCATGTAATCTGTCTTATATGTCTCCTGTCCTACAGTATACAGGACAGTATGTGCATCGTCTGTTTTTATCTTCTCCCTGGCGCAATAATATGTAAGGTTTCCGTTGTGCCGGGCTTCAAGGAATCGGCAGTATTCCTGCCAATATACGGGTGACTGGACTCCCCTGCAGATGATCGATGCGAGCCAGAGATTTCCAAAATCCCCTATAAGCTTCTTTACTGCGTGGCATTGGCAGGGAGTTCCCGTAAACAGGACAGTTCTTCCGGTATCTATAGCTTCCTTTATCTTTCCGAAAACATCGCCCAGAGAGCTCTGAACATATTTGGACTTTCTCATCGGCGTAATATCATCTGCAAGAATATGCCTTACAGTGTGATCTTCATCGTAGACAGCGCCGCAGATCAATCCTCCCTTATTAAGGATCTCACCTGCTATAAGAGAAAAAGCTCCGCCTGATGTGCTCTTTTGCAGCAGTACCTGATCTTTGACTCTCACCGCAAAAAATAAGGCTTCCGCATCAAAGACATCGGGATTCAGTGACGGGCAGACAGACTGGCACATTCCGCAGTCAATGCATTTTTCCTGTTCTATTGCAGGATAGTAAAAACCCTCTTTGTCAGAAACCATGCTTACAGCTCCTGCAGGACAGGAATAGCTGCAGGCTTCACATCCGAAGCATTTGGACCTGTTCTCAACGATCTGCTGCATCAGCTAATATTTCCTTTAAATATCCGATCGAAGCTTCTCTTTCTTCTTTCAGATTCTCTTCGATCTTTCCGGGTTCAGGGCTGGCCAGATTGCCGCCCATTGCTTTTTCAAGACCTGCTTTATTCAGAAGATCTTCCATCCTTCCGTTGCGTTTTGCAAGTTCCCCTTCATTTCCGGCAACAGAAACCGGACGTTCAAACATCAGCGAGAAGGCCGTACCGTGGAATGAGTTCGTAAATGTTCCCGATGAATGCGCCATCAGGCCTACCCAGTCATTAACGGATACCTGGCTCCAGGCCGGGAACCCGCATTGAGGCATAAACGCCGCTGTAATGATGCGGAGATCCAATCCGTCAGCCTCAGCTTTTTCCTTGGCCTTTTTGTGAAGAGCGGCATCGTACTTAACCATAAAGAGAAGATAATAGGGCTCATCACCCGGGTCAGATGCTATCTTAAGCCATTCCTCTTTAGAGAGCAGAAGCGTCGGATCTAATGAGACCTGTGCATCCCTGCCTGTAAGGTCTTTAACGATCTTTTGTCCGGATCTTTCTCTTACTGAGATCTTCCTGAAACTTTCCAGCTGCTCTGAACACCATTGTTTTCCCTTTTCGGGAAATTCTTCGGAACCGAAGCTCGCTGCATAAGAATACTTCTTTTTATCTTCTGCAAATGTCAGGAAAAATCTTTCATCCACACCGGGGATCCTGAAATTCCAAATCTGGTCGCTTCCTGCAATAAACAGGTCAAAATCGTTGTTGATCGATTCCTTAACTTTCAGATCGTAATCTCCTGAACACTTCATGTATTGCTCACGGAACCTTTTAAAGAGTTCTTCTCTCTTCTTTCCTTCCGATATGATCCTTTGGGCGAAGAGCGCAGTCGGACCTTTGGTCGGAAAATAGGTTTCCTCTTTCGCGGCCTTATTGCTGAACGAGACAAACAGGCTGTCCGCACCCAGTTTATTCAGAGTCTGCTGCAGAGCATATGCCTGCAGGACTGCACCGAAATTATCAGCTTCATGAAATGTCACTATTCCCGCTTGCACGATCTTTCATCTCCTTTTTGACCTGCTGTATCAGAAGCAGTTTCAGATCTTCCATATACTGCTTTTCCAGCCCGTCGATCACTTTCGTATAGTATTCCTGATCGCATGCGCAGAATGGAAGTATATCACGGTAAAGTTTTATAAAATTTTTCTTTCTCTCCAGTGTTTGAGTATAGCTTCTCTTCCTGCTCGAATGGCCGCTGTTTCTCTGATAATAAGTATGAAGTATTTCAGGAACAAATCCGCACACCGAACGGCTCGCAGGCGGAAGAAGGAGCTGAAGATTCTGACCTTCAGTCGATATGGGTATTTCCCTGTCGGGATAACACTCATCGAAAAGAGCCATCCTGACCATATAGCAACCCGCGTAACAGTATGTGGTCTGTCTTAACAGTTCCTCGAAAATAACCTGATCTTTACGGTCCTGATCCTTCGTGCTGCGGGCTGTACTCCCGCCCTCATCGACATTAATGATATATCCGTCGTTTCTAACCATACCAATCCCGGGATGATCAATGAGATATCTGACCTTTGATTCAATGCATTCCGGTGACATATAGTCATCAGCATCACACCAGGTCAGATAATCTCCCGTTGCATCTTTCAATGCTGCATTTACTGCTGCAGCCTGCCCTCCGTGTGGAAGAGCAAGCACTTTGACACTGATGCCCGATCCGGCAAGTTCATCTTTGATGCTGTTTATATACTCCAAAGAGCCGTCAGAAGAGCCGTCATCTGCAAATATGCATTCTATTGGTCTCCATGTCTGATCCTTTATGCTGCAAACGCATTCTTTCAGATATGGCATCGCATTATAGACAGGCACCAGCAGCGAGACAAGAGAATTCATGAGCCGCTCATCCTTTTTCTTAAAAGTGCCGCATAGTTTTTCAGTTCCTCTTTGCGGTCTGTCCTGCCTGTATTGGTAAGATGGATCCTGCGGTTCAAAATGACATCCGGCAGCTGCACAGTCTTAAGTCCGGAAGCTCTCAGCTTCATCATCCAGTCAACAGTCTCACCGCTCTTAAGGGTCTCATCAAATAATCCGACAGTATCAAAGACAGATCTTTTTATGAGCGAACAGCCCGGCAATATGCCTTCATAAGGTTCGATTCTGGGAACAACGCTCCCGAGTTCTTCTTTAGATATTTCAGGAGAGACAAAATCCCTTGTCTTTCCAAAGACCGCAGCTGTCTCAGGATCGGCTTCAACCGGAGCATATAGTTTTTTCAGAGTATCAGGTTCACATTTATCATCCGAATCCAAAAGGAATATCCATTCGCCTTTGGACTGTTTTATTCCTTCGTTCCTGGCATTCGCTGCACGCTGTCTGTTCTGCGGAATTACAGTACATCCCAGTTCTTTTGCGATCCCGGCAGTTCCGTCAGTCGAACCGTCATCGATCACGATTATCTCTATATTGCCTTCCCATGCCTGATCTTTCACTGAATTAACTGCTTCAGCCAGGTATTTTTCGGCATTATACGCCGGGATTATCACTGACAGATCCGGTTTCATAACTGTTTATCCTTCAAAGCTTTTCTTGCATTTCTGAATGCTTCGGCCCTCAAAGCCAGCATCGCAGCCTGATCAGGTCTTTCATGTTCGAGCGTAATGTTGGCGTCATGGATCCTTCTGAAATACAATACATCCTCGATCTGAGATGAAAGATCAAGGCCTGCAAATCCCAGACGCATTATCCATTCTGTATCTTCGCCGTGCTCTCTGGATGTGACAAATCCACCGCATTGTTCGAAAACGCTCCTGTGGATCAGCGCAGCCGTAAGCCTGAGATCCGGAAGCGCATTCTTAACTGCCTTCTGCCTCTCAGTAAGTTCTTTCTCGGGAATATCGGAAAAATTCTCATACCTGCAGAATACGATCTGACAATCCTTGTGTTCTTCGATATATCCAATTTCCTTTTCAAGCATATGGCTGTCCATCAGATCGTCTGCATCAAGGAAAGCCAGCCATTCCCCCCCTGCCTCTGCAACACATCTGTTTCTTGCAGCTGATATGCCCTGATGTTCACATCTGATATACCTGATATCCGGATATTCCTTCAAAATACTTTCAGTATCATCATCTGATCCGTCATCTACAACAATGATCTCAGAGGCAGGATATGTCTGATCCAATGCGCTTTTTACAGCTGTCCCGATATAAGAAGCCGCATTATAAGCCGGAATCAGAACAGAGATCTTCTTCATGCCTTCTGACCTTCTTTATTGTTCCCCTCGATGATGTCCTTATTCCGGTGAGCAACTATTGTGGCAGCTGTAATTATCCTGGCCATTTGTTTTGACTTTTCGGTGATCATTCCTTTTTCTTTAAGAAGAGCATAGGCCTCTCCATAGTGAATGATATCTTTATTAACGATCGTCTGGGCGATATACCAGTCTTTATTCTTCTCGAATTCATCGAGATCGAATACTTCCCCGAATCTGTCCAGTTTGCCTAAAGCATACAGAGCCGTTTTCGTGAAAACACATTTGGAACATCTGCAGTCTCTGTTTCTTCTGGTCATTATGCAGGGGTGAAGATATTTTCTGGCAGGCTCATAATCAGAAAGGTCTATTAACTTTTCTATTCTGGGCTTATGTCCTCCTGTGGAATACAGGCTCGTGGTCTTTGTTGAAAGATAAGGGAAAAGGAAAAGATCGGCATAAGCGCTGTCGTTTATATCAAAAGAGAATTTGGCAAATTCATAAGTCGTTGAGATAAAGTAAACGGCAAAGAGCTTTTGCAGTGCAAGAATGCATGAAGTAAGACGGTAACTTATTACAGAGAGGTAATTCTCATCATTTAGGATCTGATGCAGATTCGTGTCGATCAGCAGAAGTTTGAGTCCGGTATCTTTAACGATCCCGTTAGTGGCTTTCTCCGTAAAATAGCTGATCTTCCTCTCATCATTTCCGCCTTCGTAAGCTCCGCAGTTTGCGATTACAAGATGGGTAAGCTTAAAAGGTGATTTATTTAATACTGTCATATTCATGACGGTGTGCATGGAATCAACTCCGCCGGAATATCCGGTTGCAACTGCGCCCGCACATTCAGTCACATCAGGTACAGCATCAGCTTCCACCTTGATAAGGTGATAATCTCTCATTTTCGATGAGCATACGGGAACCAGATACTCGTTGATCTGATACAGCAAAGAGCCTGATACCGGTGCCATGCACTTGATATCTTCCTTCCTGCGCATGGCCCTGGGCAGCAGCGCTGTCACAAAGGAATCCAGTCTGTCATCGACCAGATATTTGGCATATTCGGGATAAGTGCCTATGCGCAGAACATATTCATTCCCGTTATCATCAACTTTGGAACAGACATAAACCCTTGAGCCGGCCTGCTCAATATACGGAGCACCTAATATGATCATTCTTCATCGTCTTTCTTAACGGGCCAGCCTTCTTCGATATCAACATCATGGATCGGATCTGCCAGAAGAAGGTCCTGTACTTCGGCAAACTCATCCAATGTCAGCTCAAAGCCGTCAGCAAATGCCGCTTTGTCGAAAACAATATCCTGTTCATCACTGTCGCCGGGGATGAGGATCTCCTTATCAAGGAGCGCCTTAACAAAAGCATCCAACTTAGCATTCATATCAGCAGGGCAGCCGTCAGCTGAAGATATGGCAGCAAGGATCTTTTCAACCGGTGCGCCTTTAACGAGTTTATCAAGAACTGCAGATCCCAGTGTGCTGGTTCCATAGTACATGCCGGTTACAAAATTAATTACAACGGCCTGACCGTCGGCAATATCAAAAAACATCTTCTCTTCGTTGATCTTATACATAAGTCAAATCTCCTCGGCTATAAAATTCCTTAGACATTGTACATTCTTTTGAAGATCTTTGCACAATTTTATCTCAAAAACGGGAATGTCCATCAGGCGCTGAGACATCATGCGGTATGGCTCGGGATCTCTGAACACACCAAGCTGCGAAGCCGTGGAATCGATGATCTTGACAAGGACACTTCCCCTTGAAGCCGGTCCGATCGACGGGAATTCATCATCTGTAAGATTAGGATAGACGATCGCAGATACAGGGAGTGAATCCCTGAACTCATAGCTCGAGGCATCCATCATAAGCTTGTCATTGCGCGATCTGTCTATGCGGATGACCGGCAGACCGGGCTTTAATAAAGCCTCCATATCCTGATTAAGGCTGACTGTCCTGTAAAGCGGCATCGCTCTAAGAGGTCCTTCCTGATTGACAAGAATATAGTCGTCAGATACAAAATCCATGCCGTCTAAAAGACATGACACGGCAAGAGTCGACTTGCCTCCGCCGCCTCTTGCAGAGAGCATAATGCCTTTACCTCCACAACCGACGCATGCGCTGTGCAGGAGCAGCATTCCGTTCTGTCTGGCCCACTGCCCGAAGATCACTACCATGGCATGTCCGTACAATATCGATTCGGAACCGCTGTCCGGATGTCTGCAGTAGTAGAAGATATTTCTTTGATAATCGATACCTGTCACTTCGTAGTCCGGCGTGATCCTGAGATAACCCGTATCATCACGGCTCCTCCAGACAGCATCGACATTCTCGGTGCCTTTGGGAAGATAGTCATTTACATCGTCGGTCCAGAAATAGAAGACAGCGTCAGGCATCTTATCTTCTGTTATGATTCCCGTGAAAAAAGGTTTAACGGTATTTG
>JAEEGL017310864.1_pt1 | contig 12705 bp, 10 predicted proteins | sample 9134231 | NCBI WGS metagenome assembly JAEEGL01 (sample SAMN16246548, study PRJNA631951) | gut metagenome | biome: gut microbiome; feature: rumen; material: fiber-attached | host: Bos | place: Iran: Karaj | collected 2018-10 | reverse complement strand
GGCCTCGCTCTGCATCTCGACGACCTTCACGGTCTCGCCGAAGAGGTTCTTACGACCGCCGGCGGCCCACTCGTCGATGTACTCGGCCATGGGGCTGCTCGGGGTGATGGGGTAGATAGCTGCTACCTCGCTGAACATGTACGCCACGTGCGCCGCTGCGCAGTTGCCGTCACAAGTCATAAACTTTTTTTCTTTTGCCATAATTGCTTAAACGTTTAAGGATTAATTATTTGAATTTGATTGTTTTTGCTATATTGTCCTAATGTATGTTTTTTGTGCTACATAATACCCTGATCTCTTCTTTCTATTGTATCAAAAATGGTATCGTTTCTGTCTGCTAAATTCCAGTTATAATTCACATATTTCTGTTTTAATTTAATTCCATTGAACTGATGTACTTTCCCGCCACATTTCGGGCATGTTTTCCCATCAAGTTCAACTAGATTTCCATCATCGTGGCATTCAACACATTCCAACTTTTTGTACTCTCCGTTATAATAGGCCGTAAGACATTGTGAACTATGACATGTTTTACAGTAATATATTCCATCCGCACATATCATATCATTTCTATACGAAAAATATGATGTGTACCCACAATCTTCACACACCCAAAGCATTTCGACCGAATTTCCTCTTTGATGTTTGTGAGTATAGATAGGATATTGAGGGTTATTAGGATACTCTAAATCCACATCAAATGTTTTCTTAATCAATTCTTCGTCGAACAGGATAGTTTGTTTCTTCTCTGAAGTATTTGATTGACTACAACTACAATTATTATTTGTTTTTAGGATCTTTTCTGCTTCTGATACCTTTTCGTTTTTTGCATTTCTGCATCTTTTAAAAAGACTAAAAATATTCATATTGTATGTTTTAAAGATAATTGTATTTTCGTTGTATTATTTCATCAGTTTCCTATTTCCCACGTCTTCCAGCACGGTTATCACTTAAATGATATCCTGTTAGTTAAATTGGATTTCCCTATCAAAACTTAATCTTACGCCATTATTTGATTCTGCAAAATCAAGCATCATACTTTGTTCTAAGGCGGATGCACGAGGAAACTTTTCTGACACTATTATGTGACAGACAACATTAATGGCTTTAGTGAAGTTTATCGCGATAGATTTCATTTTAAGTTTTTCTGTAAAAAGATTTAAGGCTGCCGTTAGTTGACTGGTTGCTTTTGTATATGTATATTCTATTGCATCAGGTGAATTACCCTGTGCTTGATCCTTGAATTCAATAAACGCAAATTTTTTCTCATCAAACACAGCACCGTCTGCCATTCCGCCATCTCGTTGTTTAACCAACCTCTTGTCAATAGGCAAAACGATTATCTCGTTTTTATTGGGATTTAAGCACAAACAACAGCGATAGATATCATCCTCTTGATTTGATATATGTGTATATGTCTCATCGTCAATAATCATTATGCGTTCATCACAGGAGCTCTCAATACAATCAAGAATTCCTGGATTATAGTCTTTGAATGCCCAGACCAATCGGAGTTTATTTACAGCAGTTGGTATCGTTCTCTCACTTGTCATTTTTGAAGTGATTTTAAGTATAGTTGGTATAGTCTATTAAAATCAGAGCCAATAGCTTCAGATAATACATCTAGATCGTTTATGGAAACCAAACCTGTTTTCTTATCAATAATAGATTTGCAAAATGGTTCTTCTCCGAGTGAGAAAACAGATACATCAGAACTGTTGATATGATATTGAGGGGGAACAATCTTTGCAACATCCGATTTATATTGTTCCATACTTGATAGTTTTGCAGCCAACATACTGACGTTTAATGCAGAAAGAATATATGGGCTATGCGTATTGATTATTACACTCCTACAATCCTTTTTATGAGTAAGAGAAATTAATCGATTCAGTATTTCCCTCTGATTTATTGGAAATAAATTTTGCTCTGGTTCTTCTACAATAAAAGTGTCAAAGCACTTATCTTCGCGGGCATAATCCATGACCATTAACATCGGCAAAACAGACTGAATACCTGAGGAACAAGCCTCCAAGGGTAAACTTTTATCATTGTTTCCTATAAGGGATATACAATCTGCACCTTTGTCTTGCTCATATTTGATTCCTAAAAACGAAGCGTCATAGGTGGAATAATGATTTTTTGCCCTCTCGAACAATGAGATATATTCTAATAAAGTATTGGGCAAAGGTGTTTTAGATAATATGATGTTTGCTAATGATGAGGATATAGCGCCAGCCAAGTTTCTTTCTGCAGGTATATAGCATATAAATCTAAGATATGCTCGCATAAATTTGCGATACTTTCCTGCTGTTTTATCTGTAGTAAGGTTTTTTATGTCAATGTCAAATTTCTTTAATCGTTCTTCCATTGAAGAAACAATCATTGCTTTACATAGAAGGCTAACTTCTTCTGATGAAAGATTCTTCATTGAGATCGAAAACTTTGAATCTTTATAACAGAGATATTCTCCATCTCTTCCATAATAATCAATTGTAGTATCAGGAGAAAAATATTTATCAATACCCATTTTCTTGAATTCTGACATGGGATTATCGTTATCACATACCATTCGCCACCACAATACATCAGAAAAAATGGTAAGAAGCTTTGCTATGGTACTTTTCCCAACTCCCTGTGGGCCAATAAAAGTCATAAACTTTGATAACTCAATATCAACATCTCTTATCGGTCCAAAATTATGTATCTTAATTCTATTCATTTTATTTGTTTTTGATACTATTTGTTTTTATTTCAGCAATTTTCTATTTTGTTTTTGTTCTCCACTTCTTCCAGCACGGTCATTTGTTCTCTTGTTTAAACCCTATCCGTTTCCGTGGGGTTGATGGCTTTTCGCGCAGTTGGTCAAGGGCGTCGTTGAGGGCGCTTATCTGAACGGCCATCTCCATATTGTTCTCGTTCTGCTCGTGGAGAATCTCATCCACACGGGCGTTGAGGTTGTCGACTTTGTGCGACAGCTGCTCCACCTTCAAGTTGACTCCCTGCCAGGCGCCTATTGCGTGACGAATGGCCACAAACGCCCGCATAATATTGATGTTGACCTGTATGGCGGTCTCCGACCGCAGCACCGAACTGAGCATCGCAATACCAAGTTCGGTAAAAGCATAAGGAAGATACTTGCTGTGTTGACCACGCCCATTGGTCATCACAATCTGTGATGACATACCTTCTTCGTCATTGTTTAAGGTCGCAATTTGCGACCTTAAACTGGTCTCGACAACATCAACATCTTCAGTATCAGCGCTCATGGTGTCCTCTTTTGAAGTCACAATTTGTGACCTTAAAAACACCCACTCATTTTTGTTCAACTTAAACATAAAGTCTTCGGGAAACCGTTCAATGTTGCGTCTTACGGCTTCATTCAGACGTTTGGTTTCCACCCCATACAGCTCTGCCAAATCACGGTCAAGTATAACGCGCAAACCCCGCACCTCATAAATGCAGTTTTTGATAATATCAATGTTTGACTCCTCTTGTATTATTATTCTATCCGTCATACCATTGCCATTTCAGCAGATTCCTATTACCTTCTTCTTACAGCATGAATTCTATTTGCGGCGAATTCGCCATAATTAATCTCACACATTCCGGTTTCAATCACTTAAAAACTTAAGGATTAATTATTTATTCTCGTTTTCGTACTTATTATGAGGGTACAAATATAATAAAGTTTGTTGACCCAGCAAAATTTATTTCGTGCAACAGTGGGTATCCGTCTCATTCTCAAGCTTGAGAATGAGACAGACATAAAACATCCCGGCGGCATGCTTAGCATGCCGCCGGGACGAGACTCTTGGGTATATTTCTTAGCCAAGCACTTCGGTGCGCTCGGCGTCGTCCCAGTAGGTCATGTTACGGTAGGGGTTGATGTCGTCCTTATGGCGGCTGGCCACCTTCTGATCTTCGATAAACTGCTGAATACCAGCATATCGCTGACGGTACTGCTGCCAGAGATCATCGGTGAGGGTATCCACTCCGGCCAAGCGGCACAGCACGCCGTAGGCATGGGCGGCACGCTGGGTGGGATAGGTCTGCCAGAGGTTATCCATGCGGTCGTGCAACTGCGCCCAACCATTGATGGTGCCGTTCTCCACGTCGGCCATCAACTGCTCCATATCGGGCTTGGCCACCAGCTGTCCGCCGATGTTCACCCAATCCGTGAGAGCGGAAAGCGGAGCGTGGAAAGTGGAAAGCGGCTGACCCTCCAACGTCTTCATGGCATAGAAGACAAGCATCTCCTCGTAGGCCTTCAAACCCTCGGCCGCCTTGAGAATCACCGTCTTGCGCTTGCTATTTTCCATACCTTCGGCATAGACGGTCTTCCCGTCTGAAGCCGCCATCCAGCCCCGCAGCAGCTCCATACCGTGCAGTATCTCCTCGGCGGTGTCGGGCGCCAGGTTGTCGAACTCGATGTGCTGGGCTTTCACCACACGCTTGTCGCGCTTGGCAAACTTCTTGCTGTTGCGGTCCATAGCATACATGTTGTACATCCACCAGTAGGCCGGCATTACCTCGAGCTGGTCTTTGCTCACATTGTTGTTTACCAACGCGAAAGGCAGCTTGATGTCGAGCTCGGCGGGATAGTCGGCCTTGGCCAGGAGGCAGTAGGAGGCGAAACGGCTCGAGTGCTTGAACGAGCAGCAGAGGCCCGGCCAGAAACCACGGCCGGCGGCCAACTCGTTGTCGGCGGTACGCGAATTGTGGTTGCTGCCGATGGTGCCACCGGCGGCTATGTTGCTCTGGCCCATGATGAGGCCGGCGATGAGGAACGAATTGTTATGATGTTGCTCGTGAGCGGGGAAGATGATGCTGTTGCCCACCTCGCAACGCGCCAAGGTCGAGTTGTCGCCCACCACAGTGTCGTTGAGGCGCAGGCCAAACTCAAGGTGTACGTGCTCGCCCAGCAGGAACCGCTCGGCGATGACGCCGTGCTCCAGCGTACAACCCGTGCCTACCACGCCGTCGATCAACGTGATGCAGCCGTCGACCACCGTGGAATCGTCTTCGCGCGAAAGGATAGCCACATTGCGGATGCAGTTGGTGTTCTTGATGGTGCAACAGTCGCCCACTGGAGAAAGCGGAATGTGGAAAGTGGAAAGTGGGAAACACTCTTCGGTAAATTCTTCCAACTTCTGTATGAATGCCTTACGTCCACGATAGCGCGCCCACATGTAAGCATCGCCGATGGTCATACCGGCAAAGGGGAGTATGGCGCGCCCACCGTTCTCGTTCATCACCTCGAGGGCCTTGGGCTTGCCGCCGCCAACCATCTCGCCGATATTGAACAGGACCGCATTGTCGCCCAACGAATAGTTGGCAAGCATGCGTACCTCGCGAATATTGGCATTGGCGCCGACGGAGCAGTTGCGGAGCGTCGAGTTGACGACGGTGGGGCGGGCTCCGAGCGACACCTCGCCTTCAAAACAATTGTTGCGCAGGCAATCGGCGCAGAACGGGTCGGCCACCTTGACAGCCGACCAGTCCTCCGCATAGTTGCCCGCCCGTTCGAGCTGTTCTATCTCACCAGAAGTGAGGTTACGGTAGCGGGTATCCATAGGCTGGAAAAGATTAACTTAGCGTTCAAAACAGATGCAAAGATACACAAATTATTTAACGTATCGATAACTAGGGAGAAAAAAAGAGCAAAATAATCATAAGTAACTGAAAACCAATTATCAAATATGACGCATTCATAAACCACTAGTAATCAGCATCAAATCCGTATCATCTCCGACTCATGTCCGACTGTTTTACGCTTTTTGTCGGACATGAGTCGGAGATGAGTCGGAGATGAGTCGAAGGAGAATTGGATCAGATGAAGAAAAGACACACACCGACCACGCTGATGACGGCGCCCAGCACCTCGCGCACGGTGACCTTCTGGTGGAAGAGCCACGCTGCCGGCGCAATGATGAGGATGGGTGTGAGGGCGAAGAGCGTCTGGGCGATGCCGGTCGAGGTGTATTGTGTGGCCAAAAGTGAGGCGCTCACCCCGATGAACGGGCCGAACACAGTGGCGCCCAACACGCACCACATGGCACGACGGTCGTGGACGGCGTGGCTGAGTTTCTGTTTCCAGTCTTTATTGAACACCCTGAGCAACAGGAAGAAGCCAACCAGTCCCATCGTGGCACGTATCATCGTGGCGGCGAAGGGGATGCTGAGGAAGAGCGGCAACGGCAGCACCGCTCCATCGGGCACCATCTGGTCGCTGAGGCCGGCGGCGGCGATAGCGGCATCGTAATGCTGCAGGCCTATCTTGCTCAATACCAGCCCAAAGCCTTGACATATACCCGCCACCGCAGCGAAGAAGACTCCTTTGCGCGGCAGCTTGGTCTGCAGGTGGCCGTCCTTGGGTTTGGCAAGGATAGAGAGGGCTATGCCGCTGAGGGTCACCACCATGCCGAAGATGGCGAGGGGACGCATCTGCTCGCCCAGCAGCAGGCGGCCCGTCAGGGCCGCCGTCGGAGCCGAGAGGGTCATGAACAGCTGGCCGAAGCGCGAACCGATATAGATATAGCCCTGCATCAGGCAGTAGTCGCCGATGACGTAACCCACCACACCGCTCACGAGCAGCCACAGCCACGTCGACCCGTCGGCATAGCGAGGCCACGGCACCCCCATCGTAAGCCACAAGGTGAGCACCAGCAAGCTGAGCGACATGGTCATGCGAACCACGTTGAGTGGCAACGAGCCCATGCGCTTCGACGCCACCTCGGCAAAGAGCGCCGTCACTGTCCACGAGACGGCGACAAACAAAGCGATAAACTCCCCTAAGAACACTTACTAACGCATTAACACATTAACGCATTAACGCAATCTAAAACCCCATGCCGAACATCTGCCAGTAGTCGGCCTCCAGCTTGCGCCAAGCGTCGACGGTACCGTCATAAATCTGGCTCGTGTAGTCGTTCAGCAGCTTGGTGACCTGCTTGCCCTTGCTGGTAGCCATTACCTTCTCTTCCAGCGGTTTCAGCCCGCTGAAGGCCTTGCCTTCGTGATGCAGCACGGCGTTGAGGTGCTGCTTCTTGGTGCGCTGCCAAGCGACGGTGGCCAGCTTGTTGGCGCGACGATACTGCCAGAGGACAGCGTTTTCGTCGTATTGACGTTGGCCACAGGTGTTGAAAGCCTCGGGCAGCTCGGTGGTGCCGCAGAAGATGGGGATTCGAGGACTCTGGCCCGGGTTGTCGACGGCCATCCAGCAGACGCCGCCTACGGCATCGGGAAGCCAGTCACGAAGCTGAGCCACAAACGAGTAGCTGCACCACGCCACACTCACCGTGCGCTTGAAGTCGATGGTGCCTGGCACAAGCATGTTGAGCGTCTGCTGCATGGTGCTGGTAAGCCAGGGGTTGGCCACCGGGCTCACCACGGTGTCGGGATAGGTGGTGCCGTCTTCACGTTTACGCGTCACCACCACCTTCAGGTTCTTCGTCATATCCATGTCGGTCCCCTCGTAGGTGGAGCGCAGGAGGCGCATCACGTCGGTGACGTCGACCTGGGCATCGGGCTTGACGCTGAAGGGCAGCTCGGGCATATCGTAAGTGAACCCCTGCGAGGGTGCCAGCGCGTTGAAGATGAAGTATTCACGCTCGCGGAAGTTGCGGCCGTTAGCCCACGAGGTGTTGTAGGCCTTCCAGAAGACAAACTCGCCCTCGCCGTCCCAGAGACCGTATTTGCGGGCCACCTCCTCCACGTTGTCGGAGCACATAAAGTATTCGGTGTTGTTGCGTTGCAGACGGCCGATGCGCGGAATGTTGCAGCTCACGGCCACATGGTCGTCGGGCACCCGCTGTGCCACCCATACGGCGCCCACCTGGTCGCGACCGCAGCCGATAATCTCCATCTGCCACACCTCGCGGCGGTCGGCGATGGTGATGCACTCGCCTCCGTCGGCATAGCCGTGTTTGGCCACCAGCTTGGCGATGAGGCGTATGGCGTCACGTGCCGTCGTGCAGCGTTGCAGGGCCACGCGTTCCAGCTCCTCGATAAGGAACATGGCGTCGGGATTCGTCAGCGTGTCGGGGCCGCCGAAGGTGCTCTCGCCGATGGCCAGCTGATGCTCGTTGAGGCAGGGGTAGGCGGTGTTGAGGTAGGCGTAGGTGTGCTCCACCTCGGAGATAGTGCCCGCCACGCGGATACCCAAGGTGTCGTCCTTGCTCATGGTGTGCATCGTGCCTTTGCACACCAGGTGCTTCTCCCCTTTCTTATGGTCGGCCGCCGGCTCGACGGTCATCCAGGTGCGGTAGCGCCCGTCGCAGGTGTGCGACGTGATGACGCTCCCGTCGGTCGAAGCCCGCTTGCCCACCATAATCGAGGTGCAGCTCTCCTTGGTGTTCACCTGCGCCCCCGTCACCAGCGGCAACGCAAACGCTAAAAGTATCAGTATTTTTCTCATGATAGAATATATTTCAAAAGATGGTGCAAAATTACACAATTTAAGCGATATGGCAAAGTATTTCTGCTATTTGCCGTATTTCGTATCCTCCTCGGCCGCCAACGTCAGTAGATGTACCATTTATTATTGTTGAACAACCTCACCAACATAACAATCGTCAACATATATTGTTGTTCCGTAGTAACTATTAATACCAAAGTCAAAACAATGAGCAGTAGGAGGTACAGTTATTGTTTCGTCAAATGTAAGCCATACATTCAACGAATGCGGCAGATATTTTTTCCCATATCCACCACCGCGAATAATGCTGTATTCGTTATCAGAATAAAACTCACGTAATTCACTCGCAGAAATATTAGTCGTATTTACATCGCTAGTCCTAAAATAGCAATAAGTTCGAGCTCCATTTTCCTCCCATCTCTCCACATAATATCTAAAACAAATTCTTATTTTGCTTCCCGGAGTTACTGGGATTTCCTGATCAATTCTGGCAGTCGATCCAGCTCTTATTGAATTCATCCTGGCAGAACAAGAACCTTCATATACTTTTTTATGATCCCTTTTAACATTCTGGTTGTTATGGGGACTCCAATCTGTAGGGACATCATATTGACAATTTGGTAAATCGTGCCAACTATTTAATCCGCCATTTTTTAAAATGTTTATCCCATATACAACTTCCGTATTTGCTATACTATCCCTCAAGCTATCATCCTCATAAGGGTCCGTTATAATAACATCCTGCGAACATCCTAACAATAGCAGAATAATAAGAACTTGCAAGAGAAGTATTCTTTTCATACCCATTATATTTCTTCTATTCCTACAGATTTCAAATATTCATACACTCCATTATAGAACTCTGGCAGACGGGTTGGGTCTTCGGGGTAGCCTTCTGGGGTGAAGTGATTGTTGCCCTCAGGTACACAGATAACGATTCCTTGACGAGCGCGGGTAAGCAACACGCGATAGGCGTTGAGCATGTATTTTTGGTTCTCCTCGTTGTTCTCTGGCGTCCACTTGTTGCGGCCATTGAACTTGTAGTATTTCCACTCGCCATTCTCGTAACGCATGTCAGCATCCCACAGAATACAGGCGTAGTCGAGTTCCAATCCCTGTACCTGTATCTCGGTAGCGGCATCCTCCAGGTAGTTCGATGAGCGGACATCGGTCTTGTCTTCGAGGAACCAATGAACGGCGTTGTCCTCGTCCTGAGGCAATACATTAACGGCCAGAGGCTTGAAACGGGCTGCCACTTTGGTGACAAGAACGCCCGTCTGCTGGGAGCCACGAGCCTTATTGCGTAGCCACTTGCGGGCAGTATCCATATTGCGTGTGAGCACGACGGGATAGTTGCGACCCGCCACATCTCGATACAATTCGACAGCATCTGTACGGAAAGAAAGTAGCGAATGTACGAAGGCGGAGAGGGTTTCTGCACGGAAAGAACGAAGGCTTACTGCCAGATGCAGATCGTCGGAGAATGTCACTTTGCTATTCTCTGCGAGTAGTTCATTAACTCGCCCTTCGGCGTATTCAGCATCTGTCAGCTTGTTGGATATAAATATATTCCAATGACAAAACTGATTATTGAGCGCATTAATCCACTCCGTGATGCCGGCCTCACCGGTGTTGATTTCCTGACCACCACCTACCAAACAGACAATGACAGCCCAATCCTCACGTTGGTCGAGCGACCATATGAGGAACTCGGCCTCCGACATAGGAAAATTGGGAACCTTCAGCTTATTACCGTAGGTACCACCTCGTTTCAGGTAATCGGCTATACGCTTATGCGTCCAACTACGTTGGGCTTCATCAAAGATAGCCACGTGTTCTACCTCTCCATAACCGGTATGTTCCAACCGGACGGCTTTTTCGGGGTCAATCTCCACCACGCCATTCTCCACGGGATTCTTGATTTTGGCCAACATATTGTCGCGGTAGCGGTGGATGATTTGGATGAACTCGCTGACCTCGCGCCGCGAATCTGAAAGTCGTTTCTTTTCTCCCCTTTCAGTACATTTTTTCTGGTTGTCGCGGGCCAATGCTTCGGTCAGCACAGCCACCAAGGGACCGTTGCCCGAAAGATAAACAGCGCCGTTTTCCTTATCCAATTCACCATTTTGATAGGTCTGTTTGATGGCTACATCGAGACCTACGAGTGTTTTGCCAGCGCCGGGGACGCCTGTCACAAAGCAGATGCTCTTCTTGTTCTGCGCCTTGCTCTGCTGGATGACTTGAAGAATATAGTTGATGGTGCGGTCGGTAGAGACTTTGTCGGCCTCGTGGCGGGTGATATCCTCCACCGAATGATTCTCGTAGAGCGCTCGTGCCGCCTCGATGATAGTAGGTGTAGGGGTATAAGGGCTAATGAGCCAATTGGCTATCGTTCCATTGTCCTCCGTAGCGTGTGCATGATTTAGGACATTGGCAATTAATGTTTGTAGATTTTCGGCACCCGAGATGAGAGGGTTGTATATCTGGTCATCGTAGACAGACGGCAGAAACGTCGTTGAAGAAGTGGGGCGTTTGGTGGGGACGAGGATGGGAACAATCACTCGGTCATGACTGAAACGATGGAAGTTTTTTAGGTCGAGTGCATAATCCATCACCTGTTCCACATCGGACTGCAGGACGCCTTTCTGTCCCACCTTAAATTCAAGACAGAAGATGATGCCACGTAACAACAGGACCACATCGATACGCTTTCCCAATCGCGGTATTTCATATTCGAATATCACCTGTGTACTCTCGTTCTTCCAGGGTATGAGTACCTGTTGTAAGATGTCTATCTCACCCATCCAAGCCTCGTCAGTGGTGGTCAGGGACTCTCCATGATAGTTGCTATGGAGAGCACCCAAAACGGCAAAGCGTTCCTGTTCTAGGAACTCCTTTATGGTAGAAGTATATAGACACCTGTTGGCCATAATTCTATTACTCTGTTTTTCTTATCTATACGTTTCTAAATCTGCTATGTTTACACCTGCAAATATACAATAATTTTTCTTATCTGCCAAATTGTAGCTATCAAATAAGGTGAAAGAATCCACAAAGAAGGGGCAAAGAAGGGACAAAGAAGGGACAAAGAAGGCAACACCGCCGGAGCACCGCCGAGAAGAATCACCGAGAAGAATCACCGAGAAGAATCACCGAAGCATCGTCGAAAGGTCGCCGAAGGATGGAATGAAAAAAAGCACCGCGACTTGCGGTGCTTTTCTTGTACCCCCTGGGGGAATCGAACCCTCATCTAAAGTTTAGGAAACTTCCGTTCTATCCGTTGAACTAAGGAGGCAGTGCTATTGCGTTATTGTGTTAATGCGTTATTGCGTTAGTATATTGTTGCGTTTTTTGACTGTGATTGAGGCGGAGTTCATCATTTTGTATATCTCTTCGAGATGGGCTTTCATGGTGTCGAACCTATCGGTGTCAACATACCCACTTGTGTGGAGTATATCGAGCCAAAAGTAGGTCTCGTTGGCTTCCTTTAGTGAAATGGACAGCTTGTGGACAAAGTCCTGCGGACTTTCGGATCCCAGGGCCTCACAGTAGTTGGCACCAATGCTCGTTCCTGCTTTCAGGATTTGTTTCGACATGACATACTCGCCCTTGTCTCGGAGTTCATTGCATAACGCAATCACCTCGATGGCAAATGCCTTGGCTTTTTCGTATGTTATGCCTTGTGTCCTCATTTCACTAACGCATTAACGCAATAACACATTAACGCATTTTATAACTTTCTCTTGATCTCTATCACTTCGTAGGCCTCGACGATGTCGCCGACCTTGATGTCGTTGTAGTTTTCGATGTTCAAGCCGCAGTCCTGGCCGCTGACGACCTCTTTGACGTCGTCCTTGAAGCGTTTGAGGGAGGCGAGCTTGCCGGTGTAGACCACGATACCGTCGCGGATGATGCGGACGTTGCTCTGGCGGTTGATTTTGCCGTCGAGACACATACAGCCGGCGATGGTGCCGACCTTCGAAATCTTGAAGGTTTCGCGGATTTCGAGGTTGGCCACAATCTTCTCCTGCGTCTCGGGGGCGAGCATACCTTCGATGGCGTCTTTGAGCTCGTTGATGGCATCGTAGATAATGCTGTAGAGGCGGATGTCGATATGTTCGGTCTCGGCCATTCTGCGGGCGCCCACGCTGGGACGCACCTGGAAGCCGATGATGACGGCGTCGGCGGTCATGGCCAGCATGACGTCGTTCTCCGGAATCTGACCCACGGCCTTGTGGATGACGTTGACCTGCCCCTCTTCGTTGCTGAGCTTGATGAGCGAGTCG
>JAEEGL017123110.1_pt1 | contig 12705 bp, 13 predicted proteins | sample 9134231 | NCBI WGS metagenome assembly JAEEGL01 (sample SAMN16246548, study PRJNA631951) | gut metagenome | biome: gut microbiome; feature: rumen; material: fiber-attached | host: Bos | place: Iran: Karaj | collected 2018-10 | reverse complement strand
TTCAGCTTTCTTGCCTTTACTGACGAAGATACACCCGCTGTGTTCCCGGATATCACCTACAGCTTTTACCCGGTCTACGGCGAATTCTTTGAGACGAACTGCCGGATCGTGCCTGTGAAAGAGGATTTCACGATTCCGCTGGAGGAACTGGAGCGCAATGACGGCACCGTGGTTCTTACCAACCCCAATGCCCCCACGGGAATCGGCCTTTCCCTTGGTGAAGTGGAGGAGATCCTCCGGGCAAACCCGGACCACGCAGTGATTCTGGATGAGGCATATATCGATTTCGGGGGAGAGTCTGCCGTGGAGTTGGTTTCCCGGTACGACAATCTGCTGGTGATTCAGACCTTCTCCAAATCCCGTTCTCTGGCGGGCATGCGCATCGGATTTGCCATGGGAAATGAAAGCCTGATCGCCGCGATGAATGCGGTGAAAAACTCCGTGAATTCCTATACGCTGGACCGCATGGCACTGGCGGTGGCGCAGGCCGCGGTGGAGGACCGGAACTATTTCCTGGATACCTGCCGCAGGATTGCGGAAACCAGGGAAGCTACATCAGAACAGCTGCGGGAACTGGGCTTTACAGTGCTTCCTTCCCAGGCTAATTTCGTTTTTGTAACGCATGCCGCCGTCCCTGCCGGAATTCTGTTCCGGGAGCTGCGGAAGCGGGGCGTACTGGTGCGGTATTTTGACAAGCCCCGTATTGACAATTATCTACGTATTACCATCGGAACTGATGAGGAAATGGAAATCCTGATCAGCACCCTGAGAACGATCCTGGAGGAAGCGCTGTGATTGAATATGAGCCGCCGGTATACCGGCCACCCGGAGAATGGCGCAGCTTCCTGGTACAGGCCACCATCGGGTGCAGCCACAACGGATGCACCTTCTGCGGCATGTATAAATCAAAGAAGTTCCGCGTGCGGCCGTTGGATGACATCCTGTGGGATATCCGCGAAACTGCCGGGCTGTACAACAATCAGTTTGAAAAGGTGTTCCTCTGTGACGGGGATGCAATCGCCATGCCGACGGAAGACCTGCTGAAGATTCTGGAGGAGATCCGGCGCGACTTTCCGAAATGCCGGCTGATCTCCACTTATGCCGGGCCGATCAGCACACTGAAAAAGACGCCGGAAGAGCTGCGGATTCTCCAGGAAGCGGGACTTGGCCGGGCGTATCTGGGTATTGAGACCGGGATGGACTCCCTGCTGAAATCCGTGAACAAAGGTGTGGACCGGGCGGAGATGCTCCGGGCGGGAACAAACCTCCGGGAAGCTGGGATCGATCTGTGGGGGATTGTGCTCATCGGCCTGGGGGGAAGACCCTTGTCGTCCGAAAACGCCCGCGCAACGGCGGAGATCGTCAATGAGATGAGGCCAAATCACCTGAGCGCCATGAATTATACTCCGGTGAAGGGAACGAAACTGGGAAACCAGGCGCTGCGGGGAGAGTTTCAGGTCCTGAGTGCCGCTGAAAGCCTTCGGGAAACTGCGGAGCTGATCCGGAACCTGAAAGTCAGCGGAATGCACTTTACCTCCGACCATGCCTCCAACTACCTGCCGCTGAAGGGAACACTCTGTGAAGACCGGGAGGAGCTCCTGCGCCTCATTGACGGCGCCCTGGCGGGGGACGTGGCCATCCGCTCCGAAGGGAGCAGGGGGCTGTAGGACATAAATGTGAAAAAGTAAGCAGAAATATAAAGAGGGAACGGCACTGAATGGAAAAACATTCTGTACCGTTCCCTCTTTGCCTGTGTCAATCCTCCCAGAACAGTTCGTCCAGGGTCTTGTCAAGTGCCCGGCAAATGGCCAGGCAAAGCCTGATGGTAGGATTGTAATCTCCCTTTTCCACTGCAGCGATGGTCTGCCTGGAAACGCCAACCATATCCGCCAGCTGCTGCTGGCTGAGATCCTTAGCGGCACGGGCGGATTTCAGACGGAGATTCTTCATTCCTCCTCCGCCTCCTTCCTGATGTAGTACTTCCAGACGATTGTCAGGAAGACGGCCAGGAATACCGCACCGACCACAAGCGGCAGGCACTGCATGGTCAGCATGCCGTCGCGTACGCACGCTCCGCTTACCAGGTTGGGGATGCTGCCGATCCCGTCCGCTACAACGCAGAGCCCTGCGATGAGCAGATAGGAGCCGGGCTTCTGGTTTACGGCAAAAAAGGCGCCCCGGATCACACAATCAACGGCAAACACGCCGATGCCGACGAAGATCAGGAGCATGCTGGATACGCCGTCCTCCATGATGGGCCGATCCAATACACTCACAAGGAAGCTGTGCAGAGCGGCAAGAATCAGAATCGTGAAGAAGGCATGCTTGTGTGCGCCGGCCCGGAGCAGCTCCTGCCGCTCGTCAAACTCTCCGTTTCCGCGCTTTGCCTTCCGGAACAGCAGGCCGATGATAACGACAAGGGCCGCACAGATGACAACAGGAAAAATCCAACTTTCCAGCATAGGAATCCCTCCGTTTCTTTTTGTGGCTTTATCGTAGCATGAAAATAGAATAATGTCAAGTATATTATACATAAATATTTTGTGAGTAGCATTAAGACGAATATAAAAGGCATCAGGCCGTAAGCCAGGAAAACATCGGACCCGGGTGAAAACCGAAATAAAGAAGCCGCCGGATCCTGTGATCCGGCGGCGGGAAAGCATATGGTGTCGTTACGGACTGGCGGGTGTGATGACGCTGGTATCCTCCATGTCGTTGTCTGCTGCACGCCTGGCGCAGAAACTGCACAGATCGCCGCGATTGTTGTCCCAGGCCTCCTGTAGGGAGGTCTGGTGAAGGTTCTCGGTGGTTGTGTTGCGCAGAGCCTGGCAGTCTTCATACAGATGGTACTTTCTTCCGTAGGTGGTCCAGTAGCAGCCGTCGGGATCCTCGGTGTCAATGTTGTATTCGTTGGTGATCATGTCCACCTCGTCCTGCGTAACGGGGTGGTAGTCGGCGGAGACACCGCCTACAAGCAGCGTCAGAACTGCAAGCGCAAGAATGGCGAACCGCTTGGTTCTGGCATCCAGTTCCTCATTCCGGAGAATCAGAATCAGACCGATGACAAAGAAGATGACGAATGCCATAATGACACCAAGCTGATTCCAGATGAACTGAACGACTTTATTGTGGGACTTGACGGGGTGGATGTGGTTGGCCTTCTTCCACAGCAGGGCGGCGCCGATGCACAGAGCAAGAGCGACCACAATGTCGATGACCATTACGACGTAATTCTTCAGTACCAGCATACGCATGGCGCCAAAGGGAAGCTCCGCATTGCCGATTTGCGGCAGATACATGGCAACAATTGCCAGTGCCCACATTACGAACGCCAGAACACGCCAGAGTACAGTGTTCTTCCTTTTGCCGGTTTCTTCTTCCTTCATCTGGGCCAGAGCGGCCTCCAGAGCAGCTGCAGTGGGTTTCTTCTTTTCCTTCGGCTCCGAAGACTTCGGGGCGGGAGCCTTTTTCTCTTCAGCCTCGGTACCCGTGACTTTCTTTTCCTCTTCCAAAGTTGAATTCCCCCCTTTAAAATACGCCATAAATAATACTATGACTGAGTGCAGTATATCACAAGGTCTTGTATGATGCAATGCGTTCCAGAACAAAATCTGCTGTTTTTTCCGAACAGATTGCCATTATCGCTTAAATGTGGTATTGTAGATGCAAAATGGAAAGGGGGCTGCATAATGGATTCCATTCGATATTTGCTGGGGGAACAGATTCTTCGCAGCATCGCCGACAAGGCAGGAAAGGGAGTCACTGAAAAACAGGTGGAGAATGTGCTGGATGCTGTTCTTCCGTTCATCAGGAAAGAAAACGATTCCGGAGCCCTGGCTGCCCGTGCAGCTGCGGCCAAGGAACAGAGCGGTACCCGGGCAGGGGGACTGGACGCGCTTTCGCTGCTGCTTGGCGGAAACAGTGACGCCGCCGCGCAAAGTGCTGCCGAAAGTGCTAACGTTACAGGCGGCACAGCTCACAGCATTCTGAAGATCGCGGCTCCGCTGCTTCTCATTTTGCTTCTGAAGCATTCTCTGGGAGGCTCATCACAGCCTTCGGCACAGTCTCAGAGCGGGGGACTTTTCGGGTCTCTGCTGAGCGGCGGACTTCTGGGTGGCTCAGCGCAGCCTGCAGCACAGCCACAGGCCACCGGATCCCTTCTCGGCGGTATCCTGGGAGGACCTGCTCAGCAGGAAACTCTGCCTCAGCAGAGCGGGACTGGGAACCCGCTTCTGAATCTCCTTGGTGGTGAACATGCCGGTCAGGGCACAGAAGGCAGCCTGCTGGGTTCCCTCTTTGGAGGAAGTCAGCCAGAGGAGCCTGTACAGACCCTCGAGCCTTTGCAGGGAGGAGGAAGCTCTCTGCTGGGAAATCTTCTGGGCGGAAATGCGGCGCAGGATTCCGGCAACGGCCTGCTTGGGTCCCTTGTTTCTCTTTTGGGTGACGATACACCGCGTGAGCCCGCTGAAAAGCCGTCCCGGGAGAAGAAACCATCCACCGGGAAAAAGACCAGGTCTTCTGGGAAAAAGGCATCCTCGACCGGCAGGAAAGCCAGCTCCACAGGAAACAAACCGCCTTCCTCAGACCGAAGGACGTCGGCAGCTGGCAAGAAGGCTTCTTCAACAGCGGAGAAACCGTCCTCTTCCCGTGGAAAACCCTCTTCGGCAGAGAAGAAAACGACATCCGGAGGTAAAAAGACATCTTCTGCAAGAAAGGCTTCCGATAAGGAGCCTGGGTAAGCGCGAAGAAAAACGGCACTGTGTCCGAGAAATGAAGGATGCAGAGCCGTTTTTTGCGGAGATAGGATGCGTTAGCACTGAGCAATCCGCGCACTGCAGATTGCGGAAAAGGTTGTGGATGGATTCCCTTTATGGTATACTTATCAGGAACATCTAGAGGAGGGAAACCATTTGAATTGGGAAAAAGAATACAGGCAGAAAACAATGTCAGCGGACGAAGCTGTTGCTGAATTTGTTCAATCCGGTGATGTCATTTACGGAAGCGGCGCAACCGTTGCTTGTACAGCGCTTAACGCCGTATTTCGGGCTATTGACAAAGGAACTCTTTCAAAGCTTCGCCTCCACATTCATACATACACAAATCCCGGACTGGAACTGGATCAATATGATTTCTCCAGGGACCAACTGGATGTCAGCTCACACTTCTGGGGTCCTGGGGAACGTGCTCTGGCAGCAGCAGGGAAATGCTCCTATGTACCAGTTCAGTTTGGCATGCACGAGAGCTACATGGCTTTCTTTCATCCGACAGTATCAATCCTTATGATGTCCCCACCAGATTCTGAAGGTTACTGTAATATTGGCCCATTCGGATATATTCCAGCCGCACTGGAACAATCGGAACGGGTGATCGCTCAGATCTCCCGCCATGTTCCACGGGTGAATGGTACCTGCCATCGGATTCATGTGAGCCGGATCAACGCATTCATAATGGCAGATGAAGAGATGGCACTTTTGATCAACCGACCGGCGTCCCCGGTGGAGGAAGCCATTGCCCAGAACCTTTTGAATTACATTCCGGACGGGGCATGTATCCAGCTTGGTATAGGCAGTATTGCCAATGCCGTTGGCTTCGGGCTCAGGGATAAGCACCATCTGGGGATCCATACAGAGGTCTTTACGGAATCCATGGTGGATCTCATGGAATGCGGTGCTGTGGACAACAGCCGGAAGACAACCTATCCCGGCAAATCAGTCGTCGGGTTCATGCATGGTACGAAACGGCAGTACGATTTTGTGGACGGGAATATGGACATGCTGTTCTGCCGGTTCTCGGAATTGGTAAACATTCCCAATATCGCGGCAAACGACAATATGATTTCAATCAACGGAGCTGTCTCTGTGGACCTGACGGGACAGGTCAGCGCCGAAAGCATCGGTCCGCGTCAGTATTCCGGTACCGGCGGACAACTGGATTTTGTCAGAGGCGCAGCGCTGTCAAAGGGCGGGGCTTCCTTTATCGCCATTCCCTCCACCGCCAGGACCCGCAGCGGTGTCGTTTCCCGGATCGTGCCTCAGCTTGCCCCGGGCAGCATTGTAACAACGCCACGGACCGATGTTCAGTATGTGGCGACGGAATACGGTGTGGCAAGGCTTCAATTCTGTGATGTTCCCGAACGGGTCCGGCGCCTGATCTCGATCTCACATCCAGATTACCGGGATGAGCTCATCTACGCAGCAAGGCAATCGGGGTTGCTGTATTGACAGACAATTGCTAAAGACAGGAGATGTTTTCCGATGGAATACATCTCCTGTCTTTTCAATTTCCCGATGCTGAATCGGCTCACACAGGAAGCCAGCCCCGCCATCCGCGGACGGAGTAATAAGAATCCGCTCTGTTATGTAAACCTGAACGGGCTTTTGCAGGACAATATGCATGTCTCTGGGCGAAATCTTCAGTGTACCGAAAGCTGAAATCGCCGCCGGCTACGAGCATCCATGCCTGAACCGGAACAGATTCAGTTTGCCGGCAGTATCGTCCGGCGGCTACAGTCGGATTCCGTTTTCACCGGCGTTGCCCGGAGTCTCCGTGGCTTGCAGGGACGACAGGCTCATCTTCCTGTAAAGATGAAGAGCGATATACACAATGACGGCAGTCCAGACAGCCGCCCACAGTTCAACTGTCCACAGCGGAACGACGCCTCTCTGATACAATGCGGCGAAAGCATCCACCAGCATATGCAGTACGACTGCCATCGGCAGGAAAGCTTTGCCTGCAGTGCAGACACCGTAAAATACGATGACGGTGAGCCCGATATGTACGAACATCGAAAGCAGGCGCTCAATGACATTCATGGCCATCATGGTGAAGTCAAATGCGGCAGCTGCCTGAACCGTCGGGAGCGCGGCTGAAGCGGTATCTTCTGTGATTCCCAATGCGAGGAGAGCATTCTCCGTATTACCAGAAGTGAACAGTACTGCGACCGCCAGAGTAGAAATCATTGCGGGCAGGATCACAGCCAGTATTTCTATTCCGCCATGGCCGATACCGTACAGGACCGCATTCTCACGGGTGCGGTTCTTTTTCATGATGTATTTCAGAATGATGTGCCTTCCGCACTCCTCGAAAACGCCTGCCATAATTGTCCCATAAAGGACAAAAGCGACTGTGCTTCCGTTTATGAACCGGGAAACGGGATTATCCGCAATAATGCAGAAATAATGCACGCCGAGCTCCAGCACCCGGGCAGAGACAAGAAACCCGACAGCCCCCGCAATCAGATAGCGGAAATTCGTCTGCTGTTTATGCTTCCTGCGCCAGCAAATCATGGAAACGAACGGAATGGCGGTCATCATGAAGACCGTGATGATCAGTGAGGGAATGCAGCTCCTGCCAAAGACAATATTCTCAAACTCTGTCATTTTCCGTCACCTCCCCAGACTTCCACACAGAAGCCTTTATGACTGCAGGCAGTGCAGGTCAGCTTGCGGGCAGTCGGCGTATGATTTGCCCAGAAAAAATCCTTAAACCTCGGCCGGAATACCTCGTGACATTCCGGACAGATGTATTTTACATGGCTGAAATAGTACCGGCTGACCAGTATGCCCCAGGGAACAGCGACCAGCACCCAGACGATGAACGGCCACCAGATGCCGCTAACGATCCAGAGAATGACGGAAAACCATTGAAGTGCCGTTACGGGGATTCCTGTCAGGATCATCATGAGGCGCATCTTTTTCAGCTTTTTCCTGCTTTCCATGACAACAGCTATGTCACCGATGGTTTCGAGAGAGAATGCAGTTCTGCTTTTCAGTCCGCTTTTCAGCTCGCGCAGCTTTTCCAGCTTTTCCTTTTTGTCACAGATTTCATCCGAAAGGATTCTCTCCTGCTGTTCGATCAGCAACGAGATTACGTTCCCGGAATTCTCCTCTTTCAGGATCTGAGAAATCGTGTCAATGGGAAGACCCGCTTCCCGGAGAAAACAGATGATCTTCATGTGCTTCAGATCGTCGTCTGAGTACAGGCGCCTTCCGCCTTCAGAAAGCTCGCTGGGGATCAGAATGCCTCTGGCATCATAGTACTGGACCGTACGGACGGTGACTCCGCAGAGCTTCGCAAGCTCTCCCGTCGTGTATTTTGACACAGCCTTCACCTCCTTATGCCATGGACTATACATCATGACGCCGCGTAACAAGCAATACCTTACGCAGGGGAATTTTCAGCTAATCGTCCTGAAAAAGGGAAAAAGGATAACTGGAAGGGAAAGAACCCGGCAACAGCTATGATGACCGGCTGACGATGAACTGCGGAGCATAGGCCTGCCAGGTCCGCAAAAATCTATTCCGTCAGATGGTACCCATCCCGTGCGTGACGCAGATCCGCCTCCATCTCCGCAGCGTCAGTCCACCCAGAGAAAGAGTGGGCGTATGAGAATCCATGATTGTACCCGAAATTGAAGCCCATAAGACTTCCGTATGCTGCTGTCAGGACTCCGTCCGCAGGAATCTTCAGGTCAGCATACCGGCAGGCCTCATAGCTGGTTAGAACAGACCCGTCATCGCGTGTGACTTTAACTTCATAAGCATCATAGAGCACGTTCCGTTCGTAATTGCGCCCGTCGTCGGCGATGAAAAGAAACATCCGGTACGGGGTTAAGGTCATATCCTTGGCAAGCGAGGAAGAGAGAATCTCTTCCCAGTCCTCGCGGATGAGACGCTCGGTATTGTCGTGGATGGAGGCCAGATTGTCCCCGGTTAACTGATCGGTCTGCAATACCCACTCCGTGAGCCCCTGTACCGCAAACTGCTTTTCGGACGGTTCGAATCGCCAGCCGGCGGATGCTTTTGCTCTTACAGTGACTGTATCGCCGTTTGACAGGCCCGACTGAGGTGAAATTTCAAAACGGTCGGCAACGGCATAGTCCGCTGAATCAGAGCCGGACAGCTCCAGATCGGCAATACCCTCGCCGGACATACCGGAAAACGTTACGCTTACGGAGGAAAACGGATCCGCCGTGCTGGGGAATACAATCGAATGCATTGCAGAACCAGGGATGAGCACTGCGAGCAGGAAGATGCCCGCAATCACGCAGAGAGCAATGAGCCAGCCGGTATACTGTTGCCTGCGTTTCCTCTTTGTCTTCAGAGCCTTGATATCCTCTTCAGCCCGCGCTCTTGCCATCTGACGCTCATATTCCGTCTGTGCGAGATCGCTTTTTTCAATGAGCACTTCGTGTTCACAGTAGGGGCATCTGGCAGACTTTCCATCAGCATTCAGTTCCATCGCGCCTCCGCAGGAGGGACAGACGAGTGAGAGAGTTTTCATGTTTGAGTTATCCATGTTTTTGCACGCCTCCTGATCTGGGAAAGGTAGCATACTAGGATCTGACAGGAATATCCTAACGCGGAATCCCACGTTTTTCAAGCACTATTCCGGGTTGCTGGAAGATATGGCCGGGTGGATTACATGTTCCACAAGACGATATATCACCGCAGCGGTGACAACAGGGAGTGACAGTATGAAACATAGAACCCCGGAAGCAGGTGCTTTCGGGCAGACTGTGTTCTTTAACGCCAGGGAACTGTGGTGCAAAGTGGGCTGCCTTGAGAATGTACTTGTCTAGAGTAGTTTGCACGGCTGTCTCCGAACCAGATCAGTTCACTCTCCTGCAGCGGTGCTGTCACGGAACACTTTTACGATGACTATGGTATCCGCGCCAGAGATGAAACCCAATATCCTTCTGAAGGATTTCGGATCTGCCGGCATACAGGGAGCCGGCATGGCAGCAGCTGGAAGATGTATACTGGTCCTATCTCGCTGACCTTGACACTCATATCTATTTCATGGAGTAAAACACCCATTGTTTGTAAAGCAGACTTTTGCCTGGAGTCTCAACATACTCCGAACCATCGAAAATGCGCTTTCCACTTTCCTTCAGCCAACTCATTTGCTAAAAAAGCCTAAAGCATGTCCAAAACACAGGTTAGTCTATCTCTGGCTGTAAAAGCCCCGTATACTCGCGACAAACCATGAGATCCAACCTAGCTTTTTGAATGTAAATCCCCCGGAATCGTTGAATTTCGGGGGATTTCACATCTCTATTGCTCGTGTTTAACGCTCGGAGAATTGCTGATTATGACGGGTGATCGCTTCGGAATACTCAGCCCTGCATATTTGCAGTACCTGCAAACTGATTACAGGATATTCATCCCTTCACTTGTGGGAATGTTGATGACATATTCAGGTTTTCAGGTCTTCTTCCAGAATGCTGATAACGTCAAGGATCTTTTTCCATGAGATACCTGCTTTTTCGTATTCCATTTCCTTCAGATACTGCTCGTTATCATCCAGACTGCGTGCCATAACGTAGGCATGGTAATATCTTCCGAAGGCCTCGTACTGGGATACATCTACGGAAAGCTCATCATCGGCATAGGCGTTGACGACAGATGCAGTGTAGATCTTCTGGTAATTTCCTTGGTCGAAGTAGTCGTTCAGGGTGCTTAAGCCCGTGCTTTTCGAGCCAAACATAACGTAGCTGCGAATATCCTTAAATAGAATGTAACTGTTGATAAAAAGGGCAAGCATCAACAGAAGCGCTATGATCCTGGCAAAACCTATCCATTTATTTCTCATTGCTAAGCCTCTCATTCACAAGGATCAGAAGAGATGATTCATTTAGATCCGATATTCTCGCGATGTCTTCCTCCGTAAGTTTCAGGTAGTTCCTGAGAAAACCATTCACTTCTGAATTGATCTGCTCCATATGGAAGCTGACGCGTTCACTGTTGTCCCCTTTTTTGAGTGAGGTGTATTCACCTTCATAGTCGACGATGGCTTGGCAGGTCTTCACTAGGGGATCTTCATAGGTGTCGCTGCTGTAAAGATAAAGGGTCATGGCTTCAATCATGCGGCTCTGATAACTGGCCAGATACGATATTTTGCTGTAGTCTTCATAATCCCGGTAGGAGAGGGAGAACTTGCTCATGAAAAGGTCCAGTTCTATGTATTCCCCATCTTCCAGGAATTGATCCAACTGAGCTTTTATTTCGTTTTCTGGCATCTTGCCGGCAGTGATCCGCTCGGCAATACCATAGCTCATCTGGTGCATTACAAAGATTACCAGATTGGCAAGAAGAAACATCACCAGGATTACGAGGATACCGTACCCTTTTTTGCTGTACTTTACTTCCGCGGCAACTTCACGGCTTGCACTTTCGAACTGCTCATCCAGCTCCTGGAGCTTTTTCAGGTGCTCCTGCGCTTCCGGATTGGCCTCACCGCAGTAAGGGCAGAAGGCATCATTTAAGGAAAGCGGCGCTCCGCATTTTTTACAGTTAACCATTTCCGCCCTCCCTCACATACGCTTTCAGAAGATCGCCGTCCACGTAACCGTAGGAATCCGAACATTTGGCATAGATTTCTTCGAGCTCGGAAAAGGCATATCCACTGCTTTCAAGCTTTGAGATTAAAGCATCTCTCATCGCAGTATATTCGTCTTTGTCCACCCGATTCATACCGTTGTATCCGGTATAGTATTCAGGCTGAAAGATGAAATGCATCATTTGCTGGAGCTGGTAGACATCCAGACGATCTTCCGCTTCAAGCTTTTCGAAGGCATCCTTCAGAGTATAGGAGGGATAGTGAGACCAGTTCTGGACGGCATGGGGCTGCTGGTAATACAGCTTTTCTATTGCCTTGTAATCTCCACTTTCATAGGCCTCGTTGAGCTTCTCAAGGTTTTCATCCATCCATATGATTTCTTCATAGGCCTGCTGGTCATATTCCGGGTCATTATAATAGTTGACCTGCGCAGTGCGGGAGAAAGCAAAAGCGATCCCGATGATAGCGGCAATCAATATAAGAGAGCGTAAAAGGGAAGACAGGATCATCCTGCTGACGGATTGTTGTATGTTTTCCTTCAGCCCTAACATAGAATCAATCACAGAAGAGATCTTCTTCCTGAATTCCGCGTAAGCACCAAGCTTGTTCATGGTGCCGCAGTAGGGGCAGCAGCTCAGTTTTGCATCAAAGTTGGCCCCGCAGTTATTGCATCTGACTGTACTCATGAAATCCTTCCCATGCGTGTAGTTTCTGTTTGCTGCCTTCCTGGAGTACCGGCTTAATAATTGAAAAACATCTGTTCGTTGTTTCAAAGCGTTGTTGACAACGTCGGAAAGCTGTCTGATTTATTATATTTGGCTTTTGTGAAAATGTCCATAGTCACATTGATGATTATCTAATAGCCAAATACAGTATGGTTTTTAATCCACACCGGCATTAATCATATGTATTTGCAGGAGCTAATGCGGCGGTAATGTGATTTTAAGGCAAGGATTGCAAATCCGTTCGAATCTTTTTAGAAAGCTCAAGACGTAGAAAATAGAAATGAATCAAACCTAAATGGATCGCCTTTTATATCAAACATGAACGGGAAAACCCCGGATTTCAATCCGGGGATGAAAGTGAATTCCTTGTTCCCCCGTATGTTTATGCAGAATAATATATTGCTGTTTTGCGCATATAGTGATATAATAGATACATGAGAAAGATAAATAAAACAAGACATTCCAGGTATCTATTAAATTTGCATATAGTCTGGATTCCGAAGTACCGGAAACCAATACTCGATGGCTACCAGGATGAAATGAAGAGCATCCTGTATTCCATTGCGGAACGTAAGCACTGGGAAATCCTTGCTGTCGAAGTAATGCCGGACCATGTGCATTTGTTTGTATCTGTCCCGCC
>JAEEGL016852235.1_pt1 | contig 12705 bp, 6 predicted proteins | sample 9134231 | NCBI WGS metagenome assembly JAEEGL01 (sample SAMN16246548, study PRJNA631951) | gut metagenome | biome: gut microbiome; feature: rumen; material: fiber-attached | host: Bos | place: Iran: Karaj | collected 2018-10 | reverse complement strand
TCCGTCAGGATTTTCGGCCGTTACTTTTTCAAACCCGTAGAATTCTTTTTCGATTCTGTTGTAACGTGCGTTTTCATACTTGTATTCTGTTTTTATGCTGTGTGTATTTTTTGCTTCTGTTCCGTTTTCTTTTACGACAACTTCAGGAAGAATTTTTCCTGTTCCGTCGTCGACCGTAACGGACTTCATGACGTACTTGTGGTAAGGCATGTCTTTTGTTCCGTAGATACCTTCGTAGTCGATATCTACTGTTCCGCCCTGAGGTGTTGTAATTGTTTTTAATAATCCTGCTTTCCCCGAAAGGTTTTTCTTGTAGTAAATTTTTCCTGTTTTAAGCGATACGTCGCCTACTGTCACGGTTCCAGGTATTCGCATTACCTGGTCGGCAAGTCCATCTCCATCGATATCAAGCATTCGCACCGTTACACCGTTGATTGATGATGATGCACTTACTCCGCCGCTACCTGTAGCAGTAACATTTATTGCAAAAAACCACGCCCTAAAGGAGGCAGTAAATGATTCTGTAAAACTACCGGAGATTCCAATTGTTGCCGAAGTGGATAAATCAAGTGATTCATAAAAATCGGGATCAATTGCGTACTTATTACGCATGACTCCTCCCTTAATTATTTCACCTGCAATGTTACCTGTATAAGGAATATTAGAAAGTATACCTACATTAAATGCATTGTCCGCATTAAAAAATAACTGACGTTTATCATCTGCATTTAATGTAGAATCAGAATCCCAACCCGGCATATTAAATTCAATAGAATCGTCAAATCCTTTTCCGTTATTAAATGAAACTTTCCACTTTCCATTTTCTTTAAATACATAATCTGCAAGTCCATCCCCATTGAGATCCATAACCATGCTGTCCGTTCTCATACCTGAAAAGCTTAAATTTACAGATCCCCCGGCAGATAATGATGTCGATAGTGATTCCGACATCGTTTTAGAGATTCCCAGAGTAAAATTGTATCCATTACATTCCGTTTTTGAAGAATTGAGATTCTTATAAGATTCTATTCCGCTATAATTATATGATTCAAATTCATTTCCCTTATTTAGCTGGATATTTCCCTCAGAAAAATAATCTGGCAATCCGTCACCATTAAAATCCAAAAGTCCTTTTTTCTGATATGACCTACCCGTAGTCACTGATGCACCGCCGCCACCACTGGAAGATGGATTTGGAGTTGTTATCTTTATCTTACCATTTGCTGTAAATATATGCTTAACACTTCCCTGAGAAGAAAAACTTGCTCCATCGGTACTCATGCTGCTTGTATTTTCACTTATATATCCTGTATTCGAATAAAGAATTTCTTTGTCATAAACAACCTTATAACCGTTATCTGCTTTTACCTTTACAGAAGGTCTTACCCTAATATTATTCTTGTCTGCAAACAGAATATCAGGTACTAAATCTCCGTTAATATCCTGCATGCTCATTACAGTCTGTGACTCAGAACTGTTACTGCCATGCGTAGAACCAATACTTATATCTTGAAAGTTTACTTTGATCTCAGAAGATTCCTGTTTAAAAATTTCTTCCGGCAGATCTTTTGCAAATGAGACACTAAAATCCGGGCCAATTGTTTTATCCGTGCCTGACGTCTTACTTTTTTGTATTTCCTGTAATTCAAGCTCGCATTCTTTTTCTTTTTCATTTATAAAAGGAGTTGCTGTACCATTACTACCATTTTCCTTAGAAAGGTAATCACTCATTCCGTCTATATCATAGAACGTCGTTCCGCCGAATCTGTCACAATGCATGAAATTCTTATAAATAAATGGAGCATAAAATCTATTTTCAAGTTCATTTCCGTTTATTCTTGAAACCACAGAAACATTTCCTATCAAAACATTTTTAATTTCTGTGTTTCCAAGAGAAGAAAACTGTTTTTTGTATTCACTCTTCGATATTCTGCTGTCACCCTGCTCGTCAACATTTTTCTGAACATTATAATAAACAGAGTCACTATCATAATCTCTTTTTGAAACATCAGAATCGTCTTCGGATACCTGGCTGTTTTTTTCTGCCTTCTTCTTTGTTTCCTGGCATTCCTGTTCGTTTTTTTCAGATCGGTAAAGATATAGTGGATTAAAAGCAACCTTTCCGTTCCACACGCCGTAATACCACTGCTTTTCCCCTCCATAAAAGCTTTCTTTACTTAGAACTTCAATTATCCGTACTTCGGCTTCCTGTTCAGAATCCGAAAATTCTGTTTCACTTATAATCTCTTTATAGTCTTTTCCGTCTTTTTTTATCAGTGAGTAATATTTAAAATTTTCAAATATTCTTTTACTTTCTGATATATTTACAGTATTAAAATCTTCTTCCGAGTCCCATGTAATTTTAGTTAAATCATAAAAATCTTCATAATAAAATTCTGTTCCCTCTTCATTAAGCTTCAATACAGAATATTTCCCGTTTTTACTCAGTGTATACTCTGCATCATTAAGATAAGTTATTGAAACCGTATATTTATTAAATTTTACAAGAGCAAACATCAGGGTAAGATTTTTAAGTTTTTTAAGCTTATCGCTGTATTGTTTATATGCAGCCTTATCTTCAACCTCTTTCCCATTTTCATCTGTTACGGTAAAATCGCTCTGAGTCTTTTCTGTTTTCCAGTAATCGATTAAATTCCATGTTTCACTTTCAACCGTGTAAAATTCTTTAAAATCATCTTTCATTATAGAAGAGGCTTCACTTTCTATCTCTTCTTCTGTTTTTTCTATGATATTTCCTTCTTCATCAGTATCAACATTTCCACGACTTATAGCTTTATAATGCTCAAGAATACTTTGAATCTCTGAACTTGTTATAAAAGATGCAGTTTTTTCCCGATCTTCAAACTTATAATTAACTCTATTTTTATTTTCATATATAAAACTTATAAGATTATTATCCTTGATATCAAAATCAGATTCTGCAATTATGTTTTTATCACATAAAACAGTCTTATCAACAATATCCAGTTCAAGCACTTTGCCATCTAACTTTCCAAGATACAGGTATCTTGTATCCCTAAAAGAACCTATTATTCCAGAACCACGCTCTTTTTCTGAATTATCAATTATTTTTTCTTTCTTATAAAGAGGAGCATTTACTGCCATAAATGCGTCAACGTCATTTCTTCTATAATGAGCATAAACTATCTCTCTTAATTTCATCCCGTCTAAGAATTTAGCAAGGAATCCTTTATCGGCACTATACCCCTGGCTTATATATTCATAAGTATTTTTAATTTTGTCATATCTAAAATGATAAGAAAATTCATTCAGATAGTTAACTTTATATTCTGCTTTTAAAAGTTTCTTTTCCCTATCAGATAGATAAAAGTATCCATTTACACTATCTTTACTAATTTTCTCTGCTCTTTCATATACTTTTTCACATATAGCTTCAAATTCATCAGGACTATAATATCTTGGGATTACTTTCTTTTCATCAATAAGCTTTGCTGCAAAATTTATACACTTATCTTCACCTGCATCCACTTTATTCCAATCACTTTTTAATGTTCCGGTAATTTTATATACTTCAACAGTTGTATTCTGATTTTTATTTATATTTTCGCTGTTTATATCATAAAATTCTGAAGGACATTTTGTTTTTGCAGAAAACATGTCTTCCTTACTTAAAGTTGAGTGACCGGTAAGAGAAGGATTGTATTCAAAAGAAATTTCCATGTCAGGGAGAAATACAGGACTTTTATTTTCATTATTAAAAACTTGAATACTTTCATAACTTATTTTTGTATTCCATGTTATATCAGAATTTTCAGGATCCGCACCCGTATCTGGTGCAAAATAAATATTTCTACCCTGTTCGATTTTTCTTGCATTTTCATCTTCTGCTGTTTTAAGTTCATCAGAATTTATTTTAAGCTGAAGGCTGTTTTCAATATCTGATTTTTCACCAATATATGTATTAAGAAAAACAGGTTTATTTCTATCACAGCCATCTGCAAACTGCCCCTTGTGACTTATTTTTATACGGCCATTATACGGAGCCTTCCAGACTCTAAACGGAAGCTGCTGTCTGTATGTATCCTTATATTCTTCAACCTCTTTTTCTTCAAGTTTTCTTCTGTACGAATCAAGAGGTTTGTCTGTCGTTGCATATATGGATTTTTTTGAGAATGTTCCATCACCGTTATTATGAAGATAAAAACTTTTATTACTGTGAATGATATCAGGTCTCCCATCTCCGTCCATATCTGCTAAAGTCTGCTGCAACGAAGATGTTCCCGTTTGTTTTACATTTGAATAGTTTACACCTACACTGCCACTTCCAAGGGTTATACTACTTTTTATTCCGGCACCACCATAAACTGTATATCCGTTTGAATCCGTATCCCCGGTTTCATAATTAAGTCCAACATCAGATTCAAAATCCGAACAGTCCACTGTCCATTCTTTCCCTGACTGCAGAATAATTTTTAAAACTCTTGTACTTCCTTCTGCATACATAATCGAGTCAGGCTTTCCGTCTCCATCCATATCTGCCGTCATATCATCAGAATATGAAGTAGATTTTGACGATGCTCCCTGATACCCTCCAGTTCCACGTAAATCCCATGTACCACTTAGATTTCCTACGCCGACTCCTGCAGAAACACTGACATTAGATGACGTCGACTTTGAAACTCCTGCCTGTATCGGTTCATTAAAGCTGTATTCTTCTGGAGAAGCAAATATATTGTTAAGATCAAGTTCATTGTAATCAAAAAAATATGAATAGCTTTCTTTATTTCCTTTATTCCAGACTTTAAACTCTTTTAGATACTTTTCACTTGCAACAATTCTTTCACCGTAGATAAACTCGTATGTCCTTACAGCCTCTTTGTCGTACCCTGTCTTTATGCTTTTAAGAAGGTAATTGCTTTCGATGATGTTACCGCTTCTGGCATCTATTCTTCCGTCCTTTCTCAGATTCCTTCCGTCTATTCCGTCAAAATACTCAAAGCTTACAAAATATTTTCCTTCTTTTCCGTCTTTGCCCGTATATAATATTTCATCAAGATAGACGCTGTTTTTATCTTTTCTGTATTTATAAAGTATGGAGTTTCCATATGTATCAATTACTTCTGTAAGATTCCATATATATGCTTTTTCATTTTTGTTACAGTCAAGTCCTTTTACAACTGAATTATTCTCAATGATGTTATACTGAATATATTTTCCATAAACTTTTACAAGTCCGTTCTTTTCTGTTACCTTCCAGTAATCGTCTTCGCTTCCTGCATTAAATCTCTCGATTTTAGAATATGAAGCTTCCCTTTTTGGAACATAAGAGTGCTGCTTGTTATCCGTACATTCAAGAATTATACCATCCTTTAAATACGTGTCGCGTCCGTCATATTTTGGAAGTCCCATCCTTGTATCCGTTACGATGCTGTCATTACAGATCAAGTCAAAACCTTTTCCCATAAGACCATTGCCGTTTGCACTCGAGTAGCTTACTGCAAGCTGTGGTGAAAGTCCGCGGCGTCCTGGCGCAACGTCAAGTTCAAAACTAAAGGCTGCATCTCCTGTATTAGAGCTCTGAGGTGCATTAAACTTTACAAGATGTCCGTCCGGTTTTGCAGCCTCAAGGTTTTTTATCCTGTTAAGGTTTACTTCCGAAGGACTTGCAGTCTCTGGCATGGTAAGGGTAGCATTTATCATGTCGGTAAAATGATTTGTCTTACTTTTTATAAGACAGTTTTCCCTGTCAATTTCTATACGTTCAAGAGCAATCCACGTTTCTTTTTTTACATCAAAGAAATATGTATATGTTTCTTCAAGGGATTCTTTTTTCGCATTAAGTTCTTTTTCATACGGAATGCTTACGATGACATCCTTTTTAAACTTTGTTCCGGCAGGTAAAAACCTGTAACCGCCTGAAAATTCCGTTACGTTTGCAATCGACTCACCGGTTTCCTTAACATTTTCAAGTCGTTCAATTGTTATTTCGGTGTCTTTTTTAACAGCACCAGCGGGAATTTCAATTTTAGTTTTTCCGAGTGTTATAACTCCGCCTTCTTTTTTCGTAATGATGGCTTTTGCTTCAAGGGGGAGTTCTGCTTCTGGCAGTACATTTCCTTTAGAAGAATTTAATGCAACAATATCAGGTTTATTTACATTTACGATACTCTTTTCTTCCGGTTTATTCTCCGGTGTTTCAGGAGTATTAAGATTGATTTCTTCTTTAACGCTTTCCTGAATCATATTCTGATTTTTTTTATCAATATCAGTAAATGATACAAACGGTGTCAACTGATTATCGATTCTGATAACATTATCATCATCTGCAAATACGAAAGGTAAAAAACTTAATGTGTAAATTACAAGCATACAGAGTGCTTTAAATCTTTTTGAGTAATCCTTCTCCGTTTCACTTTCGGCACTGTTTAAAATTTTTTCTCTACTGCTTTTCATTCAGACTCTCCGTCCTGTTTTCTGTATGTTATCCTTACCCTTGAAGTATTAAAGTTTTCAAAAGGTGAAATGACGGCCGCATATCCCCATTTAGTATTTTTAAAAACCGGCCTCATGTTTTCTGAGTCAGAAAAATACGTTTCTTCTTTTCCGTTTATCTTTAAAAGAAATTTATCTTTATGACTTCCTTCAGTTACATACTCAACGCTTATTTTATTTCCGTTTCCTGTATTTCCGCCTGCAAGGCTTTCTGTTTGTGTCCAGTTATATATGAGTGAAAAACTGTTGTCCTTAAGACGCCCTATGCAGTATTTCTGCTTATTGTTAATGAGGACGGTTAAAAGATATTCTTTATTTTCTTCATCGCTGAATAAAAAAATAATTCCGTAACCTGCGTCAGTGTCGCCATATTCTTTATTCATGCTGCATGAGATTTTTTCAAAAGAAGAAGAAGCATTTACTCCGATTTCTGTCCATACTGTATAACCGTTTTCCTTAATGTATTTTTTATCGTTTACATCAAGAATGTATTTGTTTTCTTCCCCGCCCTGCCTTACAAATAAATCTTCCGTCTTTTCAATCTGACCTGTACTTGAGCTTTCATAACCATTATTACCACTTGTCTTTACAGGCATCTCACAGCTGAATGACAAAACCAGAACTGCACATAATACAAAATACTGTTTCATACTCACCTCAGTTCTGATACTTGCTTATATTTGCAAGTGAAAAATTATAAGTCACAATATACAGGCCGGCCCCTGTGACACAGGTGCTGTCTAAACAAAGCATTATCTTTCGTATCTGTTCCTCTGAAGTCCTGTTTTCAAGTTGCAGTGCATTTGGTGGAAATGTCTGCTCTGGCAAACCCTTGTCTCTATAATTTATATAGTTAGTTGTAGAAGAAGCAGGACTGATCCTTTCTAAAACAAGTTCTGCCTGCCGGTGAGGTGGAATTACTACATAAAAAAAATCTTCTTCATATATTACAGTTCCGTCGCAGAAACGCCCGTAATAAAGATTTAAACTGTCTATATCAGAAGTTAATTTAATCATTTTTTCTTCTGTATTATTGTCATAAATATCACGGCTTCTGTCACAGCAGTATGCATATGCCATTTTCTGTCCGTAAAATGTTTTTCTGCCGCGCGTTTTATCAAGTTTATAAAGATATCTTTGATTTACATTAAGGCCGTTGCTTAAAGTGTCCGTAAAGCTTAAATCCTTTCCCCTGTAAATTTGTTCATACTGTGGACTTAAAGAATCTTCTGCACGGAACAGAATGTATTCATCTGCTCCCTCATCTTTTGTCCAGCTTATAAAGATTTTTTTCTCTTCTGAAAACCAGTCTGCATCTGGTGCTTCATCAAACGGATCATCATAGGTTCTCAGGAGGATATCTGCAAATACATTGTTGCAGCAGGAAGTAATAAAGACAGGTGTTAACAGGATGGTTAAAGTTATGAACAGACGCGAAAAAAAGCGGGTTTGATTTTTTTTATTATGTTTCTTACCGTTTGATAAGATAAATTCAGGAGTTCTTATGACCGGGCATAATTTGCCTATACGGTTGTACTCTCCCCCGAACATAAACTTTCTAAATTTCAACTGGATTTCTCCGGATTACTGAACATGCTCTCGCACAAAAAGATCAGCTCATACTTTTTTTCTCTCTCATTTTCTTTCTAACATGAGATTTTTCAGTTGTCAAGGGTTGATATTGATGTTTTGGGAAAATTTGTAAAAAAATTCTAATCCTATTTTATTTTCCCTTTGATTTCTTCCAACACCTTAAGGGCGTCGAGGCCGGTTTTTAGCGTTGATTTTAATTGTGCATTGCCGTCAAGAAAATCTACAGCATTCTGGATCATGTTTGAAAAATATTTTGTCTTTCGCGGAACTTTTATACTGCAATCTTTTTCGAGTGAGAAAAATCCTGTATAAAGCTTTGACTCTTCCCTCTTGTAAAATTCTGCATGACCGTTACCTATCGAAATTTTTCCTTCGGTTCCGAGAACTTCAACTTCGAATCCGAAAAAGCGGCTCTTTCCTGACATTACAAACGACACATCCGGAACTTTTTTAGTTGTGTAGTTTGCGGTAAAGCCGCGTATTACTTTTTTATTTTTTTCATCACGGCAAAGCCCTGTTATGACAGGCTTAGAAAGTTTTTCTTCTCCACATGCAGATAAAAGATATAAAACCACGTCTACAAGATGAGTTCCGTCGTGTAAAAGACTGTAGCCGCCTGTTTTTTCGTGGGCAGGATCATAAAGACGCATTCCCGAAAAAAGATATCCCGTAATTTTCTGAACGTCTCCAATCCTACTCATGTAATCGAACGCAAGTTTATAGTCGAGCGCAAAACGCCTTTCATGATTTACTAAAACAGGAACTTTATATTTTGCACTCTGCTTTACGATGCGCTCTGCTTCTTTTGTGTTAAGTGCAACAGGCTTTTCTAAAATGACAAGACGCGGCTTTTTAGAAATTGCATAAAGCGCCGTTTCTAGATGACTGTCTTCGTTTACGGCAATTACAACAATATCGGGATTACAATTTAAAAAAAGATTTTCTGCAGTCGAAAAGATTTTTACTTTTTTTTCTTCTTTAAAGCTGAACTGACTAAAAGAGCCGTCAACATATTCTTTCCACTTTTTAAGCTCGTCAAAATTTTTATCGCAGCCTGCGATAATTCTTATGTGCTTATTTTTTAAAAGAGCCATTGTGTGGCTTGCAGGCTGCTCGCGTTTTTTATCAAAGCCAAGAGTAAAACCTATCCTGCCCGTTCCGATTACGCAGGCTGTGTACTGCTGTTTCATCAGAATTTAAAACCAACGAATATCGAAGAATTTAAGCACGGACAACTTCCAGGTTCAAGACCAAGTTCTCTTCCGTAAATTGCAAAATCAATATTAAAGTTAGCAAGTTTTAATCCAACACCTGCACAAGGATACATTTCTGACATTCCAAATCTCAAAGATAGCATATCCATAAATACAGCTTCTACACCTGCAGAAAGTTCAAGAATAGGGTTTCTGGAAAGTTCATCAAAGAATACCATAAAGTTTCTAAAGTCGGCTCTGATGTTAAGTTCAGAAATTTTTCCGCGTGACCAGTCTGTATAAACATGATAGCACAATCCCGCAGCGATTCTTGGATCAAAGGCATCTGACTTCTTGAAATTGAACTTAAATATATCACCGAATGTACTCTTTGATTTTAAAACTAATGACCATGGGTCATAAACTACAAGTGCAACATCAAGAGTATTACAGAGTGAGTAAAAAATTCCTGCATCAAAACTAAATCCTGTAGTTACATATGCCGGAATATTTTTAACATCTCCATCAGAAAGTGTGTCAACGATATCAAGAATTCCATCATTCATAACACCTGCAATCTGGAAAAATCCTTTTGCAGTTATACCAATCGAAAGCCTGTGATTATCTGTATTAAGCGGACTAAATCCATAACCTGCAGTAAATACACTTTCTAAACCCAGATTAAAATTCGAATTTGTAATGCCAGGAACTTCTGCTTTCATAAAAGCCTGATTTGAAAATCCCCATCCGAAACCAAACGAAGTTACATGGCCAAACGAAAGGAACGGCTGAAGATCCATCGAAAGCCTGAAGCCGTTTTCTTTTTCGATGATTTCTGAGATAACAGTCGTGTCATTGCTCTTTAAAGAACGAACGAAACGAGGTATGTCAGCAAGAGGACCAGCAAGATGTAAATCAAGAGAAGGAAAAAGAGAATGAGCCCTATTTAAACCAAGCATTGCAGGGTTTGCGTATATTCCGTAAAAATCATTTACATCAGTTGTATAAAAGCCACCAAAGCCCTGCTGTCGTACAGACGGCTGCACATGCAGAGTCGGCTTGTACTCCAGGGCAGAAAGAAGGCCTGTCGAAATAATGAATGCTGCTGCAATTGAATAAATCTTTTTCATACAAACCTCCTTAACTATGGATTAGGGAACATTTCCCTTAAAGTGCTTCCGCTTATAATTTCTGCATCAAAGTTGATGTTTTTAAATCCGCCAAAAATTGTCTCAAGCGTACTTATATTTTCTGTATTACCTGAACCTGCAATAGCTTCGGCTGCATCATGAACTGTATTTCCAGTATTTCCATGATCTGCTACATCTACAAGAGCATCACGTACACCGTCAGCATCGACAAGATTGTTTTCTTTTGCAATCTGAGTTGCAGCACAAATCGTTGAAATACAAATTAAAACCGGGTCCATTGCAGAAACCGATGCAGAATCTCCCATCAATGTTGCAAATGCAGAAATATCTGTCGGTTCAAACGAGTCAAGGATTCCGTTTACGATTGCATCTACAGTATCTGAACTTGCACTTCCGCTTGTGGCATTCTGAATATTATCAAGTGTAGTAGCAAGAGTGTGCGCATTAATCGAAGTTGAAATCGTAAGTTTTAGAACTGTATTCTTTTCTTCTGCAGAAAGAGATGTAACATCCTTGCCTCCGATAGCTGCAAGAAGCTGCTTTGAAGCTTCCTTGTCATTCTGGAGCGAAGGATCATTTGCAAGCTCAAGAAGTTTATCAAGACTCTGTTTAGAATAAACATCAGTCATATCTCGTGAGAACGACTTACCCCAGCTGTTTGTAAAGAATGAACAGCCGCTCATCGCAATTGTGGCTATAATTAACAATACAGGCGAAACAAAAACCGCCTTTAAGCCGGAAAAATTTTTCTTTTTCATAAAAACTCCTGAAAAACCCTTAAAAAAATGCAAAAAAAGCATTTTCCCAACCTTTTATCTATTTTAATGTCATAACTGTCCTTAGTCAAACAAAATCGGCTCGTTAAAAGTAACAGCCGGGAACGAGAAAAACCATGCCGGAACTTCTTTTATTCCGCTTTCTTCTATATAAATATATTTATTGAAAATTTCGCATAAATATACGATAATTGAATATATGAAACTCGACCAGATAATTCCTGTCGTAAAGGCAGTTTTATTAAACCGATATACAATTTTTGCGGCTATTGCCGTAATCCTTTACTGCAATTTTATAAGCTATGTTGCCCGCTATAAAAAAAAGCCGCCTAAGCCTAAGAAAAAAATCATTCAGGAAGCAGCTCCTGCACCAAAACCAGAAGGCGAAAACGCAGAAGGCGGCGAAGAGCAGCCGGCAGAAGAATAAACTGCCGCAATTTTTTTATTCCACAAAAAGCCGCACGTCTTTATTTTCTTTTCTTTTTCAAGCTGAACTAAAATCGCCCTTATATCCTGCTCTGTCCAGACGCGGCATTTAAAAAGCTTGAGTGTCTTCATATTAAAATGGTTTTTTAAAACCGGAATAAGCTCTTTTTTTGTAAACTGTTTCTGGTGCCATTTTATAAACCGTATCGTTTCGTTCATATCTTCTGCATTGTTCAAAGATGGGAGTCTTAACACAGGAGAAAAAAAACTGCGCTTAGCCTTAACAGTGCGGGCCGCGTCGCATACATCACAACCGGAACATATCGCTTTTTCTGCACCGAGTGCATCAAGCAAAACCTGTCTTCTGCATGTCGTGCTTTCTGCAAAATTTTTTATCACACGTTCCCTCGAGTTTTTTTCGTAAGCACCAAATTTTTCGCTGTCATCATAATTCCAGATAAGATATGTGTCTGCAGTTTTTCTGTCCCTTCCGCCGCGGCCCGCTTCCTGAATATAAGATTCTGCTGTAGTCGAAGGCTCATAATGAATGACAGTCCTTATATCACTCTTATCAATTCCCATCCCGAACGCACACGTGCTGCAGAGGATTGCATTTTTATGAGGAAAGTACCATTTTTCTACTTCTGTTTTTTCTTCGCGTGAAAGTCCTGCATGATAAAACCGAACATCATCTGGAGAAAAATATGAGCGCAAATCTCGCGCAAGCTCTTCTGATTTTGCACGGGTTCCACAGAAAATAAGTATCGGCCGCTTACAGGTTGAACACAATTTAAAAACTTCTTTTTCTTTTGCATAAGCGTAACGTACATGATAATGAATGTTTGGTCTGTCGCTTTCTGAACGCACGATATGTGCATCGTTATCAAACAAAACTTCTGCAATGCGCGACAGAACTTTTGGGCTTGCAGTTGCCGTAAATGCAGTTACAATTTTTACATCAAGTTTTTTAATCACGTCACCAAGCTTAAGATACGCCGGCCTGAATGAATCGCCCCATTCAGAAACGCAGTGCGCTTCGTCGATTGCAATATGACTTATCTTAAATTCTTTTAGTTTTAAAAGTAGATTTTC